>Ga0209992_10005043_pt1 | contig 10004 bp, 10 predicted proteins | sample 2SBtaG_2_FD_182564 | JGI IMG/M metagenome (GOLD analysis project Ga0209992, IMG submission 182564) | Deep subsurface microbial communities from Kolumbo volcano to uncover new lineages of life (NeLLi) - 2SBTROV12_ACTIVE470 metaG (SPAdes)... | ecosystem: Environmental > Aquatic > Marine >... | reverse complement strand
GTCTGATGTTTATATACAAACGAAACAATTTAATAAAGCCATAACGATGTTATCTGCACTTAATTTATTAATGCCGAATAACCAAATAGTTACGCTCAATTATGCCAATGCGTTAAGCGAATCAGGTAAAACAGCGCCTGCTGTTGAATTATTACAAGATTTTTTAATATTAAATCCTGACAATTTTATTGCCCATGATTTGCTTACCTCTGTATATGAAAAACAACATAATAGTGCATTAATGCATACTTCAAAAGCTGAAGTTTATGCTCTTTTAGGCGCTTATCCTCGTGCTGTTGATGAGTTACAAACAGCGTATAATTTTGCGAAAAAAATGCCGTTAGTTAAAAAACGAATTAAAGCACGGATATTACAATTTCAAGCGCAACAAGATAAAATAAAACGCTTATAACTCATTTCATAAAATTTAAAAGTAGACTTAAAAAATGTTAACTATTTACCATAACCCAAGATGTTCAAAAAGCCGTCAAACTCTCCAATTAATAGAACAAGCCAATGCTGATGTAACTATTGTTGAATATTTAAAAAACCCTTTAAATGCGAAAGAGATAAAACACCTCATTGACTTATTGGGGGTTAATATAATTGACATAATGCGCACGAAAGAAGCTGAATTTAAAGAGCAAAATTTAAAAGGTGCTGATGATGAGACTTTACTTAATGCTATCGTCAATACACCAAAATTATTAGAACGTCCCATTGTAGTCAAAGATAATCAGGCTTGTATTGGTCGCCCTCCAGAAAACGTTTTAGCTTTATTATCATAGTAGCCAGTATAAAAATGAAAAAAACACCGTTATTTACCAGTAAACAACTTAACAAAATAGCTTTAGTTAGCTATTTTTTATTGCTCATTTATATGCCAATTTGGCTTATTTTTATTAACCCAAGTCAATTATCCCCAGTGCTTTCATTAGCACTATTTACTTTGCCATTATTGATCCCTATCAAAGGAATATGCCAAGGTTCACCCTACACTTATGCTTGGACAAATTTTATTATTATGCTTTATTTTTTGCATAGCCTAACAACATTATGGGTAAACCCTAAAGATATGATTTGGGCAAGCATTGAATTGTTATTAACTAGCATATTTTTCTTATCTGCCACTTATTTCGCGAAATATAGAGGTCAAGAATTAGGTCTTAGCATAAGAACGAAAAAAACCAAGCAAGATAAAGAGAAAGAGAAAGATAAAGAGACAGAGAAAGAGTAAATCAGCTAAATAATCCGCTGACATGGACAATTAACTTAAGGAAAATGATCGAGAAATATGATGATGTTTACAAAAATTAACTCAAGCAAATATAACGTAACTAATTCATTCAAAAAATTAGCATTCATTGGGGCTATAACCCTATTTTTAACAGCATGTGGTGGTTCTTCATCTAACTCATCCTCTGCCGTAGCAACAACGCCTCCAGTGAGTGTTGATGTTAATGACAACAGTATTGTCGTCAGCGATACCGATATTGCTAGCCAACAGGCCGTTGAATTAGTGCTCTATGATCCAAATGAGACTATCAGTGATATAAGTTGGCAACAAACGAGTGGTCAAAATGTTAGTTTTTTAGCTAAACAAAGTAAAGTGATTGCTTTTACCGCTCCTGCTGCGGGTGATTATAGCTTTACCGCAACATTCATGGCTAATGGTCAGCAAAAGGAATTAAGCCAAACAATTTCAGTAAATAGCAACAATAGTATGTTAAGCGCGCGTTTAGGTCATGCCGTTGTGGAAGGCAATAAAGTGTCATTACGTGCGTGGTTAAATGCAAGCCTTAATGAAAATTCTGTTAACTGGCAACAAATTTCAGGACCAACGGTTAGCTTAACTAATTATCAACAAGGCGATCAGGCAATATTTTTTACCGCTCCAGAAGTCGATAAAGATACGGTATTACAATTTAGTGTACAAGCTAATAATGGCACCACAACGTATACTGATACCGTTGCCGTGTTAGTAGAAAATGCCACGTCTATAGCGAATAATGCTTATTTTGATACTCGTGTCGCTAAAGTTTTTCCTTATCAACCAACGTCATCTTATGCGAATAATTTGGTCAATTGCGTCTACAGCAATAGTCTAAATAGTTCATGTACGTTAGGTACTTTGCCGCTAATAGCACAACAAACTACAAGCCCTACTGTTGATGATATTATGTCGAGAGTTGTGGTTTCTCATCAATGGATGGGGGATAGATTTAAAGAATTTTTAACTCAATATGATATTAATAATGATTTTAAAAATTTATTACGAGCCACCACGGCAATTGTTATTTCATATGATGTTCGCCCGTCTTTTTATTGGGCAGCGACAGGTGCAATTTATCTCGATGCTAATAATTTTTGGCTAACACCTGATGAACGTGACACGATTAATGAAGCGCCCGACTATAGAGCAGCATTTGGTAACGATTTACAATTTGTGATGCCTTGGCGATATATTAAAAATAATGACTATGCTTCAAGTTATTTTGCCAGTAATGCCCGAGTAACTCGTACTGGACAAGATGGCTTGTATCGACTTGCCTCATTACTTTATCATGAACTTGCCCATGCTAATGACTTTTTACCTAGTACCAAATGGCTTTCGCAAAGTGATAATACGAGAATAATCGATGCGGCCTGTGATAATTCACAATGTAGTAATGTAGAATCTTCATCATTAGCCAATAACTTTCCATTACAAAGCGACATTATGCGTCAGCTAGCGCAAGTCAGTTTCGCCGGTGAAACCGCCACCGATAGTCAAAAAGCTTATTTACCTGCTGATATTAGTACTTTTTTCAAATCTGATGGCGCGACAGATTTTTACAACTTTTCAAGCCTACGTGAAGACTATGCAATGTTATTTGAAGAAGCCATGATGAGTACACGTTATGGCATACAACGTGATGTTGCGGTAACTAATCAACCAACTGGCGATGTTATTTATGCCAATGACTATATTGTTAATTGGGGACAGCGTGGACGTGCAGGGAGTGACAACATAAAACCCAGAGTTAACTTTGTTATGCAACGCGTACTGCCTGAACTTGATCACAATACCATTGTTAATTCATTACCACAGCCAATAGACATGGTTTCTGGTAATGATTGGGTTGAAAATTTAGTATTAACTACGGCCAATAAACCCACAGCGAATATCGCCAAAAAATCAGCTAACAACGCATTAAACCCGATACAACAAATTCGCTACTATCATAAATCATTGCCAAAACATTAACCTTGAGATAAAGCAGCTAAAGATAACTAAGCGATATGAAGTTTTAATGTGTTAATTAAGCATTAAAACTTCTTTAATAAAAGGAATAGTGATCTTTCGCTGTTCTCGAATTGATGCTTTATCCAATTGATCTAAACATTGTAATAAATCACCTAAATCTCGACTAAAGCGATTAAATAAATACTTTACCGCTTCATCTTGTAATAATAATCCACGCTGTTTCGCCCGAAACAGAAAAGCTTCCATTTTATCATCATCAGACAAAGGTTTAATTTGCGTAACTACGCCCCAACTAAGACGTGATTCAAGATCTGGTAAGCTCAAACCTAATTGTGCGACACTTTCAGTACCACTAATAATCAAGCATCGCCCTTGTTCGTTCATACGGTTAAACAAATCAAATACAGCCTGCTGCCATTTTTCATCACCAGCAATCAGTTGAATATCATCTAAACAAACCAAATCAATTTGTTCTAAGCCTTCCAAAAATTCTACCGAAAGGTGTTGTAATTCAGAAAATGACAAACATAATGATGTTAAAGACAAACTGCTCGCAAACGCACAACTTGCATGTAATAAATGAGACTTTCCACTTGCTACTTGGCCAAACAAATAACACGCTTTGGGTCGTGAATTTTCTACATTAACCTCTGAGATAATATGCTTTAATTGCTCAACAATATGCTGATTTTGCTCGCTAATATAACTGGCAAAGGTTTCATCATCAGGTAATTGAACCGCTAAAGGGAGTTGAGATATCTGCTTCATCATTTTTGCCAATAAAATACAGGAATAGCATTTTTATCAACTTCTGCAAGCGGATCAATATACTGTTTTAATTGTTTATTTAATTTAAGCGACGCGAGTAATGTTCTTTGAGAGCCAAGTAATGTTAAACGAAAACGCCGTATTTGCCCCTTAGCCCAGATAAGTTTAACACTATCAACAGCCGATAGATTAGTTAAAAAATGGTTTACCTGCATATAACGTTCAAGCGAATTCACATTAGCTACATCAATATCTAACTGCTTATTTTCATTCATATTAAGTGCATAATATTGATAAATTTGTTGGGTAATATCAGCCAACGCCTGTTTTATTAATAAGCCTTTATCAGCGCCTTGATATTTGTTACTGGTTGAAGATTGTGCAACTTGCTCTGATTGCGAAAATAAACGCCAATCTAGCGCAAAACTATTTTCACGGCACAATAAATCGCAGCTCTCATCGTTAATTTCACTACTTTTTGCGGCTAAATGCTTAGATAAACCACCTATAGAAGAATTTAATGGGTGATTATCATCTTGTTGGGCATCAGCAGAGTTCGTCTGTTCATTTTCATTATTTTCGGTCTCTAACAAGGTTGAGTTAGACAAACGTATAACGACAAAAGCTTCGGCATGATAACGGCTAGAGGCAGCAGCAAGAGGACGGTTAAATCGTCCCCAAATATCGGTAGTAGACAACGCATTTAAATCAGTTAAATCCATTAACGGTAAACTAATTGGCAGCCCGCGCTGCTGAGAAAAAGAGCGAACATCTTTTGGAAATTCAGTACTTGATGATTCAGAAATTACGCGACGATTTAAACCTTGTTCTTCAACTAACCACAACAACACTTGTGGGCGTAAATTTCCCCATAATGGTAAATTAGCTTGATGAAATAAACGATTTATTTTTTCTTCATTAAATAGCGCTTGCAAGAAAAGTTGTGACTTATTGTCTTGATATGTCGTTTGATAGCTAAATTGCACTAAATACTGCTGATATTTACGTAATCCTTGCTTTATTATCTCATTGGTTAAAACGCTTTTTTCGCCACCTACTTTAACCAACACCGCTTGCATTGCATTTTTAATCGCATTATTACGATCTTGCTTAGCTTGTGAAGCCGCGACAACTTTAGCCTGATATAAATCGCTTACTTCTACCGCATGAGCAGTAGAAACAAACATTACTAATATCAACAATTTCAATAATCTAAGCATATAAACATTATAATATAATCTAATAATTAAATATTAACATATTCAGTTGTTGCAACCTATAGCCAATTGAGTAGAAAAATAAATATTAAAGAAGTTAAAAATATTTACGTTTAAATATGTTATCCAAAGCGATGCGCTGATAGAATATGCGCTTTAATTTATCCAACACTTTAACAGCCATATTTGAGGTTTCCTGTGAGCGAACAAAAACAGTCGTTAAGCTATAAAGATGCTGGTGTCGATATTGACGCTGGTAATGCCCTAGTTGAAAACATTAAAGGAGCGGTAAAACGCACTACTCGTCCTGAAGTTATCGGCGGATTAGGTGGTTTTGGTTCAGTTTGCCAATTACCAACAGGTTATAAAGAACCCGTATTAGTAGCAGGTACAGACGGTGTTGGCACTAAATTACGTTTAGCCATTGATCTGGCTAAGCACGACAAAGTTGGTATCGACTTAGTTGCAATGTGTGTTAACGATTTAATTGTTCAGGGTGCCGAACCTTTATTCTTTTTAGATTATTACGCTACGGCCAAATTAGATGTTGACGTTGCTTCTTCAGTAGTTGAAGGCATTGCAGAAGGTTGTATTCAATCAGGCTGTGCTTTGGTTGGTGGTGAAACAGCTGAAATGCCAGGTATGTATCATCAAGGCGATTACGATATTGCGGGTTTTTGTGTTGGCGTAGCTGAAAAATCACGCTTACTCGATGGTAGTAAAGTTGCGGCTGGCGATCAATTAATTGCATTAGGCGCTTCTGGACCTCATTCCAACGGTTTTTCACTCATTCGTAAGGTCTTAGAAGTTAATAATACTGACACCAACGAATTACTTGATGATAAAGCCATTGGCGAGCACTTATTAGAGCCAACTAAAATCTATGTAAAATCAGTATTAGAGTTAATGAAAAATGTTGATGTTCATGCTTTATCTCATATTACTGGTGGTGGCTTTTGGGAAAATATCCCTCGCGTGTTACCCGCAACAGCACAAGCGGTAATTAATGGCGAAAGCTGGCAATGGCCAAGTATTTTTAATTGGTTACAAACTAACGGTAATATTACTACTCATGAAATGTATCGTACCTTTAACTGTGGTGTCGGTATGATCATTGTAGTACCAAGCGATAAAGTTGAGCAAAGTATTAGCATTTTAACTGAGCATGGTGAAAAAGCTTGGCATATTGGCGAAATAGCCCAATTACCAACAGATGCCGAACAAGTTGTTTTTGCAAATAACAGCGCAGAGGCGTAATTAGTGAGTATTACAGATATAACAAAAAAACGCATTGTTGTATTAATTTCTGGTGGTGGCACGAATTTACAGGCAATTATTGATGCCTGTAAAGCTGAGCAAATTCATGGTGATATAGTTGGCGTGTTGTCAAACAAAGCCGATGTTTATGGATTAACCCGAGCCGAGAAAGCAGGTATTAGTCAACGTGTTGTTGCTCATACCGCGTTTAATACCAGAGAAGACTACGATAAGGCATTAATCAATGAAATTAATACCTTTAAACCAGATGTTGTCGTACTCGCTGGCTTTATGCGTATTTTAACCGCTGATTTTGTTAAACAATTTAATGGAAAATTATTGAACATTCATCCATCTTTGTTGCCAAAGTATCAGGGTTTACATACGCACCAACGAGCAATTGATGCAAAAGACAGCGAACATGGTGTTAGTGTACATTTTGTTACTGAAGAGTTAGATGGTGGCCCTGTTATTTTACAAGCAAAAGTGCCAGTATTTACTGATGATACTGCTGATGAACTCGCCAGTCGAGTTCATCAACAAGAACATCGTATTTACCCATTAGTTGTAAAATGGTTTTGTGAAAATCGCTTAACTATGCAAAACGAACAAGCAATACTTGATGGCAATGTGTTACCTGCCAGTGGATATGCTAACGAGTAAATAATTACATTAAAGTTAAAACAATATAGCAAGGTTAATTTTTTATTATGATAAACACGCCGTTCAATAAGATTTTTTATAGTAAATTTTTTATATTATTAACCTTGTTTTTATCTTGTTTTGTTCTCCTCATTAATAGTATCAACGCAGTAGCGGCAACAACACAAAATTCCAAAGATAGTTCTGCAACTACAGCTCCAAAAAACAGCTCACAACAAAAACCAAATCATAACGGTACACTGCCGTATTTAAAGCCGTTTACCGCTAAATACTCAATTTTACACAAGTCTAAAAAAGTAGGTGAAGGTACTCGCAAACTCACTTATTTAGATGACGACACCATAGAATATAGCTATAAGTCAGATATTAGTTGGCTTATTTTCTCTGATACCCGCAGCGAAATTTCAACTTTAAAATATCATGATGATGTCTTAACACCATTAAAATATGAATACATTCGCGAAGGTACGGGCCGTGATAAACACTACTTATGGACATTTGACGCCGCTAATAATAGTGCTAGCAATATTAAGAAAAAGAAAACAGTTAACGTAGATTTTTCTCAGCCTTTGCAAGACACCTTGAGCTACCATTTACAACACCGTTTAAAAATGATCGAACATCCAAACCAAAAGCAATTTGTTTATCCGGTGATAAAAACCTCTGGTAAAGTAAAAAATTATGTTTATCAGTACGATGGTGAAGAAGAATTGATGCTTCCTTATGGGCTAATCAAAACCATCCGTTTAAAACGTGAATTAATAGAGAAAAAACGTATCACTTATGCTTGGTTTGCCCCCGAATTAGATTATTTATTAGTAAAACTTTATCAAGTTAAAGGCGGCACAGAGCAATTTGAAGCGCAATTAACCTCTTTAAAAATAACCGATTAAGTTATTAATAACTGATAATATCAATGAAAATAAATAAATATCATCAAGCCTCATGCCACTGCGGTACGGTAAAATTTGAGCTATATTTACCCGACGGCTTAGTTGATGCTCGTCGTTGCGATTGTTCGATGTGTCGTCGACGTGGTGCTATTGTTGCCTCTATTCCATTAGACGCCATAAAAATTATTCAAGGTGAAGAAGCGTTAAGTTTATATCAATTTAACACTAAGACCGCCAAACATTATTTTTGTTCTAACTGTGGTATTTATACTCATCATCAACGCCGCTCAAATCCACAACAATACGGTTTTAACGTCGCCTGTTTAGAAAATATTAACCCTTTAGAATTAAGCAACGTACCTACTTATGATGGTGTTAACCACCCCGCTGATCGCAATTAACACTCATTAAAATTAAAACTCCACCTCTTCACCTAAATGAAACAACTGCCATTGTTGCGGAGCCATTTTTTGCCAAGTTTCGTCATCGGTTAGTGGTTTCGTTGCGATAACAGTAACAATGTCATTTTCAGTGGTTTCTTGCACAAAATCGACTTCCATTTCGGCATCGATTAAACTCGCTTTTCCAAACGGAGCTCGTCGAGTAAGCCAATGTAAATTATTAGAGCAAAAAGCAAATAAATACTGACCATCGCTAATAATAACGTTAAAAACGCCTAACTCATCAATTTTTACCGCTTGCTCAGCAATAAATGCAAATAACGTTTTCACATCAGGTTGTTCACTACCAAATTGATAAAAAAGTTGGTCTAATAAATAACAAAACGCATGTTCACTGTCGGTAGTACCAACAGGAAGATGTGCTTTTACGGGTAAATTCTCTGCAAAATTTTTCAGTTGGCCATTATGGGCATAAGTCCAGTTTTTACCCCACAGTTGTCGCGTAAACGGATGAGTATTTTCTAAACATATAGCCCCTGAATTAGCTTGGCGAATATGACAAATAACAGATTTACTTTTAATGGGATAATTAGTCACCAGTTGAGCAATGGGAGATTGCGCGCTAGGTAACGGATCTTTAAAACTACGACAACCTTTACCTTCGTAAAAAGTGATCCCCCAGCCGTCTTTATGAGGCCCGGTATTACCTCCACGTTGCATTAAACCACTAAAACTAAAACAAATATCTGTTGGTACATTGGCACTCATCGCCAAAAGTTCACACATAAATAAAAAGAACCTTAAAATCAATTAATTAAGTAACATTCAATATGGAATATCTATTACAGAGTCACTAAAGGTAGCAGTAAAGAAAATAAAATGTTTTTTACATTTTTATTAATAATAATTCTACTACTTTACTTATGGTAAATCATTAGTAACTTATTCAATAACAATTCTAATTTTTTTATTTCAGTTTTCTTTTGTTATAAGTTACTAATTAAAAAGTAGTTTATAAGTAGTTCTTATTTTACCTTTTCTTTTTTGATCCTCACGTAAAACACTCTACGCCCCTTATTTACAGGGCTATACTTAAAGCACACCTGATCTTTTGATCTTTTTTACTGAAAAACGCTGCATTTTTTTTCATTTATTACAGTTCTTTGATCTTTTATAAACCCCAGTTGTATTACTGGCTGCGTTATTAAACTGTAATAAAATAAAACTGTAAAAAATTAATGATAAATAGCCCGCAGGAGGGTGAGGAAGAGTGCGGATTACGTCGCGTGGTTTATCCGTAACGTTTATTTACGTGATTAGAATGTCTGTGTGCGACATAGGCATGAATATCTATACTGCAGCTAACTAGCAGGCAAAAAAAAGCCCTGCATGATACAGGGCTAACTAGTGAGTTTGAGAGCTATTTAGTTATGGGGTCGAGTCTTGATTTTTGGGCACCGGCTTCACTTGCTTTACTTGTGAATGTTGACGCGGTCAACGGTGGAGCCATTGTTATACTGTGCTTATGGCTAGCTACTTCTGTAGCTATATCTTTAAC
>Ga0209992_10005041_pt1 | contig 10006 bp, 4 predicted proteins | sample 2SBtaG_2_FD_182564 | JGI IMG/M metagenome (GOLD analysis project Ga0209992, IMG submission 182564) | Deep subsurface microbial communities from Kolumbo volcano to uncover new lineages of life (NeLLi) - 2SBTROV12_ACTIVE470 metaG (SPAdes)... | ecosystem: Environmental > Aquatic > Marine > Volcanic... | reverse complement strand
GCCGCCAGAGCCCATACACCGACGAAGCGGTCCCAGAACCGCCCAGAACCAAGACGTCAGCGACCCCTCCCTGTGTCATGCTGGCCGGGTCGCTGGTCTCGAGAGGTGCTTTGAATCGCTTATCCTCGTTCTCGTCGACGCCGTTGTACCAGACCTCTTCCACGCTGGGATCGGGGAAGACCAGCTCGTCGCTGTCGTCGCAGTCCGTGGCCTCGTGGAAGCCGTCGAGATCGCAGTCGTAGTCGACCTCGTAGTCGTCGGGGAAGTCGTTGCCGTCGGCGGGATCGCGGATCAGGCAGTCCAGGTTGAGGCCGTCGTAGCAGGCGTCGTCGGCGGCATCGCGGCCAGGGTTGATCTCGGCCGGGGTGATGTCGTCGGCGTAGCTCCAGCTGTCCGACGCCTGGAGCGCGGCGAGCTCGTCGTCGCTGTCGACGCAGTCGTCGCCTGTGTCGCCGTCGCGGTCGGCCCAGGCGGAGGCGTCGTAGCCGTCGCCGTCCTGGTCGAAGTCGCTGGCGCCGTCGCAGTTCTGGTCCACGTCGTCGTACCAGACATCGGTGGCGCTGGGGTTGACCTCGGCTGCGGTGGGCTGCTCGAAGCCCAGTCCCGTCACGATGGTGAACTCGGTGGGGATGTCTCCGGTGGGATCGTCCCAGCAGTCGAAGCCCCCGGCCTCGACCGCGTTCACGCCGTCGAGATCCTGGTCGGCGTCGTTGCCGTCGCAGTCCTGGTCGATGCCGTCGTACCAGATCTCTGCCGCCGCCGGCCCGATCGCGGGGTTCAGATCGTCACAGTCACCTTCCGAGGTCAGGAATCCATCGCCGTCGGTGTCGGGCGCGTCCCAGGAGACACAGCCGGGGAGCGTCAAGGTCAGGATCAGCACGAGGCTGCGTGCGACGGTCATGGAACCTCTCGGTGCCCGAGGCGTAGGGAGCGTACCCGCCGGACCATCGAACCTCAAGCCAAGGCCCTTGACGTGCGGATCCGAGGCATTACCAGGGCCCGCTGCCGGAGGCCCCCACGATGATCGAAGTCGACGGACTCACCCGACGCTACGGCGCCACCGTGGCCGTTCGGGACGTCTCCTTCACCGTGGGCAGGGGTGAAGTGGTCGGATTCCTGGGTCCGAACGGCGCTGGCAAGTCCACCACCATGCGGATCCTCGCAGGGGCTCTGGGAGCCACTGCCGGCACGGCGCGGATCGCAGGTCACGACGTCTTCGAGGCTCCAGCCGAGGTCAAGCGCCGGGTCGGGTACCTGCCCGAGCGCCCCCCTCTCTACGAAGCCATGTGTGTCTCGGACTACGTGGCCTTCGCCGCAAAGCTCAAGGGCGTGGCCGACATCGCCCCGGCGGTCGATCGAGCGCTGTCAGTGGTGGATCTCACCGACGTGCGGCACCGGGTCATCGGACACCTGTCCAAGGGCTTCCGCCAGCGGGTCGGGCTGGCCCAGGCACTGGTCCACGACCCAGAGGTGCTCATCCTGGACGAGCCGACCAGCGGCCTGGACCCCGCCCAGCGGGTCGAGATCCGATCGCTGATCCGGGACCTGGCGGCCAGCGATCGCACGGTGATCCTGAGCACCCACGTGCTGGCCGAGGTCGAGTCGGTCTGCCAGCGGGCGATCATCATCGACAACGGCGTGATGGTCGCCGAGGACACGCTGGAGGGCCTGCGCAGCGCCACCGGTGGGGTGGAGCTGGTGGTCGCCCGGCCGGACAGCGCCGGGGCCGCACTGGCCGAGCACGGCGAGGTCGAAGACCTGGGCGACGGCCGCTTCCGGGTCCGAACGGACGGCGACAAGCGCGAGCAGCTGGCCGCCTCAGCGGTGCCCTTCGGGCTGCTGGAGCTCACCAACCGGGCCGGCCTGGAGGACGTCTACCTGCGGCTCACCGGGGACGAGGCCCAGGCGTGAGCGGTGCTCTGACCATCGCCCGCCGAGAGGTGGGAGCCTACTTCCAGACCCCCGTGGGCTGGGTCGTGCTGACCGCGTTCCTGGTGCTCAACGGCTTCTTCTTCTCCACGATGATCGGGCTCTACCACTACGAGTCCCTCCAGCTCGCAGCGAGTCCCTGGACCACCCAGGAGATGAACGTCAACGACTACCTGGTGGCCCCGTTCTTCGCGAACACCGGGGTGATCCTGCTGTTCTTGTGTCCCGCCGTGACCATGCGCCTGCTCGCCGAGGACCGCCGCAGCGGCGCGTTCGAGCTGCTGCTCACGAGCCCGGTCAGCAGCGCTGCGATCGTGCTGGGCAAGTACCTGGGCGCGATGGGCTTCGTGAGCGTGATGCTGGCGGGGACCATGCCGTGCCTGGGCATCGTGTTCTGGCTGGGCGACCCGGATCCCGGGGTGGTGGCCGCGGGGTACCTGGCGTCGTGGCTGCTCTCGGGCGCGTTCGTCTCCGTCGGCCTGCTCGCGTCAGCGTTCACCCGCAGCCAGGTCATCGCGCTGGTGGTCGGCTTCGCCCTGTTGCTGCTGTTCTGGGTGCTCACCTGGGCCGACCCGTCGAGCGGCGAGGGCGTGGGCGCGATCATCGCGTCGCTGTCGATGCTCAACCACCTGGAGAACCTCACCCGAGGCCTGCTCCACGTCGAGGACCTGGTCTACTACGCCAGCTTCATCAGCTTCTTCCTGTTCGCCACGTGGCAGCGGGTCGAGAGCGGACGGTGGGCCTGATGCGGCGCCACGCCTGGGTGCTGGGGGCCGTCGGCGCCCTGTTGGTCATCTCGACCGTGCTCGCCCGGGTCACCGTGGGCCTGAGCGGCGGGCCGTGGGCCTGGGGCGGCGCAGCAGGCGCGGTCCTGCTCGTCGCCTACCTGTGGCTGGACCGCGAGAGCGTGGGCGAGACCGCCGCGAGCCGCAGCGCCCGCTACACCTCGGGCGCGGTGCTGCTCGTGGTCGTGGCGCTCGGCGTGATGGTCGCCCTGAACGTGGTGGCTGGCCGCCACGACAAGCGCTGGGACATCACGTCCAGCGGGCGCCACACCCTGGCGCCTCAGTCCACCCAGATCGCGGCCGCGCTGACCGAGCCCGTCACCATCCTGGGCTTCTTCGGCTTCGAGTCCCCCGAGGGCATCGACTTCGACATCCTGGCCGGCGGCTACGCCCAGGCGTCGGACCGGATCACCGTCGAGCGCATCGACCCCAACAGGGATCTGTTGACCGCCCAGCGCCACGACATCGAGCGCATGGGCACGGTCGTGCTGGTCCAGGGCGACCGCTCCGAGCGCCTGGAAGAGACGGTGCTGGACGAGGAGACCCTCACCAACGCCCTGGTCCGGCTGACCAGCCGGAAGACCCGCACGGTCTGCTTCACCGCGGGCCACGAGGAGCGCCGCATCGACGACGAGGACGTGCTCGGCCTCTCCGGGCTCGGCGCCCGCCTGGAGCAGCAGAACACGCTGGCCGTGGGCCTGACCCTCGCCAGGGCCGCGGCGGTGCCTGCGTCCTGTGACGCCGTGGTGCTGGTCGATCCCCAGACCGAGCCGCTGCCCCAGGAGCGCGAGTCCCTGGCCGCCTTCGTGCGCGGCGGCGGGGCGCTGATGGTCCTGTTGGACCCCATGCACGCCCCCGAGCTGGCCGCGGATCTGGCCCGCTACGGCGTGGTGGTGGGCGACGACGTGGTGGTCGAGGACAACCCCAGCTACCAGATGGTCGGCACCGACCCCACCTACATCGTGCTGGACCGGGCGTCGTTCTCCGACCACCCCATGGTCAGCGGCGGCGACGCGCTGAACGTCCTGCGGGCCGTGCGCAGCGTGGGCGTGGCCGAGGCCGACGGCCTGGCTGCCCAGGTCATCGCGACGACCAGCGCCGCCGCATGGGCCGAGACCGACTACCTCTCAGGCGACGCCGTGCAGCCCGATCCCGGTGAGCTGGTGGGCCAGGTCCCGGTCATCGCCGCCGTCGAGGTGCTCGACCCGGCCGCGCTGGTGGTCGGAGTGCGCTCGCTGCCCGAGACCGATGACCCGCTGATCGCTGCGCCGGAGACCGCGCAGGAGCCGGTCGCCGAGACCCCGGCCAAGGCCGGCGGCCGCGTGGTCGTGTTCGGCGACAGCGACTTCGTGTCGAACGCCCTGGTCACCAACGGCACCAACCAGGACCTGTTCCTCAACGCCCTGGCCTGGCTGCTGGGCGACGAAGACACCGTCACGATCCGCCCCAACGAGGCCGGTCGCGGGACCCTGGAGATGACCGACACCCAGGGCCTGCTGATCTGGCTGCTGACCACGCTGCTGTTGCCGGCCCTGGCGATGATGGGTGGCGTGGGCACGTGGCTGCGGCGCAGGAATCTCTAGCGCCGCGCGCCCCGATCTGCGCAATAATGCGCGATTCCTGGAGAGCATGATGCTCATCACCGCCCTCGCCTTCCTGACCGCCTGTGACTCCGACTCCGGGCTGACCGTCAACAACACCGCGCCCGAAGGGTCGATCGTCTCCCACGCCGACGGCGACACGGTGATCGAGGGGGAGCTGGTCAGCTTCCACGGCGCCTACTGGGACGACGACAGCGCCGAGGACGCGCTGACCGTCTCCTGGAGCCTGGACGGGCTGGGGGACGCGTGTGCCGAGACGGCCGTGGCCGAGCTGGGAGACACCTCCTGCGACGTGCTCGTGCCCGCCGAGGGCTTCACGCTCACCCTCGAGGTGACCGACGCCGAGGGCGCCCGAGGCTCCGACACCATCGCGCTCACCGTAGAGCAGACCGACGCGCCCGTGGCCGTGATCACGTCTCCCGAGGCCTCCGGCGTCTACTACAGCGACAGCAAGACGGCCCTGGAGGGCGTGGTCTCCGACACAGAGGACGATCCGGACGTGCTGGTGGCGTGGTTCGAGAGCGATCTCGACGGCGCGATCGGGGACCTGTTGAGTCCGACCTCTGCCGGCGACGTGTCCGTCTACGAGACCCTGAGCGAGGGCGAGCACGCGATCACGCTGACCGTCGAGGACTCGACGGGCAAGACCGGCTCGGACACCGTCCTGATCACGGTCGGAGAACCGAACCGGACCCCGACCTGTGAGATCACGGCCCCGACCAGCGGTGCGGTGACCCAGGAAGGTGAGCTCGTGACCTTCGAGGCCACCGTGGGCGACGAGGACGTGTCCGCGGACTGGCTCACGGTCACGTGGACCAGCGACAAGGAGACCGAGGAGCTGGGCAGCAGCACCCCGAGCAGTGGCGGCGACGTGCTGTTCGCCACCTCGGACCTGGCCGTGGCCACCCACACCATCACCATGTCCGTGGCCGACGAGGTGGGCGCGACGTGCTCCGATCTGGTGTTGATCACCGTGGGCACACCCCCGAGCATCGACTGGACCGCACCCGAGGCCGACGCGGTGGTCAACGACGGCGAGAGCGTCCAGTTCACCGCCACGATCACCGACGCCCAGGACGCCAGCACGGCGCTGGCGCTGTCGTGGAGCTCGGCCCTCGACGGCGAGCTCAGCACCCAGGGCACCGACTCCACCGACGTGGCGACGTTCTCGACGGCGGACCTGTCCGTCGGGGTGCACGACCTGACCCTGACAGCGACCGACACGGACGGGCTCGTCGCCACGGCCCTGCGCGCGCTGACGGTCAACGGGCTGCCCGACGCCCCAGAGCTCGAGCTGACCCCCGACCCGGCCACGACCGACGACGACCTGCTGGTGACCGTGACGACCGACGCCTCTGACCCCGAAGGCGACGCCGTCAGCTACACCTATGCGTGGGAACTGAACGGCGTGGCGTCGAGCGCCAGCACGTCCACGGTCCTGCCCGCGACCGCGACCGCCAGAGGCGAGACCTGGTCGGTCCAGGTCACCCCCAGCGACGGCACCGGCACGGGTGCTCCCGCCGAAGCGTCGCTCACGATCAGCAACTCTGTGCCAGCGGTCAGCGGCGTCGCGATCACCCCCGATCCAGCCGCCGCGACCGACACTCTGACGTGCAGCTACAGCTTCTCTGACGCGGACGGGGACAGCGACCAGAGCGCGCTGGTCTGGACCGTCGACGGCACCGAGGTGGGCAGCGAAGCGACCCTGGCCGGCGCCTTCGTCGGCGGCCAGGAGGTGGTCTGCACCGTCACCCCGTCCGACGGCGACGACACCGGCTCCCCCGCCAGCGACTCGCTCACCATCGACAACTCCACCCCCTCGGTGAGCGGCGTCTCGATCGAACCCAACCCAGCCACAGCTGACGACACGCTCTCCTGCCTCTACACCTTCTCCGACGCCGACGGCGACGCCGACGCCAGCACGGTGTCATGGCTGGTCGGCGGCTCTCCCGCGGGAGTCGGCGCCACCCTGGCCGGGGCCTTCGCCGGCGGCGACGTGGTGGTCTGCCAGGTCACGCCGTCCGACGGGAGCGCGACCGGCACCACGGTCAGCGCCGCGCTGACCATCAGCAACTCCGCTCCGGTGGTGAGCGACGTGGTGATCGACCCGGATCCGGCGACCGCCGCGGACACCCTGACCTGTAGCTACACCTTCTCCGACGCCGACGGCGACAGCGACGGCAGCAGCGTGGCCTGGACCGTCGACGGCACTTCGGCGGGGAGCGGGACGACCCTCTCAGGAGCGTTCTCTGGCGGCGAAGTGGTGGTCTGCACCGTCAGCCCCAGCGACGGGTCCGACACCGGGACCGACGCCAACGGGTCCATCACCATCACGAACACCGCCCCCAGCGTCTCCGACGTGGCGATCAGCCCCGACCCGGCCCTGGTCGACGACACCCTCGCCTGCAGCTGGACGCTCAGCGACATCGACGATGATCCCGATGCCTCGACGGTCGAGTGGAGCGTCGGCGGCACGCCCGTGGGCAGCGACACCACGCTCTCGGGCGCCTTCTCCATCGGCGACACAGTCACCTGCACGGTCACCGCCCACGACGGCACGGACACCGGCAACCAGGCCAGCGACTCGGTGACCATCTCCAACAGCCCGCCCGTGGTGGCCGATGTCACGCTGTCCCCGGATCCGGCGACCGAGACCGACACCCTGAGCTGCACGCCGGGCACCACCACCGACGCCGACGGCACCACGAGCTTCACCTTCGACACCGCCTGGTCCGTCTCCGGCGTTGATCCAGGCGAGACCTCCACCACGCTGGACGGGACCTGGTTCGACAAGGGCGACACGGTGACCTGCACCGTGACGCCGAACGACGGCACCGACGACGGAGACCCCGTGACGTCGAACGCCGTCACCATCGACAACACGGCGCCGTCGCTCACCACGGTCTCGATCTCCCCGACAGACGCGGGAGCCGCAGACACCCTCACCTGCACTGCCACCGGGTTCTCCGACCCCGACGGCGACAGCGACCAGTCGACGTGGTCCTGGACCCTGGGCAGCTCCGAGCTCGGCACCGACAGCACCCTGACCGGCGGGTTCTCCCGCTACGACACGGTCACCTGCACGGTCACCCCCGACGACGGCGAGACCCAGGGCACCGCACTGAGCGACTCCGTGATCATCGGCAACAGCGCACCCGAGATCACGTCGCTGTCGCTCTCGCCCGCCGCGGTGGCGACCGATGACACCCTGACCGCCACGGTCACCACAGCCGACGACGACGGCGACACCGTGACGGTGTCGTATGCCTGGTCCGTCGACGGCGTCACGGTCTCCGAGACCGGGGCAAGCCTCGACGGCGCGGTGTACTTCGACAAGAACCAGCTGGTCTCCGTCATCGTCACGCCCAGCGACGACGACGACACGGGCAGCCCACAGTCGTCGTCCACGATCACGGTCGACAACACCCCCGCGACCGCCCCCACGGTCAGCGTGGCGATGGTGGGCGACGACGACGACACGGACGGCGACGGCGTGGCCGACTCGGTCGACGCCTGCGAGGGCTTCGACGACGACGACTGGGTGGCGCTGGAGGACCGCGACCGCTGCGTCCAGGTCTTCTCGGACACAGGGGCGACCTGGTCACAGTCCGAGGGCGACTGCAACGCGCTGGGCGGCCACCTGGTCCGCATCTCCAGCGCCGAGGACAACGCCCACATCGCAGACCTGACCGACGGCCTCAGCGGCAGCCAGATCTGGATCGGCTACAACGACGTGGACTCCGAGGGCACCTGGGTCTGGTCCGACGGCGGGCCCGCGGTCTACGAGAACTGGCGGACGGGCGAGCCATCGAACGATCCGGCGCCCGAGGACTGCGCCATCCAGTACTTCGGGGGCGACTGGAACGACCTGAATTGCGACGGCAACGGCGAGCGAGGCGGCTACGCCTGCCAGGTCGAGGTCACGCCCCACGAGCCGGATCTCGTCTGCACGATCGAGAGCGACGCGACCGACGCCGACGGTGACACCCTCAGCCACACCATCTCCTGGGACGTCGACGGCACCCCGTTCACAGGCGCGACCACCAGCATCGAGACCGGCGACACGGTCGCGTTCGGCGACCACGACTTCGAGCAGACCTGGACCTGCACGGTCACCGCCCACGACGGCGAAGAAGACGGTGACCCCGGCAGCGCCAGCTACGACACCCCGTCCAACGAGCCGCCCGAGGCCCCGAGCGTCACCGTCAGTCCGGGCGACCCCAGTGAAGGCAACGACGATCTGATCTGCGCAGTCACCGGCGAGTCCGCGGACGCCGAGCGGGACGCCGTCAGCTACAGTTACTCCTGGGACGTGGACGGCGTGCCCTTCACGGACGCGACCACCACCACGGAGACCGGCGACACGGTCCCCGCCGCCGAAGGCGTCTACGACGAGGACTGGACCTGTACCGTCACGCCCGCCGATGCCTACAACGAGGGCACCCCGGGCACCGACACCGTGACCATCGGGTCTCCCTGTGTCACCTCCACCAACGACGGCACGGAGTACTGGTTCTGCGAGGAAGAGCTCTCCTGGGACGACGCCGAGGCGAGCTGCAACAGCTACGGGCTGACCCTGGTGGCGATCCACTCGGGCACGGAGAACTCGTACCTGGCTGGCCGCGGCCAGGTGGTCACCACCCACGCCGCCAACGAGGAGTTCTGGATCGGGCTCGAGGACCTGAACGGCGGGGCGGGCGAAGACTGGGTCTGGTCCGACGGCTCGGCGCTGGACTACACCAGCTGGAACGTGAGCCAGCCCGACTCCAACTCCCAGGACTGCGTGGTGATGATCCTGAACGAGAGCGACGGCAACGGCGCCGGTGCGTGGCACGACTCGACGTGTTCGACGCGCAAGGCCTACGTCTGCGAGTGAGGGGCGCAACACCGGGGCGTTGCTAGTCTCAAGGGCGCCCCCAGCCCTCCGATGAGCGGAGGTGAAGGGAGGGCGGCCACTTGCTGCTTGGACTCTGGCTGGCGTGCATTCCGGACTACCCCCTGGGGTGGGAGGACACGGCCCCGACCTCTGACACGGACACGGGGACCTCGGACTGCGCGGAGTCCGGCGCCGACGAGTGGTGCGGCGACGCCATCGACAATGACTGCGACGGGCAGATCGACGAGAGCTCCGCCCTGGACGCAGGCTCCTGGTACCCGGACTGCGACGCCGACGGCTGGGGCGACGAGGTCAGCGCCGTTCCGTCCTGTGAGCTCCCCGCCGGTGCGCCGAAGTCTTGCGGCAGCGAAGGCGAGAGCACCTGGACCCAGTCCCGCGGGGACTGCGACGACCACGACGCCACGGCGTTTCCCGGCGGGACCGAGATCCCCTACAACGACCAGGACGAGGACTGCGACGGCGTCGAGCTCTGGGACGTGGACGGCGACGGGTTCGAAGGTGGGGTCGATCCGGCCACCGCAGACGACTGCGACGACGGCGACGACACGGTCCACCCGAACACCGACGAGGTCTGCGAAGACGGCGTCGACAACGACTGCGACGGACTCGAGGCCCAGTGCCAGCTCAGCGGGACCATGGACCTGGGCTCCGCCGATCTCCAGCTCATCGGGGATCGCGGCGGCGACCGCCTGGGCTTGTACTCCTGGCGCCAGGCCTCCATCTGCGCAAACTCCGAGGTAAACGCGTTGGCGTTCTCCTCGACGATGCCACGCTGGCGGTTGCGCTCGTCCAGG
>Ga0209992_10005038_pt1 | contig 10010 bp, 7 predicted proteins | sample 2SBtaG_2_FD_182564 | JGI IMG/M metagenome (GOLD analysis project Ga0209992, IMG submission 182564) | Deep subsurface microbial communities from Kolumbo volcano to uncover new lineages of life (NeLLi) - 2SBTROV12_ACTIVE470 metaG (SPAdes)... | ecosystem: Environmental > Aquatic > Marine > Volcanic... | reverse complement strand
TTCATATTCAAAAGTATACATCTCTTGGATTAGATTATGAGATGGATCAGGATCCTTTGCCTGAGTTTTTAAAAATGACTCCAACGGAATATGGAAAATTTTTTCGACTTCAGCATTTGCAGATAATATTGGAATTTCTTTTACCAGAGAAACAAATGGTAAAATCAAAAAACCAGAATTCAAAGTTACAACAGGTTCTAGTTGACCAATTACTTGTGAGGGAGTAATTGTCAATCCAATCTCTTCACGAGTTTCACGTAATGCAGTTTCTAACAGATCAGAATCATTAGAATCTAATTTTCCACCAGGAAATGCAATTTCACCAGCATGGAATTTCATGTGTTTAGGTTTTTCAGTCATTACTACAATTGGTTCGTCACCATAAATTACAACAAGTATTGATGCTAAACGATATTTTCCATCAGATTTGATTGTAGGATTAAGGGAGTTAGAAAGTCGAGATTTTAATTCATCTAAGTGCATCGTGATTCTTTCCTACTATTCCATATGGGTTTTGGTATTCAAAGGTTTTAACCGAGGAGGAAAGAAAATGAAACATGACCATAAGGTATGAAGCAAACCCTCCCAAAATTTTGCCAGGTGTTGATCCAAATGAATCAATTCAAAAATTTGTAGATAAGATAAAAATTATTTCAAAGAAATGTGATGCAATTCACCTTACAGAAAATGTTTTAGGATTTCAAAGAGTTTCACCTATTGAAGCAGGGAAAATCATTAAAAAAGAAATTCCAAATTTACCAATTACTGTTAGTCTTAGAGTGAGAGATAAAACAGAAAATGAGATTTCAGAATTTGTAGATAATTGTATTTCTATAGGATTTTCAGGGATTTTGATATTGATGGGAGACCCATCTCAATCAGGGAAAAAAGATTCAGGTCAAATTCCTAGTGCAACTGTAAAGAAACTAAAAGAACAAGGAGTAGATGCGAAAATTGATTTATTTTTATCAATTTCAAACAAGCCTAATTTTTCAAAAATTGGAAAAAAAGTAGATGCAAAGCCTAAAGGATTCATGACTCAAGTAATTCAAAACATCTCTCAAGTTCAAGATTTGTCTGAAAATCTCAAGGAATTTTCAATCATTCCCATTCTTTTGTATCCATCACCAAAAAATGAAAAATCTGCAAAATTTTTGGATTTAGATTTGACAATATACAGTCAAGAATTTGATGAATTGTTAAAGAAAACGCATGAAATTACTGGAGATGTTTTACTTACATCCCCTAGTGATTTTAGTGGATTAAACGAATTTCTAGAAAAATCAAATAATTAAAGTACAAAATATTTTGCATCAGGATGATGAACAACTATTGCTGCAGTAGATTGTTCAGGAATTATTTGACCAGATTCAGTTAAAGTCATTCCAGATTTTTCTGGTTTTAATAATTTCCAGACTAGATGATGCTGACTCACATCAGGACAACTTGGAAATCCCCAACTGTACCTCAAACCACCTTTGTCCAGATTCAATTCAGATTTTATTTTTTGATTTACCCATTCAGCTAGTGCTTCAGCTACTTCAACTGCCAATCCATGAAGATAGTATGCATCAGTATACTTGTCTTCCTTGTTCCATTGCTCAATGATTTCAGCCACCTTGTTACCCACAGTTACTGATTGAAATGCGACCAAGTCATCATCTCCAAAATAATCAGTCAAGCACAAATGTTCGGGTTTAGTAGAACGTGGGAATTCTAATTCCACGTCATCACCATCAGGGTTTTCTACAAGTAATTTTCGATCTTTGTTATGACATCTGAAATAGCCATAAACAACTTCAGGTTCAAACAGTTTATCACGAATGATTCGTATTTTCCATTCAGATAGTAACTGTTCATGTTCTTCTTCAGATTCAGAGCCTGCCTTTCCACGCAATCCCCAAGATAACTTGAAGAGAGATTTTTTATCAATCATGGTCCAAACTTCGGCCATATTGATTTGATCTAATTTTAAGCGAATTGGCTCTCCAATGTTTTCAGGTATTGGAGCAGAAACTGGTTTTGTATCACTTTTAGGAAGAGTGTCAGGATCAACTGAAGCAGTAGATTTTTCTTTCCAATTTTCTAATTTCTCTTTCCAATCAGCTAAAAGTTTTGGTTTTTCATCTGAAATTAAAACATCCATGGTTTTCAGACCTTCAAACATGGTATTACAATAAAATACACCTGGTTCGTAAATTCCATCTTCTTTTGCAATTCTGTTAATGTAGTTACTGTTAATTGCAGCACCACCACAAAGAATTGGAATAGTCATATTGTTTTTCCTTGCATGTTCTACAAAGAATTTCATTTGTTTTGAAGTAGATACCAATAATGCTGACAAACCTATTGCGTCAGGTTTTGTTTCATCAATTTTTTCAAGGAATTTTTGTAGTGGAACTTGTTTTCCTAAATCATGTACTGTGTAACCATTGTTTTGGAAGATTGTTTTTACTAGATTCTTGCCAATATCATGTACATCTCCATATACTGTACCTAAAACAAGAATTCCCTTGCTTGTTCCTTCTTCTTTGACTAGATATTTCTCTAGTTCACCAACTGCTGCCTTCATACATTCAGCAGATTTTAGAACAAATGGAAGAATTAGTTCGCCTGCACCAAATTTGTCACCTACTTCTTTCATTGCAGGAAGCAAATCCTCATTCAGAGTTTTAATTGCGGCATCATGAGTTACCTCCTTTGGTTCAGCAATCGATAAAGTTCCTTCAGTGTCTTTGATAATCTCAGATTTTCCAAGTTTTTCTGCAATTGCAGAAACAACATCATTTTGAATTCCATCTTTGAGTCTATTTACAATTCTAAAGTTTGCACGTTTTCCAGCAGGCCATGAAGGATCTACATCAACTTTCTTTGAAGCAGTACCACTTTGAGGATCTGCATTCTCAAAATATGCAATCAAATCAGATAAAGAGTTAGAATGAGAGTTAAAGATTAGATCTTCTGCAAGTTTTTTCTCTTTTTCATCTATTTCACCATATGGGATAATCTCTTTTGCATTTACAATTGCCGAATCAAGTCCAGTTTTCACAGCATGATACAAAAATACAGAATTTAGAATTTTTCTAGCATAAGGTGCCAATCCAAAGCTGATGTTACTTAGTCCCAAAGTTGTAAAGGAATTAGGGAATTTTTCTTTGACTAGTCTAATTCCTTCAAGTGTATTTTTTCCTGCATCAAGAAATTCATCCTCACCAGTTGCCAAAGTAAATGTAAGAACATCAAAAATAAATTGTTCAATTTTTAATCCATATTTTTTTCCTGTTTCAAATAGTAATTCAGCAGTGTCAACTTTTTGTTGAGGAGTTTTTGCCATTCCCTCAGGACCAATACATAATGCAATAGAAGGCAATCCATATTTTGCCATGATGGGGGCCAGTTTTTCAAATCGACTTCCATCACCTTCAAGATTAATTGAATTGATAATTGGTCTGCCAGGAATTTGAGTTACAGAGGATTCTATAACTTCAGGATCTGTAGAATCAATTACCAAAGGGGCATCAATTTCTAAGCTTAATCTTTTTACCAAATTTAACATGAATTCTTTTTCATCTGCACGTTCAGTAGTTGCAACACAAACATCAAGACAATGTGCACCATCCTCAACTTGGATTCTCCCTAAATCAACTAGTCCTTCATAATCATCATCAAGGACTAGCTTCTTTGCTTTACGAGAACCCTGAGTGTTGATTCTCTCACCAATGATTAGGGGGGCAGGAACTTGTTTAAGATCAACTGCTTTTAATGCGGAACTAACTCGAGGGATTGTCAATGTAGAGAATTCACATCTGTTTTTCTAAATACTTAACCCTCGACAGAGTTGGCTTTTTCGTCAATTACTTTCCTTAAGGCTTTGATATGTTCAGGATTTGTCCCACAGCAGCCGCCAATAATTCGAACTTTTTTGTATTCATTAAGAAAATCACCTAATGCATCACCCATTTTCTCAGGAGTCATCTTGTATACTGCTTGACCTCCATCATTTTCAGGCATACCAGCATTTGGAACTACTAACACATTATGCTCATTTTGTTCATCCAACCATCTTACACTTGGAGTCATCTCGATAGGACCTGTAGAACAATTCAATCCAAAAACATCAATCCCCATATCAGATACAGTAGTGTATGCAGCTTGGATATTTGTTCCAAGTAGCATCTTACCATATTGATCCAAAGTAGTGTTTGCAATTATTGGGACTTTTTTACCAGTTTTTTTAATTGCATTATGGCATGCTTCAATAACTAATTTGACTTCCAGTATATCTTGACTAGTTTCAATTAGTAACGCATCAACTCCTCCAAGAATTAATCCTTCAGCTTGTAACTCAAATGCTTCTCTGATTTCATCAAGAGGCTTTTGTCCTAAATCAGGATCATTGGAACTTGGAAGATATCCTGTTGGACCCATAGAACCTACTACATATCGTGGTTTGTCAGTATACTCAGCACATACTTCAGATGCAAGTGTGGCAATTTTTTTGTTAAAATCAACTGTTTGATCACCAAATCCATATTCATCAAGTTTAATTTTATTGGAACCAAAAGAATTAGTTTCTATACAATCAGAGCCAGCATCCAAATAATTTCTATGAATTTGTTTTATCCATTCGGGATGTGTTTCAACCAACCCATCATTAAATCCGTCTTGATTATTTGGAAAATCTTCAGGTTTAGGATCATGTCTTTGAATTTCAGTTCCCATTGCACCATCAAATAACAATATTCTATTTTGCATGGCATCAAGGAATGGTTCTTTTTCTACCAATTCAATTTCAAAATGTTCTAGGACAGTTTAACTCTTTTCAGAAAAAACCACAAAGACATGTAGTAATGAACCGTATGTTGAAATTAGGTGCAAATGGATTTTATGTACATTTATGCAAAAGTCTCAAGTCAATAATCTAGTACGTAGTGCCACATTTTTTCAACATGCTGGAATTTCCATAATCTTTGTTTTCATGCCTATTATCGCAAAAGGTGTTACAGATTCTATTTTTGAAATTGGACTTTTAGTGGCATCATTTAGTTTTGCTCAGATTTTATCTGAAATCTATTTTGGAAGACACTCAGACAAGAAAGGAACTAGGCTCAAATTCATCAGAATTGGTTTCATTGGATGTGCCATTGCATTTGGATTGCATTATTTTGCTGATGATCTAAGCATGTTTTTCTTGGTAAGAATTGCAGCTGGTATTGCAAGTGGAATAATGATTCCAGCCATGATTGCATATACCTATGAGGCAAATATTGACAAAAAAAGAGCAGCTACAGTAATCTCTTTTCATGCTTTAGGATGGCTTGCAGGAATAGCAGCTGCAGGAATAGCAAATGATTTGAAATTGATTTTCATTTTAAGTGCCGCATCATTTCTTATCGGATTACTTTTTACAATAAGACTACCAAATCCAGAACAAGAAAAAGAGACAACTCCAGGAACAACTAAAAAAGTTATTTCAAAAAACAAATTCCTATTTTTATCATTACTACTAAGACACATTGGTGCAGCAGCTGTATGGGTTATTCTTCCCATAATGATTGTGGAGAAATTGGGTGGAGAACTATATCATATTTCAATAGTATATGTAGCAAACACATTGACAGCATTTATTTTGATGAATGTGATGGCAAGTAAAATTCATCTATCAAATGTAACCAAATTCAAAATTGGAATTGGGTGCACAACATTTGTTTTTGTTGGATTGTCTTTAGTAACAGAGTGGTGGATGGCAATGCCGTTTATGTCATTAGTAGGTGCAACATGGGCATTTTTGTTTATTGGTGGCAATTTTCATTTAATGGAAAATAATCCACGTTCAACATCAACAGGAATTTTTAGTTCAACATTATCTATTGCAACAGTAATTGGACCTGTTGTGGCAGGAGCTATTGCATTTGCTTTTGACTATGTTGCTGTAATGTATTTTGCAATTGCAATAATCATATGTGCATTCATAGTATCATTAAAAATAAAAAATTAATGTAGATTAAATGGCAGGTAATGTAATAGTAAATGTTGTAGGATTATTTTTTACTGAGATAGTTCCATGATGTTGTTCAAGGATAGATTTACAACTTGCAAGCCCCAACCCAGTCCCTTCTTGTTTTGTTGTGTATAAGGGCTCAAAAATTTTATCTAATTTTTCCTGAGGAATTCCAGATCCTGAATCTTCAATTTTGATATGGATATCTGAGCCTATAATTTCAGATGAAATCGTAATTTTGCCTTCTTTGCCAAGAGATTGGATTGCGTTGTAAAATAAATTGATAAAGACTACTTTCAATGCCTCATAGTCACAATGAATTTTTGCATTACTAATAGTGGATTCTATTTCTATCCCATCATGTTCAGGTAGATCATGTATGGAGGAATCAAGGATTTCTTTTAATGAATTTGCTTTTAGAATCAAAGGTTGGCCTTTAATGTAATCTAAAACATTGTTCACTTGATGAGAAATTCGATATATTTGATCATCGAGTTTTTTTAACTTTTCAAGTTCATCAGATGACAAATTTTTGTTTTTAGTTTTAAGAAGATCCAAAGTTGTTTTAATTACAGTCAAAGGATTTCTAATGTCATGTGCCATACGGGAAGACAGATTTCCTATACTTGCAAATTTTTCTTGTTCAATTGTTTTGTTAGATGAACGTATAGTAAACACTGAGAAAACAATAATTCCAGATATCATTATGGAAATGAAAATTACAGTGTTAATTATTGTAATTAGTTGAGTTTCGGCCATTGTGGCATTAATTGAATCCATGTTATAGTAGAGTTCAATTACTCCTATCGGAGATGTAGAATCCAAAGTGATAGGAATATAGATTTCCATCATTTGTCCATAACCCATTTCTGAAATATTTTCTGGATCAACAGGATTTTTTATTTCAGTTGTAGTTTCACCTGCAATCGAATGTTGGAATCTTAAATTATCATTGTAATTGTTTCCAACAATGGATTGATCATCTGAGCAAATAATTGTTCCATCATGACTCCAGACTTTAATTCTTAACATTTCATCTGTTTTTATTTGTTCGAAGAAATTATCAAAAGTTTTTTGTTTTTCATCCAAATTATTCAAATCAAAATCAGAGGGTACAAGTTGACGTGATGCAGATTCAGAAATGATTGAGGAGTAAAAATTTTCAGTTCTTTGAATTGTATTTTCTTGAATTTCACTCACAAGAATGGACATGAAGGCGACTCCAACTATCAGAGTTATTAAAATCAAAATACCGCCACTAAGAATAATTTTTTGGTGATTTTTCAGAATAAATTATCTTGATGGAGGTATTGAAAAGTATTTTTTAATTAATTTTAGGAAATTACAGATAAGAATCAGATTTTGAGCGTGAGTGTATGTAAAAATTCAGTGTAAAAAGAATTTTCTTGAATGAACAAATCCACAATCAGATGAACAAAAACTAGTTTTCTTTAAAACAAAATCATCATCACAATTTCTACATTTGGGCATATTTTTCATACTTGAGTAACTTCATAAGGAATAGTATGTTCAATTTACACAACACAGCATGTCAAAAATATTTGAGATTTGAAAAATTTTCTGAAACTATCGTAATCCCCAACGAGACATCACTTTGGTTTCAAGTCTCTTGAAAATTACACCATCAACTACCAATCCAATTGCCATAATTACCACCATTATTCCAATGACTTGTGAAACATCATTTAGAGAACGTCCAGCATTTAGCAAGAATCCTAGCCCTAAGAAAGAAAACAAGATTTCTGCACCAATTACACCTCTCCAAGCAAAAGCCCAGCCTTGTTTAAAGCCAGAAATCATGTATGGGAAGGCAGCTGGAATCAATACAGCAGTGATTAACTGACTACCCTTTGCACCCATATTTCGGGCAGCTTCAATAAAGTGAGGATTGATGTTTTTGACGCCCGTGTATGTGTTGATAGTAACTGCAAAAATTGCACCAATTGCTGTGACAAATATTATTCCACCATCAGTTAAACCAAACCAGAGTATTGCTAAAGGAACCCAAGCAATTGATGGAATAGATTGCAATCCTAAAACTAGAGACCCAACAGTTTGATTGATTACTTCCACTCTTGCCATAAATATTCCTAATACTATTCCACCACCAATTGCAATTCCTAGTCCAATAGCCAATCTCCACATACTAGTTGCTATTCCATACAACAAACTACCATCAGCTGCACCATAAGCTAAATCTTCAGCCACTTCGTACGGCGAAGGGAAAATATTGTCAGGCCAAATTCCAACCATGGCAATAATTTGCCAAACTACAACAATTCCAACATAAAATGCAATTCTGTAAGGAGTATAGTTTTTTGCCAAAATAATCACTCTTTACTTTTTTTTACCTCAGGTCTTAGCTCTGTCAAAATATCTTGTTGGAATTTAAGTAATGATTCATCTTCAGTAATTCTAGGTCGTGGGAAATCATTGTCAACCTCTTTTTTAATTACAGATGGTCTATTGCTAAAAATTGCTACTTTGGTTCCAAGAACTGCAGCTTCAGATACACTATGAGTGACAAACAAAATTGTCTTTTTTGTTTTCTCCCAAATTAATTGCATTTCAACTAAAAGTAAATCACGAGTCTGTGCATCAAGTGCAGCAAATGGCTCATCCATTAGTAACACATCAGGATCCATTACAAGAGCTCTGGCTATTGCTACACGTTGTTTCATACCAGTAGATAATTGGTAAACGTAAGAATCTGCAAACTTGGTTAATTGCATCATATCCAAATATCTATGAGATATTTTGGCTCGTTCTTCTTTAGGAATTCCTACCATCTTTAATCCAAATTCTACATTGTCTTGAACCTTAAGCCATGGGAATAGCGCACCTTCCTGAAATACCATAATTCTCTCAGGACCAGTTTCAGTGACATTATGACCATCAAACAAGATTTGTCCCTCATCAGGTTTTTCCAAACCAGCAACTATACGCAAAAAGGTTGATTTTCCACATCCAGAAGGTCCCACTAGGCATACAAAATCACCTGCCTCGACTTTGAGATTTACACCACCAAGAGCTTTGAGTTTGTGAGAATCATGGCTGAAATATTTTACAATATTTTTTGCCTCAAGTTTGGTCATGTGTTATTTTCTCCCTCAATGGAATTTGTATCAAAGTAGTAAAAAATACCAGACAAATCATATCCATTTCTTCCAAGATATCCTAATGTATCTGCCTTTTCTGCAAATGAATGTACAGAATCAGGTAAAGGATCATCAGTGATTACAAGATTAGATAATGCAATATCTACAACATCATCAGATAAAGATTGACCTAAATGAGATTTTAAGAAATCATTAAAAACAATCCTAGTGTCTATAGGATTTTGATTTATCCAAGTAACTGTTTCATAATGAGAATCTAAAAAATTAATAATTACAGTAGGGTTTTTTTCTACATAATCTGCATTTGCAATTAAAAGGACAGATGCAAATTCTTGATTTGGCCACAAGTCTTCTTCATGAAATAGTCGTTTTCCATCTAATTCAGTTTCCAAAATAGTAGCCCATGGTTCAGCAACCCATGCACCATCAATATCACCTTTAACAAACAAAGTATAGATGTCAGGATTTGGAATATTGTAAATTATAACAGAGCCACCTTTATCAGCAGTTTTTAGTCCATTTTCAGATAGATAATGTCGTAATGATACATCCTGAGTGTTACCAATTTGTGGTGCAGCAATTTTTTTTCCTGCAAAATCAGAGGCGAGATTTATTTCAGATTCAGGATGAACTATGAAACTTGCTCCTCCACTTGCAGCACCTGCCAAAATCTTTACATTGTGATTCTCAGAATTCAAAAATCCATTTATTGCAGGACCAGGTCCAACATATGCCAAGTCAACAGAATTTGCAAACAGGGATTCTATAGCTTGAGGTCCACTATCAAAAACACGAGTTTCAATTTTAGTGGTATTTCCCATGCTTGTTTCAAAGAATCCTTTTTCCATTCCTACAATTGGAATGGCATG
>Ga0209992_10005037_pt1 | contig 10010 bp, 7 predicted proteins | sample 2SBtaG_2_FD_182564 | JGI IMG/M metagenome (GOLD analysis project Ga0209992, IMG submission 182564) | Deep subsurface microbial communities from Kolumbo volcano to uncover new lineages of life (NeLLi) - 2SBTROV12_ACTIVE470 metaG (SPAdes)... | ecosystem: Environmental > Aquatic > Marine > Volcanic... | reverse complement strand
TAGTTTCTGGTACGCTTCAAGCAGGCAAGTATAATACCACTTGGAATGCTGAACAATATTCATCAGGGTTATATATCATCAATATGACGACTCTTAACTTTACAGCTTCACAAAAAGTAGTTTTACTAAAATAAAATTTATTTATTCAGGATTTGTGGAAGATTAAACTCCCCCATTTATAACCTTTAATTGACAAAAGATTTATTAAAACAAAAAGGAAAAAGAACATGAAGAAAACAATCATAGGCATCATCGCAATATCAACTATTTTTGCAAATACGCAAACTGAAATGATTTTAGTAAAGAAATTAGCTGAAAATCAGAATTTCACATTAAACATACATTCTAAAAAAGAAGTAATGGGACTACAATTTGATCTAAAGTATAATCCAAATGAGTTAAAATTTAATGGAGCAGTTTCTCTATTAGATGGATTCACCTTTGAGTATAAGGATAAAGGCAATGGACAGGTTCGTGGACTTATGTTCAGTATATCAGGAGATAAATTGAATATGCAGGATTTATTCTCATTAATTGAATTTGATTTTGAACCTTCACCAAACTTTATTGGCGATGGTAAAGTAGAATTTACCAACCTTATTGTTGCCGGACAAAATGGTGAGAGCATTGATGTGGCATTACCGTCATTTAACGTTTCAAATGAAAATGTATTACCGGTAAGAACTGAACTGAAATCGGTGTACCCCAACCCATTTAATCCTGTAACCAATATTAATTACAATATTGCTGATGAAGGAATGGTGAATATCACTATTTATGACACATTAGGAAGACAGGTTGCCGAACTGGTAAACAATGTTAAACCTACAGGCAGTTATAAATTATCATGGAATGCAACCAATCTTGCAAGTGGAACTTATTTTGTAAAATTAACAACAAAAGAATTTGTACACACAGAGAAACTGCTCCTTGTAAAGTAGCAGTTTAGTGCATAACAAAATGCCCCGGTTATTGCCGCTAAACAATTACTGGGGCATTAGGAACAGAACAATCCAATTCATGGACTGCTCAGCTGTTTTGGATTGGGGTTCAAATTGAAAACTAAAACTGGAGAATTTATGAAAAGTTTAATATTCATAGAGTTTATTCAAAATATAAAAATAATCTATTATGTATTTTTCATTCTTATATCAGGAATTTTGCACTCACAGGATGTGATTAACGTACCTGTTGATTATCCAACAATACAAGAAGCAATAGATAATGTACGAGATGAGTGGACTATTGAAGTTGAAGATGGTATTTATCATGAAAATTTAACAGCCATAAATTTGGGAGTAAATTGTACATTAAAGAGTGTAAATGGTTCAGAAAATTGCATAATTGATGCAGATTTAGACGGAGATGGAATTGGTGAAAGTGGTGGATTATTAGTAAGAACCTCGCATAATTTTTCAGTCACTATTGATGGGTTTACTATTAAAAATGGTGCTACTATTATTGGTGAAGGTGGCTGTGGGGCAGGTATAAGAATTGATCATTCTAATGCTATTTTAAAGGATTTAGTTATAAAGAATAGTGAAACTGAATTAGATGGTGGCGGAATTTGTCTTTATCAAAATCAAAATATTTATATGGAAGATATTATCATTGAAAATAACATTGCCCGGAAAGGTGCAGGGTTGGTTATAATAATGAACTTTGAACCCTTAATGTTAAATAATATTAAAATTATAAATAATGAAAATAGTGGTGGTGATGAAAATGATTTTGGTGCGGGTTTAAGTGTACATAATTCAGCAGTTTATATAATAAATTCATACATTACTGATAATTATTCACCAATAGGTGGTGCTGCAATTTATGCGAATCAATCATTTATAAAATTATCTAACACTACAATTGCAAATAATCATAATTCTACGGGTGAATCTATTCTTATTAATATGAGTAGTACTTTGGAAATTGAGAATTCAATATATTGGGATAACACCCCCAATACAATATTATCTGAAAGTTATGAATCTTGTAATTTGAGTATAAATTATTCTGATATTGAGGGTGATGAGGAAGATGTTGTACTCGGCAATTGGGAAATGGTTGATTGGAGTGCTGAAACTATAATAAATATTGACCCCAATTTTGCAGACCCTGAGAATGAGGATTTTCATTTAACTTATTACAGTCCATGTATTGATGGTGGTAATCCAGATTTAGATGGAGATGGTGATCAATGGTTCGATGATATTGATGACCAAGACCCTGATGGAACTAGGATGGACATTGGGGCAATTTATTTTAATAAAGACCCTGGCGACTTAAATGGTGATACTGAAATTAACATAATTGATGTATTAATATTGGTTGATATCATTTTTGGAATATTACCAGATAATTTTGAAATTTTAAATATTATCGCTGATTTAAATAATGATGGAATAATAAATATATTAGATATAATGGAAATCATAAACATTATTTTATATTTTATTCTGCCCCCTTGGGAACCTGCTACAATTTATCTTGCTGGCGTGATTGAATCTTTAGAAGAAAATGATAAGTATAATTATAGTGTTGAAATGCTCAACGATAAAGATATGTATGCAGTTCATCTGAATTTACAATTTTATGATAAAATTTTTATCAATGTGGGAAAAGGATTAAAAGCAGAAGAAATGAATATATCATATCACTATAATTCTGATAGTACTGCCGTTTCAATTATTCTTTACAGCCCAACTGGGAAAAAAATAACATCTGGATTAGGATCAATTCTTGATATTGAGTTAAAACAAAATGGTAATTTAAACCGAATAACAACCAGCGGTGATGAATTTAAAATTGCTGAAATTAGTAATAACTCAATTGAATTAACACCGGTAATTATTGTCACACCGGAAGAATTAGGTCGCATAGCCCAAAATGAAACCAATGAAAATATTAATAATAATTTAAAACTAAACTTTTCATTATACCCAAACCCAGCAAATCCACATACAACGTTTAAGGCATTTTTACCCGAAGATGGAATGTATAGCTTTAATATGTTTGATTTGAATGGGAGATTTTTAAATACTGTTGCCAATGGTTATAATAAAAAAGGCTATTTAGAACACCATTTAAATTTAGAGCCATATTCAAGCGGGGTCTATTTTATTCAAATGCAAAGCAACTCAATAACCAGCTTTCAAAAACTTACTATTTTGAAATAAATTGATGTTGAAAATTTCGCTAATAGTGATTACCATATCGGTATCTTTTACACAGACAACTATTTCGGGTGAAATTAGTGGCTTCCTTTCAGTTGAAAACAGTCCCTATTTTGTGGTCGATGAATTGATATTAGCACAGAATGATAGTTTAATAATTGAAGCGGGTTCTCAGATTATATTTATGGGGAATCATAGGATACGAATAGATTCCAGTACGGTATTGCTGGCTGAGGGAACAGCAGAAGATTCAATTATATTCACTTATAACCAAAATGACTACGAACCCATAGAAAATCAGTTTTGGGGAGGAATGAGATTATTACATTCAGGTGAAAAGACTATCATTTTTAGGTATTGTATTATTGAATATATGGGACCTATCCCCACGGGTACACCTTATGCCGGTGTCTTAGGGGTTTATGATTCTAATATTATAATTGACCACTGTTTAATACAAAAAAATTCAGGGAATAGCATGGGCGGTGAGAGTTCTGGAGTATCAATAACAGAATCAAAAGGAATTATTACCAATTCTGTTTTTAAAAATAATGGTAATGATGAAAACAATTTTGACGTTGTATTTTATGGTGGAGCAATTAATTTTTGGGGAGCCCGTCCAGGGACGGTAGTTAAAAATTGCCTCATATATAATAACTACGCTGGCATGGGAGGTGGCGTTTCCATAGCATTTTCTGGTGATAATGTGATATTTGAAAATACGCTATTTGCCTATAATTATGCTTTGACGTTTGCAGGAGCAGCTTATATTGTATTTAATTCCTATCCGGTATTTAATAATTGTATTTTTAACGGAAATACAATTACTGACCCAAATGAATACCCTACATTTGTTACATTTTATTCTCATGATGAAATTTCCATTGGCTCTTCGATTCTTGATGATGATAACTGCTTATGGAAAGGTCATCTAGAAGGTTGGGAATTTGTACCCGATGAAAATGAGTGTGGATGTGATTGCCCTTATTATGATTTTATTAATGTTGATCCATTACATGTAGATGTTGAAAATAGTGATTTTTCTTTACAACCAGCTTCTCCTGCCATCAATGCCGGAACCGGTGAACCCGATCCGGATGGTTCTCCTCCGGACATTGGTCCAATCTATTATCATTTAACCAAAGGCGATGTCAATTTTGACGATCAGATAAATGTAATGGATATTATTGCTGGTATTCAATTTATTTTACTTATTTCAGAACCGTTGAACTCTCAAGCATGGACATTTGATACAAATGATGACGGTAATTTGAATGTTTTAGATATTATTCAAATCGTCAATGTGATATTGGAGGGGTGAATCAAAGATATTGTACAAACAGAGAAACTGCTCCTTGTAAAGTAGCAGTTTAACATAAAAAGAATTTCCCCGGTTTGTGCCGCTAAACAATTACTGGGGCATTAGGAACAGAACAATCCAATTCATGGACTGCTCAGCTGTTTTGGATTGGGGTTCAAATTGAAAAAAGGAGAAATGAAATGTTTAATACGAAAAAGAAAATCATTTTATTAGCTATTTTACATTGTTTGTTAATAGGGCAAAATAATTGGGAATGTGGTACTATTAATAATCCACAAACTAGGGAACAAGATCAATGCGATGACTTTGATGAATTAAATACACCTAATGATCCATTTTGGCGAGATTATCATATACCTACAGAAAGTGAAAGTAAGACGATAAGATTGTTTATTCATGCATTCAATGACAATAATGGAGAATATCCAAATGTAGATGAATCAGCAATTTTAGAGCAAATAAATGTTCTAAATCACTTCTTTGAAAATTATTTCATCCAAATTGACGTTAATTATATTTATCATGATAATACCTACTATAGGGATATTTATGTTGGACTTAGTGATGAAGAACTTAAAGATGAAATTAAATTAAATTTTAATGAAGATCCTGAACATCAACTAAATATATATATTGTAAATGCAGGAGGAGGTGTATCATTTTTTCCATGGAATGTTAATGAAAATGAATGGTGGAGAAATGGTATTTTTATTGGAGATTATTTTGTTGATGGGGGTAATGATATTTATAAAAGAGTGTTAGTTCATGAAATTGGCCATTCGCTCGGATTATGGCATTCATTTCATGGTTATAGAGAAGTTTGTGATTATCAGGCAGACCCAACTTGTGAACAATGTGAGCAACCTTGTATTGAAGATATGTTTTTACCAGAATCCAGTAGCTGTTTAGATTTATTAAATACAGAAGATTGTTTAAACGCAAATGGATGTTATTGGACTGACAATGGGTATTGCTATAGTATTGGAGATAGAGTAGGTGATAGATGCTCAGATACCTATATAGTCGATTTATCATATGAATGTAATGAAATTGTACCTCCATTGTGGGCTAATTGGGAGGATTTTAATGAGTGTAATGATGAGGAATGGTATTACCCTGACCTAGATCCTATTAATAATAATTTAATGGGGTATGGATTTGCAAATTATGATGTAAATAATTGTGAGGATGATCCATATTTTACAGAACAACAAGCAGGTAGAATACATGCTTGGATTATCTATAAACTTTCAAGTTGGTGTTCAAGTGATAATTGTGATTTCTTTGGTTGTACAGAATCAGAGGCAATTAATTATGACCCAATTGCTTATTTAGACGATGGGACCTGTTTCTATAATTGCGATGATGTAGATATTACGCCTGGTGATTTGGATGGTAATGGGATTGTTGAATACGATGAAATAATCACAGTAGCAAATATTATTCTTGGTCAACCAAATTTTGAACAATTAGATTGGTGCAATGCAGATTTTAATGAGGATGGAAGCATTAATGTATTAGATATTGTAGGAATGGTTAATGTAATGATGGGCGGATTTGTTCAGGAATCAACTGGAACCGAACCAATTTATATTTCAGGAGTAACAAGCCAGACTGGTGATTTAACATATAGGATTGATGTTGATATTTATAGTGACCAATTAATCCGTGGAGTTCAAATAAAAACAAAAGCTCCTTCTGATAAAAAAATTACTTCTGTTTCCAAATCTCAACAAGTGCAACTTATGAATTTTGGATATTCTATTTCTAATGATTCGACTGAGGCAACAATCCTATTTTATGGAATTGATGGTCAAGTAATTGAAAATGGTTTAAAATCTTTATTCTCTGCTGACTTAATTGAATTATCTGGATCACTAAACAGATCGGATGATGAAAGTGAATTTACAATGGTTGGATTTACAAACGATGGTGTTGATTTCTTGGAATATGAAATTGTGTCTGGTGAAGATTTGGGAAGAATTGCCCAAGGAAAAGAATTAACTCAACCATTTTCCTTTGCACTAAATTCTGCATTTCCTAATCCGTTTAACCCGGAAACAACCATTAGTTATGAAATTGGAATAGAATCAATAGTTGAATTGTCCATTATAAATATAAAAGGACAAATGGTTGAAGAATTAGTTCATGAGGTAACTCAACATGGGAAATACAAAACCATTTGGAATGCGAAAGATATGCAGTCAGGTATATATATGGTGCGTATGCAGACACCCTATTATTCTGCTACTCAAAAATTAATGTTATTAAAATAGAGGAAAAATTAAAATGAAAACTATAACTATATACTTATTATTAATCTTATCATTTCTGTTTTCTCAGGATGATTACTATGAATTTATCATAACTCCAGAAAATACAGAGTTTGGTGATAACGTTGGTAATTTTGTATCAATTTTAAATGGAGAAATGATAATTAATAGAAATACCTCTGAGCCAAGTTCTGTTAGCGATATTTATCATTTTATCAATAATGAATGGGTTTTTATTCAAACTATTGATTACAATGCAGGTAATTTTTATTTTCAACAACTATATGAAGATGCATTTATAAGAAGTTATCAGAAAAATGGTAATGATAGGATAAAGTTTTATGAAAAATCTGAGAGTGGAATTTGGAACAATACTTCAACGATTTTTAGCCCTGACAACTATCCTTTTGTTGAATTTGGTAAGGGTTTTTACAAAAATGGTGATTTATTAATTACCAATAGTACCTCTTACGTTTTGTCGGAAGGGTGGTTCCCACGAATCTATGTGTATCGGTTTAATGACATCTCATGGCAGCTTGAATACACCTATGATCCGGATGAAAGCCATATGGAACCTAATGGTTTATACATAGATGATAATATGTTTATTATTGGATATCCTAATCATGATATTACCGAAGAAGATACTAATGAAGGTGCAATTCAGTTTTTTCATTATAACGGTAGTAATTGGGAACCGGGTGAATACATGCTTGCCAATAATCCAACACCAAGCGCTAAATTTGGACATAGCATTATTATGAATGGTGATGAACTAATAATTACAGCTCCTTTTGAAAATGATGAGAGAGGAATTATTTATTTCTATCGTAAAATTGATGCTGAGTGGACAGAAGTTCAAAGTATTCAGTCCTCGGATATTGAACTTTATGATAATTTTGGTAATAACATAGCTGTTAAGGGGAATTTTCTACTTGCAGGAGGTGCAAAAAATGATGATGCAGGTTCCGGATCAGGGTCGGCTTATGTATTCCAAAAAAATGATGATGGGTATTGGGTTGAAATCCGAAAGATAATATCATCAGATATTGCATCAATGGATATTTTTGGTGCAAGTGTTGATATAGATGATACCCATATAGTAGTCGGTGCACCCTTTAAAAATGGTTTACTAGGATCAGTATATGTGTATGAATTGGCTGACACCATACTTCACTCCAATTTCGCAACTTACCCTGTTGTAGGCAATGCACCGCTAACGCTAAACTTTAACGACCTCTCCCAAGGTAACCCCACCTCCTGGCAATGGGATTTTGACTCTGATGGCGTCATCGATAGTGAAGAGCAGTACCCTGAACATACCTACCAATTTGAAGGTGAATTTACCGTAACACTCACCGTAGGCGATGGTGAAAGCACCTCAACCTTTGCCAAAGAAAACTACATCAATGTTACTGGTGGCCTGATCTATGGCGATATTGACCAAAATGGTGAAGTCAACATACTGGACATCATTAATGCTGTTGATTTTGTTCTTGGTAATACTACCCCCACCCCTGACCAGTTAGAAGCCGGTGATATGAATAATAGCGGTACTATTGATATTATTGATTTGGTGTTGATTGTTAATGTGATTTTAGAATAATGTAAAAGAAAGTGAATATACAATGAGATGCAAACGAAAATCGAGTTTAGAAGTTCATCATAAAAGAAGAAATGGTGGTAATAGTATAGACAATGCAATTAAAAATTAAGAGGTCAAATCGTTGAGAAATTGGTGAATGATGTAAAACCTTTAGGAAGGTATAGTATTTCATGGGAAGTGAGTGATATTGCTTCGGGTGTATATTTTATAAAAATGGTTACTGCTAATTTCACAAAATCAGAGAAAGTTACACTGCTTAAATAAATGAAAGGAATTATGATATTTTACAATACAAACTCTAATACTGATCAAGTTGTTGTATGGAATACAATTTTATTGAATTTATTTGGCAAAATTATTTGTAAATCTCAAATTACTGCTAAAAAGTTGGAGAATAAAAATGTTTGACAATAATAAAACTAGCCAAATTATACTTATAATTTCAGGAGTGCTAATTAGTTTTCTATTTAGTGCAGAAAACAATAATAAAGTCATTCGTTCGGAAGATTTAAAAATAAAAAGAATTATACCCGTTGAAATTGAAAAAGAAAACTTCGGATTGTTGGGAAAAGATTATGCCGTAAGTAAGGGAAATACTCTTGAAATAAAATCATCTGATGGACAGACGAAAGAAATTATTCAATTGGTTCGGCCCTCATTTTTTGGAAGAGATGATAAAATAAGCCCAAGCGGTGATAAAGTTGCATCATTGACCATGGACAAAGAAAGTAAGACTACACATATTGTTGTAAATGGAGTTGGACAAGATGGCAATCAAAATACAGTTGATTTTATAGATAAAAGTGAAATTGAAGAATCTTGGTATTCAACATGGAGTCCGAATTCAGAGTATATGACATTTTTTGGCAGAACAGATAGATTGGATAATAAAGAATGTAATTTATACCTTCTAAAGATAGATTCAGATGAAATAATTGAAATTGCAAAATTCCCGATAGGGGAAATAAAATTTACATCAGATAGCATATATGTTTTTTATCGAGCTAAAATGAAAAAAGGGCGTGAGATAAAGAGGACTGGAAATGTATTTAGATATGATATTGAATATAGAATAACAACTCAAATTACTGATAATACATATACTAATGGGTTATATCCATCCCCAGATGGAAGTAAAGTTATATTTAGTGTTATTGATCCAATATCAGGGATTGGTGATAATATTGAAATAATAGAAAACGAAATTAGTAATGATAAAAAAGGATCTTTGTTAATTGTAGATATTGAAAAAGAAGAATATAGAGAATTATACAGTATAAATACGATTTGGGGAGCTCATGCTGCTGGCGAAAGTACTATTTACTGGTCTCCAGATGGAAGCAAGTTTGCATTTTGTAAGATTGAGGAAATGATTAGAGGAGCACATTCTGAATTTGTCATTTCAAAATCAGAAATTATTGGTAGTGTACAGTTTTTTGTGTAAACGGTATTTTCATTTTAGTCTAAATAAGTCATTCTTTCTTCAAATATAATTGAGAATTGGTTCATAGCCCCATGCCAATTTTGAAGTGGCATTGTCCACTTTTTAGCCGCATTCCTTAAGGCTAAATATAAGATCTTAAATATTGCATCGTCATTAGGGAAAGAACCCCTGGTTTTTGTGACTTTTCTCAAACTCA
>Ga0209992_10005036_pt1 | contig 10012 bp, 5 predicted proteins | sample 2SBtaG_2_FD_182564 | JGI IMG/M metagenome (GOLD analysis project Ga0209992, IMG submission 182564) | Deep subsurface microbial communities from Kolumbo volcano to uncover new lineages of life (NeLLi) - 2SBTROV12_ACTIVE470 metaG (SPAdes)... | ecosystem: Environmental > Aquatic > Marine > Volcanic... | reverse complement strand
TTAGCACCTTTCGGTGAAGTATCGTTCTTACATGCAATGCATAACGCTCTGGAAGGGACTTTCTTCTTAGCGATTGCCACCTTCAGTTTGCTAGGTATCGTTTGGCTGCTTCGAAACCGTAAGTTAAGCAAGCCCACCTCCCCCATACTATGGGCCTCGATTTTTCTGGCTATACCCTATGCACATTACGCATTCTCACGTGCGGACATCACTCACCTCGCGCCCGCTATCCCGCCCCTCCTACTGGGTGTCCTTGCACTATTGTCAGATAAGCCTGCCAGAATAAAATGGTCACTAGCAACTATCGTGTTTTCAGCTAGCCTCGGTGTCATGCTGCCAATGTACTCTTCGTGGCGCTGCCAATACCTTTACCCATGCAGCGAAGCTTGGGTCGCCAATGACCAGCTCTATATCGACAACGAAACCGCCAACAATTTGATCGCAATCAACAAGCTTTCCGAGATGTTTGCACCCAGTGACCGGACATTTATCGCAGCACCTTTTTGGCCCGGTGCTTATGCCGTAATGGGGAGAAAATCACCCGTATGGGAAAGCTATATGCTGCTTCCTCGCAATAGAGCCTTTCAGTTAGCAGAAATCACAAGAATCAAAGCCGCTAACCCGGGCTTCGTATTACTCAACGACTTCCCACTCGACAACCGAGAGGAATTACGTTTCAGGAACTCGCATTCGATCATCGACCAATATATACGCAACAACTTTATTCAGCTACACGGATACACCAATAATCCCGATTACCGACTCTATAAAAGCAAAATGTGATGGCGCATTCAGGACAGGCGTACATGTTTAATGGTTTCTGTGAGGTACAATTGCAATCTGCTTTACACCCTATTTACAAAAATAATCGCAGCCAGCCGAATTGAAAGGATAAACAGTGACTCATATGGATCGTGTTCGGGATACCGACCAACCTCAAACTTTCCCTGAACCCAAACAGGTTATGTCCCGCGAGTCTGCGGTGAAAATCGTGACTGATGTGCTTGCCCAGTGGCAATCCGCCTCCGAGGCAGAAGCCCGAAAGGTTGCTGATGAACTGGCGGAAGAATTCCCCGACCAGGCGCGTCCTGATGATTTTTGGCATTCTCAATCATCAGTCGCTTTCAGGGACTTTTTCGTCTGGGGGCACGACCATGATTTCGGCCACGGCATCAGCCGTTCTGGCGCGATGGGTCCGAGACATATTGAAATCACCAGTGAAGCATTACGTCTGGGTATGTTACCTGCCGATCTTAAGAACAAGCAGGTGTTAGATGTTGGATGCTGGTCGGGTGGTGATTTACTGGTACTTGCCGGACTGGGTGCACAAGTTACAGCAATGGAAGAACATCCGATTGCTGCCCAAGCTGCTCGCAAGCTGCTTGAGTTGGTGGGCTTGAATGCCCCAGTCGTGGAATCCAGCTTGTTTGATGACAAGCAGGAGTGGGCAAGGAAATTTGATTACGCATATTGTTCCGGTGTGATCTACCACGTAACTGATCCGATGCTGTTGTTGCGCATCCTGTTCGCCTACCTGAAACCCGGTGGAGAAGTGTTTATTGAAACCAAAGGCGCACAAGGCGAGGGTAGCATTTGCAGTTATTCAGGCACACTGGAAAAAGGCTGGAACTGGTATGCCCCAAATGAAACCGCGATGGGTCGATGGATGGTGGATGCCGGATTCGATCCGCAAAGCGTCAGCGTCTATCGACGTGAAAATGGTCGCATACTGTCTTATGGGCGCAAGACTGAAGCGCGCGCGCTACGAGAAACGGCTGGATTTTCACGTCCCGGCAGTTGGCTGGAAGGGAAGATTTAAGCATTATGAAACTCCATCTGGGTTGCGGCCCCCGCTACATACCAGGCTTTACCCATGTTGATGCACAAGCTGCTCCCCACGTGGATATCGTCGGACCAGCAGAGAGACTTGATATGAAAGATGGCAGCGTTTCGTTGATCTATGCAAGTCACATTCTTGAGCACTATGCCCGCAATGAATATGAAGACGTACTGCGCGAATGGTTCAGGGTTCTTGAGCCGGGCGGTATATTGCGACTGGCTGTGCCTGATTTCGCTGCATGCGCAGCGATCTATTATGAAAACGGCCTGTCTGATGGCCTAAGTGGATTGGTGGGGCTGATCATTGGCGGGCAACGCGACGAATATGACTATCACAAGATGATTTTCGATGAGGATTTCTTACGTCACGTCTTGACTGAAATAGGCTTTAGTGAAGTTCGGCTGTGGGATTGGCGGACAACTGAACACGCCGACATCGATGATTTTTCGCAAGCGTATATCCCCCACATGGATAAAGAACAAGGGAAATTGATGAGCCTGAATATCGAGGCAGTCAAGTAAGCTGAATAATCTGCACTGAGTTTTTTTATGTTGCTAAGCACATCTTGCTCTTGGTTCGGCAAAGAACATGAATAATTCCAAAGCACCTACACCTGCCGATCTTAACCAACTGGTCACCTTATATAACAGCCGACGCTATGCCGAACTGGAAAGCAGGGCAAGTGCAATGGTTAAGCGTTTTCCCGCTTCCGGTTTCGTGTGGAAGTTGCTCGGAGCCGCGCAACAGATGCAGGGCAAAAATGCGCTGGAGGCTTTCAGCAAGACAGCTAAGCTGCTGCCAGGTGAGCCTGATGCCCATTTCAATCTGGGCGTGGTACAAAAAAGTTTGGGGATGTTCGATGAGTCAGTGGCCAGTTATCGCCGTGCGCTGAAGCTGAATCCCAAATATGCAGCAGCCTATGACAATCTGGGCAATGTCCTGAAAGAACTCGGTCAATACGACAATGCGGTAGCCAGTTACATGAAGGCGTTGCAGATCAAACCCGGCTCAGCCATTACCCTTAACAATCTCGGCACTGCATTAAAGGAACTTGGCAAGCTCGACGAAGCCTCGAATCATTTTCGTCAAGCTCTCAAACTCAAGCCCGACTACGTAGAGGCATATAATAATCTAGGTAATATCCTGAAAGAGCTTGGCCAACTCGATGAAGCAATCACTAACTACCATCACGCATTACGCATCAAGCCTGATTTATCCGCCACGCACAATAATCTGGGCTCTGCACTCAACGAGCTAGGCAATCATGAGGCTGCCATCGCCAGCTTTCATAAAGCGATCGAGTTCAAGCCGGACTATGCCGAAGCCTACAATAATCTAGGCAGTTCCCATAAAGAGCTCGGACAGTTCGACACAGCGATATCTTTTTTTCAGCGTGCGTTGGACATCAACCCTGATTTCGCCGAAGTGCATGGCAACTTGGGTTCGACCCTGAAAGATCTCGGCAAAATCGATGAGGCGATACCCTGCTACCTGAAGTCACTAGCACTCAAACCGGATTTTTCATTACAAAGCAGCCTGCTGTTCATACTGAGCTATATCGGTAGCAACACGCCTGAGTATCGTTTGGAAGAAGCGCGGAAATATGGCCAAATGGCGAGTGCGCTAGTGAAGAAAAGATACGATACTTGGAAAACCGATCCTAACCCTCAGTGTCTGAGGGTTGGCATTGTGTCCGGTGACCTTCGTAATCATCCGGTCGGCTATTTTCTGGAAAGTATGCTGCCTCACTTCGACCAGAAGCGCATCGAATTGATTGCCTATCCGACCAATATCAAGCGTGACGAACTCACCGAACGCATCCAACCGCACTTCTCTAAATGGTGCGAGTTGAACAGTCTGGATGATGCCGCCGCCGCTCAGGCTATCCGTGCAGATGGCGTGCATGTGTTACTGGATTTGTCAGGGCATTCAAAATATAGCCGCCTGCCGATGTTCGCGCACAAACCCGCCCCAGTACAGGCCATGTGGCTAGGCTACTTCGCCACCACCGGACTGGCTGAGATGGATTATGTATTGGGGGACCGTATCGTGATGCCGGAGAGTGAAGCACATCACTTCGTCGAAAAGCGTTGGCGACTGGACGGGGCGATTAGTTGCATGATGCTGCCATCTGAGGCGATTTCCGTAGCAGCCTTACCTGCGCTGTCGAATCAGTACGTCACGTTCGGCACCTTGAATAATCTCGCTAAGATGAATGATCAGGTGGTGGCGTGCTGGGCGCGTATTCTGAATGCCGTGCCCGAGAGCCGTTTGTATATGAATACGGGTGCGCTGCGGGATCAGGAGTTCAGAGATAATGTCGCGGCGCGTTATGCTGAACATGGGATAGATGCGTCCCGTTTGGTCATGGCGGCGACCACGGGACGTGCGAATGCGTTGGCGAGTTATGCTAAGTTTGATATCGCGCTTGATCCTTTTCCCTATCCGGGTTGGACGACGACGTATGAGGCGTTGTGGATGGGAGTCCCGACTGTGGCGATACGGGGTGAGGCTTATATTTCTCATCTGGGTGAGAGCATCATGCATCATGCTGGCTTGCCGGATTGGGTGGCGGATGATGAAGAGGATTATGTCGCTAAGGCGGTGGCATTCGCATCTGATGTAGAGGGTTTGGCATCGTTACGGGCGGGTTTGCGTGATCAGGTGTTGAATTCTCCTTTGTTTGATGCGCCTCGCTTCGCACGGGATTTCGAGCAGGCGTTGTGGGGGATGTGGCAAGCGCGTGACAATTTGTTATGACAAAATAATGATGATGTTTACTGACTTCTCAATATGAATACTGCCAGCAACCCTTCACCTGCCGACCTGAACCAACTGGTCGCCTTATATAACAACCGGCGTTATGCCGAGCTGGAAAGCGCAGCCAGCGCAATGGCTAAACGTTTTCCCGCTTCCGGTTTCGTGTGGAAGTTGCTCGGTGCCGCTCAGCAGATGCAGGGCAAGAATGCACTGGAGGCTTTCAGCAAGACGGCCAAGTTGTTGCCGAACGAGCCTGATGCACATTTCAATCTTGGGGTGGTACAAAAAAGCTTAAGGATGTTCGATGAAGCGGTAGCCAGTTATCGCCGCGCGCTGAAGCTGAACCCGAAATATGCTGAAGCGTACGATAATCTGGGTAATGTGCTGAAAGAACTTGGTCAGTTCGACGATGCGGTCGCCAGTTACATGAAGGCATTGCAGGTCAAACCAGGCTCTGCCATCACTCATAATAGTCTGGGTACGGCGCTCAAAGCGCTTGAAGATTTTGACGGTGCGGCAGACAGTTATCGCAGAGCGATTGAGCTGCGCCCGGACTATATCGAGGCTTATACGAATTTAGGCAATCTGCTTAAAGATTTCGAACAGTTCAGTGATGCGATAGACAATTATCAGCTGGCACTGAAAATCGATCCGAACTGTGATGATGCCCTACTGGGTATGGCCCATATCAATGTCGTGAACGGCAAACTGGAACAAGCTGCAGACATCGCAGAAAAAGTGATTGCGCTCAAACCGAACAATCTCAATGCCCGCATCTTGCTGGCAAACGTTAAAAAGGTTAAGGCAGGCGATCAAAATCTGGCCTCACTGGTGGCAGCCGATGAAGCACGAAAAAATGGCGGCTTCGTGATATCTGATGACCAGACGATCTCACTGAATTTTGCACTAGGTAAAGGCTTTGATGATTCAGGCGAACCTGATCGTGCCTTCCCGCACTTTCTTGAAGGCTGCAAGATGAAGCGTGCCACCGTCAAATATGACGCCAAACAGTCCAAGCAACGGGTCGATGATGTCATACGTGCTTTTGATCAGGAAATCGTTGCAAAGCTTAGTGGTGGCGGCAGTTCGTCTAATGTACCGATCTTCGTGCTGGGCATGCCACGCTCCGGCACTACACTGACAGAGCAGATCATTGCCAGCCACCCTGATGTATTCGGCGCTGGTGAATTGCCAGAACTGCCGGTAATCGCAAAACGCAAAATAGACCATAAATTTTTTCCGGCAAATATTCTTGCCATCGATCAGGCAACGTTATCCGAATGGGGTAGTGATTATGTCGCCGGTGTGCATCAACGCGACCCGGATGCGTTGCATGTCACCGACAAGCGACCGGAGAATTTCTGGTATGTCGGGCTGATTCATTTGATGCTACCGAATGCAAAGATCATCCATGTCAGCAGAAACCCGGTTGACACTTGTCTATCCTGCTTCACCAAACTTGCCAGCCGTGGCTTGGAAGAAAGTTACGACCTGACCGAGTTGGGGCAATATTACCGCGGCTATGTAAAGCTGATGAACCACTGGCGTACGTTATTGCCCGAGGGTTCTTTTTTAGATGTGCAATACGAGGATATCGTCGCGGACAAAGAAGCACAGGCGCGCCGCATCATCGACTTCTGCGATATGGAATGGGACGATGCCTGCCTTGATTTTCACAAGCTCAAACGCTCGGTCAGCACCGCAAGCATGACTCAGGTTCGCAAGCCGATCTACCAATCTTCGGTGGAACGCTGGCGCGCCTACGAAAAGCATCTAGGGCCATTGCTTGATGCTCTGGGTGATTTGGTTCCCAACAGGTCAGGCTCTAACTGATGCAAAAGAAAAGCGGCAGAAACGATCCGTGCAGTTGCGGGAGTGGTAAAAAATTCAAGCATTGTTGCGAGAATAAAAAAGGCTCTGCCGCTGTCTCTGGATCTATGACGGGTCCTACACAAGCAGAACTTCAACAACTGGTCACACTGCACAACGCCAAACGTTACGCTGAAGTGGAAGGCCCGGCGCGGGCATTGGTCGTCAAATATCCGAACGCCGGTCTGGTGTGGAAGCTGCTGGCGTACGCCCTGCAATTTCAGGGCAAGGACGCGATGAACGCCTTTCAAAAAGCGGCACAACTGCTACCCGGTGAACCCAGCCTGGCTTTTAATCTGGCCACCTTTCAAAAGAATGCTGGGCTGCTTAGTGAAGCCGTAGCTAGCTACCGGAGCGCATTAAAAATCAATCCGAAGTTTGCCGAAGCCTATAACAATCTGGGCGGGCTGCTACACGAAATCGGGCAGGTCGGAGAAGCGGTGAACTGTTTCCGAAAAGTCGTGAAACTATTGCCTGATGCCGCTCAGGCACACAACAATCTGGGTGCTGCCCTATTTGAATTCGGCCATGCAAAAGAAGGTGTCGATGCCTGCCGTCGATCCGTCAAACTCAATCCAAATTTTTCAGAAGCACATAACAATCTGGGTAGATGCCTTCAGGAATTAAGCCAATATGACGAAGCCGAAACGCATTATCGGCAGGCACTCAAGCTCAGCCCTGAAAACTTCAAAGCCCTAGGCAACTTGGGCAACCTGCTGAAAGATATCGGGCAACTTGATGAAGCAATGAACTGCTACCAAGCCGCACTTGATATCAAACCGGATTTAACGGAAGCGCACAGCAATCTATTACTGCTACAAAGTTATTCAGCAAAATACTCCCCGGAACATTGCCTTGAGCAAGCCCGAAACTTCGGCAAGATCGTCACTGCCAAAGCGACTAGGCCATACAAGTCCTGGCAGTGTGCAACGCAACCGGATCGTCTACGTGTCGGCATGGTGTCCGGTGATTTTCGCAATCACTCCGTTGGCTATTTTCTGGTGGGGCTGTTATCGCACGTTGATCCCGATAGGATAGAACTGATCGCCTATCCGACCAACCCTCAAGAAGATGAGGTCACGGAACGCATCCGTCCGTCATTTTCACAATGGCGTCCGCTTTACGGAAAAAGCGATGAGGATGCTGCCCGAATGATCCATGACGACGGCATACATGTACTAATGGATATCTCCGGCCATACCGGTTTCAACCGCTTGCCAGTATTCGCTTGGAAACCCGCACCCGTTCAAGTCGCCTGGCTTGGGCTACCCAATACCACTGGCGTAGCTGAGATCGACTATCTGCTGGGTGATGCACATGCCACCCCTGTGGAGATAGCGTCACACTTTTCCGAGACCATCTGGCGTATGCCGGAAAGTTATCTATGTTTCTCCGCGCCGGTGCAGGCCGTCGAGGTCGCCCCTCTGCCAGCACAGTCGGCAGGTTGCGTCACCTTCGGTAGTTTCAATAATCTGACCAAGATGAATGATGAAGTGGTCGAGCTTTGGTCACGTATCCTTTCGTCCGTACCCGGCTCCCGCCTGTATCTCAAAACGGGCCAATTGGATAGCGAAGACCTTTGCGAAAAAACACGCGCGCGCTTTGCACATCATGGCATTGCACCGGAACGATTGCTGCTGAAAGGCAAGACAAGTTCCGCCGCCGAGCATCTTGCCGAATATAACAAAGTGGATATCGCGCTGGACCCCTTCCCTTACCCCGGTGCCACCACCAGCATAGAGGCCATGTGGATGGGCGTGCCTGTACTGACACTGCAAGGCAACAGGTTTGTATCCTTGATCGCCAAGAGCGTCGCGCATTATTCCGGATTAGCAGACTGGGTCGCCATTGATAAGGATGACTGTGTGGCAAAAGCCGTATCATTCACTGCTGATCAGGATAGCCTATCCTCACTTCGAGCGGGGCTACGTGATCAGGTACTCGCCTCTTCAATCTTCGATGCGCCGCGTTTCGCTCGTAACCTTGAAGATGCGCTGTGGGGTATGCATACGAACCAAAATGAGTGAATCGATCATCACTCATGCTAATAACTGGAAAACTGATTGATGAAACCCGGAAAAAACGATCCGTGTAGCTGCGGAAGTGGAAAAAAATTCAAGCATTGTTGCGGCAAAAAAATTGCAGCAGGTTCGGCTGCACCATCACCCGCCGACCTGAACCAACTGATAACCTTGCATAACGCTAAACGCTTTGCGGAGCTGGAAACAAAAGCGTTAGCGCTGGTCACTCGATACCCCAATGCAGGAATGGCTTGGAAATTACTCGGTATCGCTCAACGCAGGCAGGGCAAGAATGCACTGCAAGCATTTCAAAAGACAGTCGCACTGATGCCTAGTGATGCCGATGCACACGCGAACCTCGGTGTCATACAAAATGAAACCGGCGCATTCGATCTAGCCATCACCAGCTTCAACAAGGCGTTATCCATCAAGCCGGATGCTGCTGCCACACTGAACAATCTGGGCACAGCTCTGAGATTTTCAGGCAAGCTAGACCAAGCACTCGCCGTTTATCGTCGTGCCCTGCAAGCCGACCCGAATTCAGCGCATATCCATTTCAATCTAGGTACCACGCTCAAAGAACTCGGCCAGCCGGAGCAAGCCTTAGTCAGTTACCGAAAAGTGATCGCCCTCAAGCCCGACGCTGCTGAGGCGTATTGCAATCTATGCTCTATCCTCCACAAGCTCGGCCAGTACGATGCTGCGTTAGAAGTCGGTCGTCAGGCAGTCAAGCTCAACCCCGGTCTGGCCGAAGCCCATAGCAATCTGGGATATGTTTTAAAAGAAGTCGGCCAGCACGATGCAGCGATGGAGTGCTTTCAGCATGCCATTGCAGCCAATCCGAATTATGCAAAAGTACATGGGAATATCGCAGGCCTATATCAAAAAATCGGAGAAATGGATAAAGCTATCGCCGGCTTCCGTCGCTCGCTTGAGATGGAGCCGGCGCTTTCCACCTATAGCGACTTGCTATTCGTGCTGAACTATTCACCCGGCGTCACCCCCTCAGAATCTTTATCTGATGCACAAAAGTTCGGGCAGATGGCAAGTGCAAAAGTCACCAATCGACACACCAAATGGAAAAACAAGCCGCCCCCTGAGCGTCTCCGTGTCGGCATGGTGTCCGGCGATTTTCGCGACCACCCGGTCGGATATTTTCTGGAAAGCATACTTACCCATATCGACCCCGCACGGATTGAATTGGTCGCTTATACGACGCAAACCCAAGAAGACGAAGTCACCCAACGCCTTCGCACTTCATTTACCGCATGGCAATCACTGGTCGGCAAGAATGATGAAGACGCCGCAAAAATGATCCATGATGATGGCATTCATATATTGATTGATTTGGCCGGACACACTGCCTACAGCCGCCTGCCCCTATTCGCCTGGAAGCCCGCCCCGATACAAGTGGCATGGCTGGGTTACTTCGCGACTACAGGTTTAGCAGAGATGGATTATCTGATCGCCGACCATGTCGGTGTACCGGAGGCGAACCGTGACCATTTCACCGAACAAGTCT
>Ga0209992_10005035_pt1 | contig 10016 bp, 9 predicted proteins | sample 2SBtaG_2_FD_182564 | JGI IMG/M metagenome (GOLD analysis project Ga0209992, IMG submission 182564) | Deep subsurface microbial communities from Kolumbo volcano to uncover new lineages of life (NeLLi) - 2SBTROV12_ACTIVE470 metaG (SPAdes)... | ecosystem: Environmental > Aquatic > Marine > Volcanic... | reverse complement strand
GTTAACTGTTGGAGGATACGCTTTGATAATTTTGTTTTTAGTAGTCACAATAAGAGATTTAACAAGGTTGATACCTTCATGAAAGTTTCAGTAATTGTTCCTGCACACAATGAAGCTCCAAGGATAGCTCATGTTTTAAACACCTTGATAAAGAGCAAAAAAGTGAATCAGGTTATAGTTGTTGATGATGGATCAAGAGATGGAACGACTGCAGCAGCTAAAAGAATTCCAGGGGTTCTTGTTATGTCTCTTCCAGATAATCTAGGAAAAACTTCAGCTATATATATGGGTCTTGCTTGCGTTAAGCATGAATGTGTATTATTTATAGATGCTGATCTTGTTGGATTAGAGACTTCCCACATAGATTCAATTGTCAATCCGGTCTTAAAAAAAGACTGCGATATGTCTGTTGGAATATTCAAAGGAGGAAAAGTTGGTACTGATTTTGCTCAGATAATTGCTCCTGGGTTATCTGGACAAAGAGCTGTACTCTCTAAAAAAATAAAAAATTTCCCCTTTGATGAAGTTACTGGATATGGTTTTGAAACTGCTTTGAACAATTTTGCAGAAACAGAGAATTGGAAGGTTAAGAAAATAGATCTTTTTGGAGTAGGCCAGGTAACGAAAGAAAAAAAACATGGTTATATTGTCGGAATAATAAAAAGATTAAGAATGTATTGGGAAGTCATTAAGGGTTGGTTAAGCTGATGGATAGAGTCGGATTGATTGATAACATTACTAAAGAGATAGGTGATTTGGGATATACAATATGGGATATTTCTATTAGGGGCAACGGTCCTAATTTGAAGTTTACTGTTTTTTTAGATGGTCCAGTGAACATAAATGACTGTGTCAAAGTCTCTAGAGTTTTGAAAAACTCTACGATTGGAAATATTTTAGAAAAGGGACTTCTCGAAGTCTCTTCCCCCGGAGTTGAGCCTGTTTTGACAAAAACGAAACATTTTCAACGCTGGTTTGGAAAAGAGGTTGTTTTTAAAATGAAAAATAGTTCAAAAGCATTTTTTGGATTTTTGAAAAGTTATGAAAACTGTTTGGTTGTTGAGGCAAATAATGGTATTTTTTATATACCATTTGAACTATTGAAAAACGTGAAGGGCATGAATAGGAGTTGAATTATGAGTGAAAAAACATATTTTATAGATCTAAAAGATGAAATTAGCAATATATTAAAAAATAGAGCTATCAGCGAAAATGAACTAAAAGAGTCTTTGAGAAGTGCTTTTGAGTCTGCTTATTCTAGTGAGTTTGGTCTAGATAATGCACCAGAGAATTTTAAGGTTGATGTTGATTTGATAAGAGGAACAATAAAGGCTTTTTTATTAAAAAGAATAGTCACTACAGTTGTAGATGAAGAGTTTGAAATATCGATTGAGGAAATTAGAAAAAAAGGTTTAGATTTGCCTATTAGGGCTTTTTATCCAGATCCTTTAGATTTTCAAAAATTAAGCAGAATAGCTATTAGAAAATCTTTAACCATCCTTGATGAAAGTATTTCTGATTACGAAAAGCACAATCTCTATTCCAAGGCGGGAGAGATGGAAGGAAATAATGTTTATGGAGAGATATATAAAGCAATAAGAGATACTGCCTGGGTTGAGGTTGGAAAAATAGAAGGAATATTAAGAAAATCAGAGAGGATATTTGGGGAATCTAGGAAACAAAGACTTAAGAGTGGAGTTCGTGCTTATGTTTATTCTGTGGCTAAAGACAGGTCCGGAAGACCTCAATTGCTTCTTTCCAGGACACATCCTGAATTTTTAAGATTGTTGATGGAGGAAAATATTCCGGAAGTTTCGGATGGGGTAATAGAGATAAAAAGAGTTGTTAGGAAACCGGGGCATAGAGCAAAAGTTGCTGTTCACTCTTACAGTGATTCAGTGGAGCCTCTTGGTGCGTGTATAGGGCCTGGAGGAAGAAGGATTCAAGCTGTAATAAAGGAGCTTTCTCAAGAAAAAATTGATGTTGTGAAATGGGATGAAAGACCAAGGCACTTTATTGCAAATTCAATGAGGCCAGTAAATGTTGATTTTAATAGTGTGAGATTGCTAAATTATTTGACTTTAGATTCTGAAGAGGAAGATAACCCAAAAAGAAAAGCAATTGTGATTGTCCCTATGGATGAAAAAAATAAAGCCATTGGGAGTGAGGGCGAAAACGTGAGTCTTGCAACAAGGATAACAGGTTGGTCTATAGATATATGGGATACAACTTCTTTTGAGACTCTTCCCGAAAAAGAATTAACCGAAGCAACATTCCAATTTCCAAAATGGCTTATGGATTCTCTTGAAAAAAATAACATAAAAATCGTTAAAGATCTATTCACTTTCAGTGAAAGTGACTTGGAGGCGATGGATGGAGTGGGTGAGTTGGGTAGTCAAATACTAGTTACATTTTTACACGATTTAGGATTAATTGAAGAGACGGGAGACGAAGAATCTGAATGAGAGTTTTTGAATTAGCAAAAAAAATAAATCTAGATTCTAAAGATTTAGTTTTAAAGGCTAAAGAAATTGGCATAAACGTAAATACAAGTATGTCAATTATTGAAACCGAAGATGTAAAAAAAGTTCTTTCTTATTTGGGAAAAAGCCCAGAGGAAGATTCTAAAAAGGCAGAACAGAAAACAGCAGAAAAACCTAAAGGTAAAACTTCAGAGAAAAAAGAAAACCCTAAAAGTTTTCAAAAAAAACCCTCAACAGGGTCTTCTACTGCTCCGGTAAAGAAAAAAGATCGAAAAAAAGAAGCGAGATTGGCTCAGCTTGGAAATAAGAAAAGTTCAACTAAGTTGGGTTCAAGGGTTGCTAAGTCTTTCTCTGTTAGGCTTACCGAGACAGCTAGCTCTGTTAGTGAGATCTCCAAAGAATTAAGCTCTGTCAATTTAGGCTTAAGTATAAAAGGTATTTCAAAGCTTTTAGGAATTCCAATAGCAAATATTTTTTCTTTTTTTGATGATGATCAAATTGATATAGATTACAAACCCAACAAAGAACAACTTTCTTCTTTGCTTGAAAATTGGAAAATTGACCACATAAAGATAATTGATGAAAAAATACATGAACCAGTAGCGTCTATAAGTGAAGAGTCTTTGACTGAAAGAATCCCAATCATCACAGTTATGGGGCATGTTGACCATGGGAAAACAACATTGTTGGACTACATAAGAGAAACTTCTGTTGCTTCAGGTGAATTTGGTGCTATAACTCAAAAGATAGGTGCAACTTTGGCCTCTACAAAAAATGGAAGAAAAATAACTTTTATAGACACTCCTGGACACAGTTCTTTCACCTCAATGAGGTCAAGAGGTGCAAAAATTACAGATATTGCAGTTCTTGTTGTTGCTGCTGATGAAGGTCCAAGAGAGCAAACTTTAGAGGCATATGAACATATAAAAGCTGCAGGGGTCGAAATGATTGTCGCTTTGAATAAGATGGATAGCCCCAGAGCGAATCCAGATAAGGTTTTAGGTCAATTACAAAAAGTCGGAATTAATCCTTCTGGACTAGGAGGAGATGTTCCTCTTTTCGCGATAAGTGCAAAAAATGGAGATGGAATTGAAGAACTTCTTGAGGGGATAATTGAGTTAAGTGATATATTGGAGCTTAAAGCGGACAGTACTGCAAAGGTTCAAGGTGTAGTTGTTGAATCTGAGATAAAACAAAATGGAAAAACCTGTACAGCAATAATTCTTCAGGGTGTATTAAAGACAAAAAGTGTTTTGCTTTTTGATGAGGATTTCAGCGTTGTGAGGGGAATGAGTTCTTATGATGGAAAAACAATGAGTGAAGTTTATCCTGGGATGCCTGTTGAGATAACAGGATTGAATCACATTCCCTCTTCAGGTGAGAAATTTTTAGAAGTTAAAAATCAAAAAGCTGCTAAGAAGGCTTTAAGAGCAAGAGGGAAAAAGAAGACTCAATCTTCTGAACAGAGAGTTGTTGATCTTGATGAACTTTTTTCAACAGGTTCAACTAAAGAATTTAGACTCTTGATAAAAGCTTCAAGTTACGGGGCTTTAGAGGCCATGAAGAAAGAGATAGACGCTTTGAAGTCTGAAGAGTTTAAGGTGTTCGTAGTTAACTCAGGTGTTGGAGATGTAACAACAGGGGATGTTGACCTTGCTCATTCTTCTGATAGTTCTATATTAGGTTTTGAGGTAGGAATCATTGGGACTGCTTCTAGATTAGCTAAGGAAAAGTCTGTCAGGATTAGTGTGAATAATTTAATTTACAAAATTGTTGAAAATATTAGGAATGAAATTGTTGATTCAATAGATGCAGACGAGGAAGAAATTAAATCCGGAGAATTGGTTCTTTTGGAGATATTTAGAGAAACTCCTAGGTTAACAATAGCTGGAGGAAAAGTAAAATCCGGTGAGATTAAGAGAGGTTCTAGATGTAGGATTTTTAGAGATGAAAAGATGATATTTGAGGGGAGAATTGATAATTTAAGAAGATTTAAAGAAGATGTGAAAGAGGTTAAAGAAGGATTTGAATGTGGTTTCAGGGTTGTTGGAAAACCAGGACTTAAGCCAAATGACAAATTGGTAACATATGAAATTAAAAGAAGAAAAAAAACAGAGTCAGAAATATTTAATCAATGAAGCAGTTAAGTATTTTCAAATCAATAAAAAATTCTCTAGCTAGAGAAATAGCTCAATTAGATGATCCTAGAATTCCGCCAGATTTAACTTTAACAAAGATTGATTTTTCCAGGGGTTATGGAAAACTTGATGTTTATATAAGCAGTAGTTCAAGCTCTAAGAAAAAGACGATATTGTACACAATGAATATTGCAAAAAGAAGAATAATTTCAAGGGCTTTAAGTGGCTTGCGTTTAAGAAAAATACCTAAATTAGATTTTTTTTGGGACGATACGGTAGAAAAAGCATTCAAGATTAATCAAATTTTAAACAAGTCTTTACCAGATGATTGAAAAAATAGCCACGACAATTGCCAATAATAAGAATTTTCTAATTCTTTCGCACAAGGATCCTGATGGGGATTCTGTAGGTAGCTTAGTTGCTTTTAGTAATTTAATAAATTCTTTTGAAGATAAAGAGGCTGAATGTGTTTGTATTGATGAAATTCCTGATATTTATTCTTTTTTTTCAGGCATAAAAAAGATAAAAAAAACAATTCCGGAAAAAAGATATGATGTTGTTGTTTTTTTGGATATTGCTGTTGAGCATAGGTTGAATAATGAGTTTCGATCGTTTTTAGATAAAGATTTTATTACAGTGAATATTGATCATCATTTAAGCAATAGTTTTTTTGCTGATATTAATTATGTAGAAGAAGATGCAGCATCAACAACAGTTTTAATTTACAAGTTATTTAAATTGCTAAATGCAAAAATGGATCAAGAATCGGTTGATGCAGTTTTTTTGGGATTGATGACTGACACTGGAAATTTTACCTTTAACACAAATCGTTCGGAAACTTTCAACATTGCTGCTGACTTAATAGACTTTGGGGCAAATGTTTCATTTTTGAAAGAAAAAGTTTATTTTTCCAATCCTCAGAGAAAGATAAAGCTTCTTACAAGAATAATGCAAAGAATAAAAATTGATTCAAGTATCAAGATTGCTTGGTCTTATTCAAGGCTTTCTGATTGGGCTAAATACAAGATAACCTCTCCTGATTTTGAAGGTATTCCTGAAGAGTGCAATTCAATCAAAGATGTTAATCTTTTCATACTTTTCAGAGAAGAGGAAAATGGCTTAATCAAGATGAACTTAAGGTCAAAAGGAACTGTTGATTCAAGGATCATTGCAAATAAGTATGGTGGAGGGGGGCATTTTCATGCTTCAGGTGCCAGGTGTTTTGGAGAATTGGACAAAGTAATGGGGCTGGTTACAGAAGAAGCAAGGCAAATTTTCTTAAATGATGAATAATAAAAACAAAAAAAAAATATTTTTGTTGTTGTCTTTTTTGATTCTTTCTTTTGATTTTGGCAGGAATCAAGAAGAGGTGGAGGGTTTTAGGGATTTTTCCCTATTGAATAATATTGTTTTTCAGGAAAATTATTTATTTGAAATACAACTCAAAGAGAATTTGGTAATTGCAAAAATGAAAAAAAACAATCGTAGCAATTCTTGGTTTCCTTTAAAAGACGCAGGTTATTTTGATCTACATGAAAGATTTAATCCTCAAAAATATTTACCCAGTGGCATTCCAAGAGGTTCACTAATAGGCATTGAAGACCTTTTTGCTACATTGTCTTTTGCCAATGATAAATTATGGAAAGAGATTGTTTACCTGGTTGAGTTTGGGGTAAGGAAAGAAATTATTTTTTTTGACGTCAATAGTCAAAATTTTTATTTAAGAAAATCCTATTCAGGCAAGTCTAAAGAATCATTGAACTTGATTGTGGAGGGTATTGAATCTAGGTTGTTTTTTATTGAATCCAACAGGCTTCATTTCTTTTTAGATGCAGTTCTTTTGCTGCCAGAAGATTTCAAATTGAATTGGTTTGATACAATCTATGCTTGGAAACCACCTGAGTTACCAAATTAAATATGCTTAAAATTTCTGTTTTACCTGGAGACGGCATTGGGCCTGAAGTTACAGATGTAGCTGTTAATGCTGCAAAATTTGTTCTTGGAGATGATGTTGAATTTCTTTCTTTTCCTGACTTGACTACAAAAAATTGGGTTGATCATAAAAATGATTTAGATGAATCAAAAATGAAGAAAATACTTGCAACAGACTCTATTTTTCTAGGTGCTGTTGGAGATGATTTGGATATAGATTTTGCAGCAAGGGTATTGTTGAGATTGAGGTTTGAGTTAGATTTGTATGTTAATCTCAGACCTTGTATTTGCAGAGTTCCCGAATTGTCTCCATTAAAAAAATCAAAAGATATTGACCTCCTGATCGTCCGAGAAAATACTGAAGGTTTTTATAGGCAGATAGGAGGTTGGGAAAACAAGGGTCAGGAAGGTGAGATGGCATGGCAGAGAGGTGAATACACAAGAAAGGGTACCGAAAGGATAATTCGCTATGCTTTTGAATTGGCTCAGAGAGAATCTAGACATCGTGTGACGATGGTGGATAAAAGCAATGTTTTGAGGCATGGGCACCAATTATGGCTTGATATTTTCAATGAGATTAGGAAAGATTATCCAGATATTCAATCAGATCACCTTTATGTTGATGCTTGTAGCATGCAGTTGGTCAAAAGACCCGAATCTTTTGGGGTCTTGGTTTCAACAAACATGTTCGGTGATATTATTTCTGACATAGGTGCTCAAATAGTTGGAGGTTTGGGTTTGGCAGAATCTGGAAATATCCACCCTGGAAAAATTTCTCTTTTTGAGCCTGTTCATGGATCTGCTCCAAAATATGCAGGAAAAAATGTGGCTAATCCTTTTGCGGCAGTTTTAAGCATGGCTTTGTTGTTGAAGAATAACAACAAGCAGAAAGAGGCAATGTTGTTGAATAATGCTGTAACGGATCTTTTAAAAGAAAACAAGAGCACTGTTGATCTTGGAGGGAATCTAGGAACTTCTGAGGTAAACGATCAGTTGTTATCTAGATTGAATCAATTAAGTTAGTCTTTTCTATCTATTAGATTTATACTTTACCCATGGCAAACATTGAATCGAAAGGCTTGGTTAAAAAGTATGGCAGCCGTACTGTTGTTAACAATGTGAACATTTCAATACCCAAAGGAAAAGCAATTGGCTTATTGGGTCCAAATGGAGCTGGAAAAACAACAACTTTTTACATGATCACAGGTTTAGTTAAACCAGATAAAGGTCAAGTGTTCCTGAATGACAAAGACATTTCAAAAGCACCTGTTTACAAAAGAGCAAGACTGGGTATTGGGTACCTGGACCAAAGCCCCAGCATTTTTAGAAAATTAACTGTTGAGGAGAACATTAAACTAGTTCTTGAGGTTAATAAAATCCCAAAGACAGAACACGAAGGAAGGGTAGAGGAGCTTCTCGAAGAAATGGGAATAGCTCATTTGAGGAAATCTTTAGGGTACGCTCTTTCTGGAGGAGAAAGAAGAAGGGTTGAGATTGCTCGATCAATAGCAAATAATCCTGATTTTATACTTTTGGATGAGCCTTTTACAGGGGTAGACCCTTTGCACATTCAGCAACTTCATGAAATTATTGTTCTTCTTAAAGAAAAGAGAGGTTTGGGTATTTTGATCACAGATCACAACCATCTCGCTATGCTGAAAATAGCTGATTGGATATATTTAATGAATGAAGGGAAGATAGAGGTTGAAGGTACCCCTCAAGAGATTAAAAAATCAAAAACAGCAAAAGAAATTTATTTAGGAAATTAAATTGAAGCTAATTGATGTTTTCATCCTGAGGCAAATAAGGGGTCTTTTCCTTTACGGCCTTATGACTTTTACTTTTTTTGTATTATTCGCTGCATCTTTCAAAGCAGCAATAAAGATGATTGTAGACATGGATACACCAATAGCAAAAGTGGTTGATTTTTTGTCATTGGGGATACCTCAGTCTCTTGTTGTTGCAATTCCGATGACAATCCTATTAGCATCGATTCTGACTTTTTCCCAACTTTCTTCAAGTGGTGAATTGAGAGCCGCTTTAGCTTCCGGTTCAAGTTTGAGGAGAATGTCTTTAAGTGTTGTCTTTGTTGGAATCATTTCTTTTTGCCTTTCTCTTTCGTTGAACGAGTTCCTCATACCTCCTTCTGTTGAGAAAATGGAAAAATTGGTTGTGGAGATTTATAGAGAAGGAAACATGGAGTCAGATAATGTAAATTTCGAATCTTACTATCCGTCCGGGAATGTCAAATGGACTTTGATTGCTGATAATTTAGACAATAATGTTCTTTACAACCTTCATTTATTTAGTTATGAAGACAAAAAAAACCAGTTAATGTTTTCAGAGTATTTTTTATCTGAAAAAGGGTTTTATCTTTCTGAAGATGGAGTTTGGGAGCTTTTAAATGTTACAACGATTTCCAATCTTGGGGATGGTCGTTTTGCAAATCTCAAACAAGATAAATTGCGTATTTTTTTTGAAGAGAGCCCTACGAATATAAAAAATCTCAGAACCAAAGATGTCCAGGAAATGACTTATTTAAATGCTAAAAAGTATGTTGAAACGATAAGGTCTAGGGGAGATTCCCTAAAGGCTGACAAACTGGCGACTCAAACAGAATTAAAAATTGCAGTTCCTTTTGCTTCTATTATTTTTGCCCTACTTGGAATAGCCATGGGCTCTTCATTTGAAAGAAAGCCTGTAGGTGCAGGGATGGGTATAGGTATTTCGATGTTGATAATTTTCTTTTACTACATCGTGATGCTGATTGGAATAGCCTTGAGCAAGATGGGTTTATCGGCAGTTATTTCTGCATGGTTTCCAAACGTTCTGTTTTTAATTATTTCAGTAATAATGTTGATGAAGAGGGAAAACCCAACATTGTTTCCAAGGTGATTGAATTATGTTGGGGTCAGAGCTTTGGATAATATCAACGCCAATAGGCAATTTAGAAGATTGTTCTATAAGGCTTAAAAAAACGATAGAAGAGTGTGATGTTTTATTAGTTGAAAGTTTAAAAAAATATAGAAATTTACATGCTTCATTGGGGATTTCAACCTCTCCAAAGGTTTTTAAGTGGAGCCTAAATAAAAAAAGTATTTCAAAAAAGAAGCTCGCAAGTTTTTTTCTAGATGGAAAAAAGATTGGGCTGATTTCTGATGCCGGTGCTCCAAACATAGCAGATCCAGGATATCAAGTTGTTTATTCAGCTCTGGAAAACAATGCTTCTATTTTTTCTTTACCCGGGCCTTCTTCTGTGTCCTCGGCTCTTTCCTTGAGCAGGTGGCCAACCTTGCCTTGTTTTATTTGGGGTTTTCCACCAAAAGGAGAAAAGAAAATCTTTTCTTGGTTAAGCAGGATGTCCAATATGAAAGGCACTCATCTGGCTTTTGTGAATCCTTCAAAATTAAAAGATTTTATTTTTTTGATTGACAAGTTTATTAATGTAGATTTACAACTTTTT
>Ga0209992_10005034_pt1 | contig 10017 bp, 10 predicted proteins | sample 2SBtaG_2_FD_182564 | JGI IMG/M metagenome (GOLD analysis project Ga0209992, IMG submission 182564) | Deep subsurface microbial communities from Kolumbo volcano to uncover new lineages of life (NeLLi) - 2SBTROV12_ACTIVE470 metaG (SPAdes)... | ecosystem: Environmental > Aquatic > Marine >... | reverse complement strand
CCACCACGGGAAGACATCGTGATTTCCGGGGACGACGAGCGTCGGCGCGTCAAATGCGTCAAGCATTTGACGCGCCGCCCGAAACTGATGGCCGAATGCTCGCTGGGTCAGATCGCCACTGGCTACGACCAGATCTACTCCTGCTGAGTTGACATCATCGATAAGGGCCTGCACGATCGCAGGGAAACCGGCCTCCGACGAGCCGGCGGATCGGTGTGCAATCTTTCCGAAATGGATATCGGAGATGTGCGCGATGCGAGTCACGGTTGCCACGCCCTCAAGTTCTTAGAGCAGCATCGTAACTGGATCTTCGAGATAGCCGCGAACAGTCGCGAGGAATTCAGCGCCCGCCACACCGTCGACTACGCGGTGGTCGCACGAGAGCGAAACCTTCATCTGCTTACCTGGAACTACCGCGCCGTTCTTGACGACCGGTACATCCCGGATCGAACCGATCGCGAGAATACAGGCGTTCGGCGGATTGATAATCGCCGTAAACTGATCGATCCCGAACATGCCGAGATTACTGGTAGAGAAGGTCGATCCTGACCAGTCATCGGGCTGTAACTCCTTGTTGCGTGCCCGGGTCGCCAGATCTTTTGTCTCAGAACCAATCTGTGCGAGACCCTTGCGGTCGGCATGCCGGATGACGGGCGTAATCAGCCCCTCATCCACCGCTACTGCGATGGCGACGTGCACATCGTGATGCAGCCGGATCTCTCCTTCCGCCTCCATCCAGGATGCATTGACCCACGGATGCTGTCTCAGCGCCAACGCACACGCTTTGGTGACCAGATCATTGAAAGAGACCTTTCCGAGATCCTGGGCAGCGGCTTTTTCGTTGAGCTGGGCGCGGAACGTCATCGCCCGCTCCATATCTATATCTGCGGTCAGATAGAAATGCGGATTGGTAAATTTGCTCTCTGCCAGGCGACGAGCAATGGTCTTGCGCATCTGCGAAATCCGGACAGTGTCATAGGCTCCGTCTGCAGCTGCAACAGGGGCGGCCGTTGGAGCCGGTGTTGGAGCGGGCGCCGGGGCTGGTGCCGCAACAGGCGCCGCTACGGCAGGTGCCGCTGTGCCACCAACGGCAGCTTCAATATCGCGTTTGATGATCCGTCCATCCGGGCCAGATCCTGCCAGAGACGCCAGGTCTATACCGTGTTCGGAAGCCAGTTTTCGAGCCAGAGGCGATGCTTTGATGCGGCCACCGGGTGCCGGTGCGGCCGGCGCTGAGACGGCTGGCGCTGAGACGGCCGGAGCAGCTGGCGCCGGAACTGGTGCTGCCACTGAAGGGGCGGAGTCTGCAGGCGCGGGAGTCGGCGCAGCAGGTCCTGGTGCCGCCGGAGCGGGAGTCGGCGCAGCAGGTGCTGGTGCCGCGGGAGCCGGTGCAGCTGCTGCTGGTGCCGCCGGGGCGCCGCCTTCGTAAGACGCCAGAATCGCGGAGATGTCTTCTCCTTCCATTCCGAGGATGGCGATGAGTCCACCGATAGGAACCGCGTCACCCTCTCCGATGACCTGCTTCAGCAGAACGCCATCGTCATAGACTTCCAGGTCCATCGTTGCCTTGTCGGTTTCGACCTGGGCAACAACGTCACCGGCAGAGATCTTCTGTCCTTCTTCTACTAGCCACGCCGCGAGAACACCCTCTTCCATGGTGTCGCTCATTTTCGGCATTTCAACTGGGATAGCCATTTTCTTTCGCCGTTTTATCGGTTCAGGTTGAGGTGGTGGATCGGCCTGGATTCGCGAATCAGACGCGCTTGGAGGCCTCGGTGGTTATCGCCCTAATTCGCGTACATGACGCGCTTGCAGGCCTGGTAGGCATCCTCTTCCTGAGGCATGTAATATTCGATCAGATTCTTGGCGTACGGTGCAGGTACATCTTTCGCCGTAATCCGAACAATCGGAGCATCGAGATGATCAAAAGCGCGCTCCTGAATCTGATACGTCATCTCTGACGATATGCTCGCGTACGGATTGCTCTCGTCGATGATCACACATCGGTTTGTCTTCTTGATGGACTCGACGATCGTATCGATATCAAGCGGTCTGATGGTCCGCGGATCGATGACCTCAGCACTGTATCCTTCTGATTCGAGCCGCTCGGCAACTTTCATCGCGATCCAGTAGCTCTTGCTGTGGGCCACGATTGTCACGTCCGTACCTTCGCGCGCAATACGGGCTTTCCCGATGGGGATGATGTAATCCTCTTCCTCGGACACCTCGCCCTTGAGACCAAACATCACCTCGCTCTCCATGAAGAGAACCGGATTGTCATCGCGAATCGCCGATTTCAGCAATCCTTTTGCATCGTCCGGATTCGAAGGAGCAATGACTTTCAGGCCAGGTACCGTCGAATAAATACTTTCTGTCGATGTATTGTGCGTGGCCGCGAGCTGACCGGCAGCGCCATTGGCTCCGCGGAACACGATGGGCACATTGAACTGACCACCCGACATGTAGCGGATCTTTGCCGCGTTGTTTATGATCTGATCAATCGCCACGAACGAAAAGTTGAAGGTCATGAACTCGATGATCGGCCGCAGGCCGTTCATTGCTGCGCCCACTCCAAGACCGCAGAATCCGTTTTCCGAAATAGGAGTGTCGATGATGCGTTTGGGGCCAAACTTTTCGAGCATTCCCTCGCTGACCTTGTAAGCTCCATTGTATTCGGCGACTTCTTCCCCCATCAGGAAAACGCGTTCATCACGCTCCATTTCCTCGGTCATCGCCGCTCGCAGTGCTTCTCTGTACTGTAAAATTGCCATTATCTATTCTATAAAAATGTGATTTATGCGTCGGCGACCATCAGGAAAGGAAAGGGTAATCCCCTTCTTCGTAGACATTGTCGTAGATCTCACTCAGCTCGGGTACCGGACTGGCTTCTGCAAACTCGACTGAGGCCATGACTTCCTGCTTGACGTCATCGTCGATGGAATCCAGCGTGTCGGCCGTCGTAATCTTGTTTTCCAGGATGTAGCTCTTCAGGCGAACAATGGGATCCTCATTCTTCTTGGATTCCAGCTCTTCCTTCGTCCTGTACTTCTGAGGATCGGACATCGAGTGACCGCGATAGCGATACGTTCGAATCTCCATCATCGTTGGTTTGAATTCACGGGCCAGGGCGACGTGATCCTGCATGGCCTTGCAGACCGCGAAGACATCCATCCCGTCGACCACCGCTCCCTTCACATCGTATGCCACAGAATGATGACTGAATTCAGTCTGGCCGAATGCACGGTGAACCGCGGTACCCATCGCATACTGATTGTTCTCGACCACCAATATTGCCGGCAACTCATAGACGGACATCAGGTTGGCAGCCTCGTGGATTGCTCCCTGGCCGACCGCACCATCACCATAAAAAGCGATGGCAACACCGCCGCTCTCCTTGTACTTGTGACCGAACGCAATTCCTACGCCGACCGGTACGTGTGCGCCCACGATTCCGTGGCCCCCAAACAGTCCTTTCTCTTTCGAAAAGAAGTGCATGGATCCGCCTTTGCCCCGCGAGCAGCCTCCGACTTTACCAAACATCTCGGCCATGCCCTCATTTGCGGTCATGCCCAGAGCGAGTCCGTGGCCGTGATCACGGTATGCTGTGATGACCGAATCTTGTCCGATGTTGATGGCCGTTGCCGTGCCGGTTGAGATGGCTTCCTGTCCGATGTACAGATGAAGGAATCCGGCAATTTTCTGTTTCCCATACATCTGCGCAGCGCGTTCTTCGAATCGCCTCTGCAGAAGCATGTTGCGGTACATAGCGAGGACCTCGTCCTCGGACAATCCGCAATCGGTGTGGTTGTATTTGTCTGCCGGGTAGGTCGCAAAATCGACTGTCAGGGACAGTTCATTCGGGATGACGTCACTCTGCGACTCGGCAGCAGATTTCGAACGCGAGGTTCGCTTTTTCGCCGGTGCCTTTTTAGCCGCAGGCTTTCTCGTCTGTTTGGCCATATCAGAATTCAATGATGGTCTGGAAGTTCAAAAAGCCCTCGATAATACGACATCGCTCGCGCATTTGACGAACGATTAACCCAAATTTTACGTCAGTTGTAATAACAAGTAATTACAAGTCAAGGATTGAAAGCGCTTTTCTGGCCGCTCAGGGCCAATATGATCGAACAGAAGCACTCAACTGGATTAGAGAGCACAGTGGTATGGTTTGCCGGGAGTGCTGAACGCGCGTACCTGCTCGATGAATCTGGGTCTTATGGCGCCATGTGGAACGGGCAGGGCCCGTTGTCGTTTAGGCGGACAAGAATTGAAATCGCAGATGCCACGCTCTGTGATCCATCCCCTTCTCACTACGACCTGTAACAGTTTTCAGATGCAACCATCCAAGACGCAGCATCAGGGTGAAAATCCTGTGTCCGGTTCAAAATCCAGGGATGTTGTTGCATCCACGGATTCGTTTGATCTGGAGGCTCTTCTGGCTGGAGACGAGAAGGCTTTTGAACAGCTTGTGATTCAGGAATCACCTCGCCTGTTCAGGGTGATCGTCAGAATTCTGGGAGATGACGACGAGGCGCAAAGCATTCTGCAGGAGACCTTTTTACAGGCCTTCCAGAGAATGGACACGTTTCGAAGAGAGTCAAAATTGACGACGTGGCTTTACGCTATCGGCATCAATCTGGCTCGCGCATCTCTAAGAAAGTCCAGACGACTGAGTTCTCTTGAGGATCAGGAAGTGGAGCGGATGCAGCCGTCCTTCTCGCGCGGAATGTTTGTCGACAGTCCGGTAGAGTGGGATCCGGGGAAGATGGCGGAGTTGTCGGACAGACAGCAACTCGTGCGCAAAGCCATCGAGCAACTTCCGGAAGATTACAAAGCAATTGTGATTCTCCGGGACATAGAAGAATACTCAACAGATGACGTCGCAAAAATGCTGGACATAAGCTCAGGAGCAGTCCGAGTTCGACTTCACAGAGCCCGCGGTGCACTGAGAAAGCTCCTGGATTCTCATTTCAGAATGAGAGGTTCGTCATGAAAATTGTACACATGATAAAAGTGATGCTGGGGCTTGCTCCGAATTGTGAGAAGGTCAACCAGTTCCTTGCCGATTACGTCGAGGGCACACTCAATGAAAAAACGAGGGCTCAGTTCCAGCAGCACATGGATATGTGCCCCTGCTGCGGACCCTACCTGGATCAATATCAGACCACGATCGATATGACCCATGACTGCCCCTGTGTTGAGGCCCCGCCCGAGCTTGTCGAACATACTCTGTCCTTTCTGCGTCAAAACGCTGACTTCAACAGATCGTAGTTTCGGTCAAACCGTGATCAGGGCTGTGGCCCGCAATAAAACTTGGCGCACATGCATTCGGCGCAGACGCTCGTCGTCATTCCTACTTACAATGAAGCCGAAAACATTGGTTCGGTCATAAGCCAGGTATTAAGGCTTCCTCACCATTACCACATTCTGGTCGTGGATGACAACAGCCCGGACGGCACCGGCGATCTCGTGGCTAATCTTGGCCGAAGTCACCCTGAACGAATTCACCTCCTGCATCGTGAAGGCAAACTGGGTCTTGGCACTGCATATATCGTGGGCTTCAAATTCGCGTTGGAACATGACTACGAGCTGGTATGCGAAATGGACGCCGACCTTTCGCACAATCCCGCAGATCTGGAACGACTTACGAGTCCCGTTCAAAAGGATGAAGCAGATCTGGTTATAGGATCACGCTACGTGGAAGGTGTCCGAATCATGAACTGGCCGTTGTCAAGGCTGATTCTTTCCTACAGTGCGGGCATCTATACGCGCGCAATCACTCGAATAAAGGTCCACGACGTGACTGCCGGATTCAAGTGTTTCCATCGACGAGTGCTCGAAGCAATCGATCTGGACCGCGTCAGATCAAATGGATATTCGTTCCAGATTGAACTGAATTATATCGCCTGGCGTAAGGGATTTCGCATCCTGGAGGTGCCCATCGTCTTTACCGAACGGACGGAAGGCCGCTCGAAAATGAGCAAAGCCATCGTGCGTGAAGCAGCGTGGAAAGTTTGGGAGTTGAGACTTCGTTCGCTATTTGGACGCCTCTGAGAGCACTCGTACCCTCGAAACTGAAGGGTCTCGCCTACATACGTTATTCATTCGCGCATTCTATTTTTGCATCCGATTTTGATGCCGATCAGGCGAGCATTGCAGAGTTTATTTACTAATGTTATAAAAACATTCCTTTTTATTTAAGATACTAATATGTACGACCACCTTTCGACCCCGACCAACGGCCAGAACGTGACATTGCAGGACGGCACATTGCACGTGCCGGACAATCCTATTATCCCCTTCATCGAGGGAGACGGTATCGGTCCCGACATCTGGGCAGCTGCGCAAAATGTATTCGACAGCGCGGTCGAAAAAGCGTACAGCGGTTCAAGGCGCATCGAGTGGTTCGAAGTCTACGCTGGTGAAAAAGCGCATGACAAGTTTGGAGAGTGGCTTCCCGAAGACACACTCCGGGCTATCAGAAATCATCTGGTCTCGATCAAAGGCCCGCTCACGACGCCAGTCGGAGGCGGCATCCGTTCTTTGAATGTGGCGCTCAGGCAGAAGCTCGACCTGTACGCCTGTGTTCGTCCGGTTCAGTATTTCAGTGGCGTCCCTTCACCCGTGAAGCGCCCGGAACTCATCGATATGATCATCTTCCGTGAGAATTCGGAAGACATCTATGCAGGAATCGAATTCGAAGCAGGTACGGATGAAGCCACCGCATTTGGCGAGGCCATGAAGGCTGCCTTCCCGGATCGATTCGCAAAAGTCCGGTTCCCGGATACCACCGGCTATGGCATCAAACCGATATCAGCCGAAGGCACGAAGCGACTCGTTCGCGCCGCTATCAAGTATGCCATTGAGCAAGGCAAAGAGAGCGTCACTCTGGTTCACAAAGGCAACATCATGAAGTTTACGGAAGGAGCCTTCCGTGACTGGGGATATGAGATTGCCTGCGAAGAATTCGGCGGAGAAGTGATGGGTGAAGGCCCCTGGTGCAAGTTGCCAAACGGCATCATCATCAAGGATGTGATCGCTGACGCGTTCTTGCAACAGATTCTTACCCGCCCTGCCGAGTACGGCGTGATCGCAACGATGAATCTGAATGGTGACTATTTCTCCGACGCGTTGGCCGCACAGGTTGGTGGAATCGGGATTGCGCCAGGCGCCAACATCAACTACGACACAGGTCTCTCAATCTTCGAAGCCACGCACGGGACAGCACCGAAGTACACGGGACAGGACAAGGTCAATCCGGGATCTATCATTCTCTCCGGCGAAATGATGTTCCGCTACATGGGATGGAATGAAGCTGCTGACCTGATCATCCAATCACTCGAGACAACGATTTCACAGAAGCGTGTCACCTACGATTTCGAGCGACTGATGGAAGATGCGACTCTTTTGAAGTGCAGCGAGTTTGGACAGGCGATGGTCGACAATATGTAGGCTCGGGAGCGCGGCCGCCGGCTTGTTCGGCGACCGGCTTAGGGCCCGTGTTGAGCCACCTAAGCGACTACTGATGTCCCCGAGTGAGCGACCTGTTCAAAGAGCGCGTCAAAATGCTTGACGTGATCGCTCCACTCAAGGTGCTCCGATATCTCTTTCAATGAGATCACCGGAAGCGGACGTTCTTCGCCCTTCAAGATTCGGCCCATAACCGCGAAGAGTTCCTCTTCATCCTCGTACAAGATCGGGGCGTGCAGCAAGGGTGAGTGCAACGATTCCGGAATCAATTCCGGGTAAGAAAGCCTGTTCGGGAGAATGGGATGGCATCCGCAATAGATCGCTTCGAGCATCGATATACCGAAAAACTCGTGGATCGATGTCGACACGACGATATCAGCGCGATGCAGTAGCTTGCTGTATTCCTGAAAATCTTCCGCGTAACCGTAGTGCAGGATGCGCTCTGCGTATCGCTCGAACGCTTTCTCGAATTCGCGTGGCTGCTCTTCAAAATGTTCACCCGCCAGAATCAACCTGAACGTGTGCCCTGAATCGTCGAGGCGATTCATGAGTCTGAAAAATGCTTCGGGATCCTTGTCGTATTCCCAACGCTGATTCCACAATACGATGGGTGGCTTCATGCCCGGTCCCCAGGCATGACCTTCGTACGCCGATGCGTATTTGTCATGGCCTCTCAGATCCAGACCAAGATGCATCACCGAACTCCGCTTCCTGATTTCCTGAGCCGTATTCAGGTGCGTGTAGTCGGGAAACAATCTCAACAGTCTTGGCAGCGCTTCGACAAACTGATCGTAGTGGAATTGAGAGTTGAAGAGGACATGGTCTGCTGCCAGACACGACAGGTAGTTGATATAACCGTAGGTGTGGTCGCGTTCCTTTCCTTCCGGAAGAGGGTACGTGAGCTGGTTTTCATGCATATACATGACCACCGGCACACCTTCCAGAAAGTCCCTCGAGAGGGCCAGAAACGCCGTAAGGTTGACCATGCTCGAGGCAAAAATGAGATCTGGCTTATCGCCGTTGGCATACAGCTTCTCGGCCTTGCGCGCCATAGTTACTGCGCCGCCATGCATCCTCCATTTCCAGAACCGGGCCGACATGGTTACCGTGTCGATCTGGTGTGAGCTGTTGCCAACGAGTCCGTCCAAAAAAGATTTGTGTGAGCCGCCGTACCAGGGCTCCAACGCAAGAATCCGCATATCCAATCAGCGTAAGTAGAAATCAGTCGTTTGGATCAGTCCTCAGGAGAGACGTTCGCGGAGCTCGGCTTCCTCTTCCTCAAGGGCTGGTCTAACGATAGAAACACCACGAACCTGCAGGTGATCGCGAAGTGTTTCGTCGAGCACCTCCTCGGCTGTGACCAGTTCTTCATCCCCAGGAGCCAGTGTGATCGTGCGCGTGGCCATGCTGATCTTCACCGACGTGGGGTTGGTGTTCTTGATCAACATTCCTTTGCGTTTTCTGGTAGTCATGACGTGTGGAGCTCCCCGTCAAACGATCGTTTTTACTGGTTCCTTTTGGTGATGCGAGTATACAACAATCGTGTTGCATTATCGACCGATCCGCCCTCTATCAGGCACAGCCTCGACATCATTTCACGGGAATCTTATGGAAATCAAAAACACAGACGGTTGGATCGAATCTGCGTTGCAATTAGTGCTGCCTTCGAAATGCTTTTGTTGCGGAATCAGAGTCTCAATAAGGAAATTCATTTGCGCTACGTGCAAGCGAGATCTGGTTGATTGCATTGTACCTGAGGATGAATTGCCTGGAATGACGCCGGCTGGCCGGCGTGTAGTAGCCGCGTTTTATTACCGGAAGGACTCCCCCGTACGCATCATGCATCGTGCCGCGAAATACAAAGCACATACGTGGGCAGCACAATGTCTGGGAATCCTGCTGGGAAATAGATTGATACAGCTATCGTGTACTCGCGACCTTCCAATCGCCATCGATGCGTGCGTGCCTCTTCCGTCACATCGATCCAGAATTCTTGGCCGCGGAATGGATTCCACATATGTGCTCGGACGCCACGTCGCAAAGAAGTTGAAGGTGGCCTGTCGAACAGACATCCTCACACGTGAACGACTTTCCAGCTCTCAGAGCGATGTCTCGGGCGAGGAACGACGCGAAAATGTCTCCGGGGTTTTTCAAGCCGTGAAGGTCGACGGCAGAAACGTGCTTCTGGTCGATGACGTGATGACAACCGGAGCAACGCTCGACGAGGCCGCATCCACGCTCGAAGCTGTTGGATACGACGTCACTCTCATGGCTCTCGCATTCAGACGTGAAATGTTCGCCCGTCCGGACTACAGAAAATCTTCGACATCCACATGATGCTCGCAGGCTCGGGCCTCTTCCGGCTCGTTCGTGGCAACGATTACGATCTTCCCGTTCGCCAGGGCAGTATCGATCACAGATCGCACCATGGAGATGCCTCCGACATCCAATGTGGCCGTTGGCTCGTCCAGCAAAAGAACAGGTGGATCCGAAAGCAACGCAGACGCAATTCTGACTCGTTGAAGCATTCCCGATGAGAACGTGTTT
>Ga0209992_10005031_pt1 | contig 10018 bp, 11 predicted proteins | sample 2SBtaG_2_FD_182564 | JGI IMG/M metagenome (GOLD analysis project Ga0209992, IMG submission 182564) | Deep subsurface microbial communities from Kolumbo volcano to uncover new lineages of life (NeLLi) - 2SBTROV12_ACTIVE470 metaG (SPAdes)... | ecosystem: Environmental > Aquatic > Marine >... | reverse complement strand
ATACATATCGTCTTGTGTCGTTGTTGTACCAATCGTTGTTTCTGTACCAAAAGCAACTAAGTGCCGATCCGGTGTAGATACTAAAGTTTGTGTTGTTGCTGTTGGGCAACCTGATATGACCGTTGCTCGTGTTGATGTGGCTCCTGTTGCGTTAGCATTCCATTCAAAAGATGAGCCATCGACAATCGTTGCAATAAGTTTATTTCCAAAATTATCAAGCGTCCAGAGACCAGGAGCGGTTACAATGTCTCCTGTTTGTGATGCACCCCATTTTGTATAATCTGATGCGTCAGTTACTGTTGCATCATCAGAGTGTGATGCAGCAGTTGTATTATCTGCACCTCGTGTTAATCCTGATAGTGTATTCGTTCCAGTTGTGTTTGTGGTATAAGCAATACGTTCGTTGTCAATTAATACCGTTCCTGATGCAGGAAAAGAAGCTGAATCATCAAGAACAATACTTGATGAACCACTTGTTAAAGCCCCATTCAATGCATCAACAAGTTCTCCAGCAACCGTACCACCCCATAAACCTAAACCCCAACCAGCGGCTGAAGCTTCTGTAGCTGGACCAATAGAATAAAAATGTCTGACTCTTACTCCTCCGGATGTACTGGCTCCCGATCCACTTTCGGCCGATCCCATTTCGATTGTAAGGGTTGTGCTGGATGGGATGGAGGTAACCATGAAATTCGTATCGTCAAAATCATCAGAATCAAAATTAGAATTGGTAGCAGCGCTAAAATTATCGCAACGTATAATATCAAACTTAGAAATACCATGAGCGCTCGCAAACGTGATCGTAACTGTTGCATCGCTTTGTGTTGTTGTAAAAGCATTAGTTAAAGTTGTTGTACTTTTAAGAGGAGTTATATCATAAAAAGCTCCTCCTGAATAGACATATAAAAATCGGTTTGTTCCTAGTGCAGCATACTTAATACCATCAGAACTGACAAAGTGGTGTAGTGCTGTGTTTCTACCTGTAAGCGTATTGTCTCCAAGCTGAGCCCAACCTCCTACTTTTTCAGGTGTTTGATATCTAAAACGCACAAAGTCGCCACTGACCCATTGGTTTTCACCGCCGGTAGCCGTAACTTGTTTATTAAATCCTGGTGCGAATTTTACTTTTTGTAGCATACAAAATCTCTTTGTATTTAATTATACTAAAATGTAGGTAGGATCAACTATTTTGGTATACCCAACATAGGTCTTTTGTCAAAGATATTCTCTTTGCCAAATCTACCTTGAGCATCATTATAGTGTAAAAATGTCTGAACGCAAACGTTTCCTTCAAAAGCTTCTCGCCAGTGTTCTAGCTCACAACCACTATAAACCAGCATATCTCCTATTTTTAGATCAACTCGAGCACCTGTAGGAACATTATCTCCTCCCGTTGGATCAATATAAATAGGCCATGCATCGCCGCCTAAATGCAATGTCGTTGAGATTTGACAACTAGGTCGGTCTTTATGTCTTTTTAATACATCACCTTTTTTATAGGCTCTAGTATAACTATACGTTGGCAATAGTTTTAACGCAGTATGTTTTTCCATAACAGGTAATACTTTCATCATTAGCGTTTCCATAAAAATATCTCCATAAACCGAGTAGGTATTAGGAACCTGTTCATCTTTCCATGTGCCAAATCCAGGTGTAAATTCAGATACGTAATTATTTTTATGCATCCATTCTGTAGCATCTCGTTTCATAAGAAAATAATTAAAAGCAAAATTAGCTAGTTCAAAAGAAATAGCATTTCGTATTACCAAATATTTATGTTCTTTAAATAAGTTCATCGTTGTAAAAAATTAAAAGATACGGATATTCGTATGTCGTTACTTTCATTAGGTTTCACTTCATGCCATAACCAAGATGGAAACATAATTGCCACTCCAGCTTTAGGTTTATAATGTACTTCTCTCCATAGTTCAGGAGGTAATTTTCCTTCTTTTCTATTGGGCATAGTTGTATGTACTCCAGGTCTAGGTTCATAAACCATTAAATCGCCAGATTTTTCTGGAGCTTTAATCCAATACACTCCTGAAAATAAACTATTAGGGTGTAGATGAGGTCGATTAAATCCTCCTGGGAAATTAATATTAGCCCACATATTACCAAGCACGGGTTTCATAGTTAAATATTCTTTTGCAAAAATTTCATTTTGCATAACAAAAAGTTCTTTTGATAAAGGAGCATACTCTTGTTTTTTGTTCATATCCGTTGTGCTGTGCCAACCTCCTGCATTAGTTTTACTCACACCTTTAGGATCTTCTTTATTCCATTTTAAAATTTGTTTTTCTAAATAGTGATTAAGTTCCACAGCATTAGGAATTTCTTTGATGTAAATAGGTGTTGGAAAATGATATTCAGTAATCATTTAAATGAAGGACCTCCAAACCACATAACTAAAGATTTTCTTTCACCTTGTGTAACAGGTTTAACTCGATGTTGTAACCAACTTGCAAAAAAGATAGCTTGGCCTTGTTTTAATTTTGCTTTTTTACCCTTGCTCATAAATTCTAATTCTCCACCTTCAAAAGTGGAAGGATCAGATAATAAAAGTGTCATCGATATTTTACGAACTGGAGGTTGAAATTTTCCTAATACATCATTGTCCATATGCCATTCATAAAACCCACCTGTAAGATAATGTGTAAATTGTCCAGGTTCAGTTAATTGCATTCCTTCAAAACCAAAGTGATTATTGTTTGCTTGAAGCATAGTCTTTTCAATATCACGATACATCTCTGGCATTTCTTTAAAAGGTATCCAACTGATCGTAGTAATTCTTTTTTTAGTATCAACTCCTCCTTTAGGTCTATTCAAACCCACAGCAGCCGTTTCCTTTTTTAAACTCATACCTTTGTCAATAACCATCTGACATTGTTGTGGTGTAAAAATAGGTTGTGTTGTTTCTACAATATAGCTTTTCCAAATAGGTTCTGTTGGGTTCATTCTGCTGTCCTTGTTGCTACGGGATTATATGCGACATCCATGTTAGCTGCAAGAGTTCGTCTTATAGCAGTAGGATTTGTATGAGGATAAACGCAATGCCTTATGTCATAAGGAAAAATATAAAAATCTCTTTCCGTTATTTTAGGAGCGTAATCTGATTTAACCAATTGTCCAGATACATTACCCATAATTTGTAACTTTCCATTCATAGGTTGATCGGGTCTTGCAATTTCAGGACCCATATCTTTGGGAAGTTTAAGAATCATGACTGATGAAAGTCCTGTATAAATAGTTCCTTGATGAATATGAACAGGATTATAATCTCCTGCTTTCATTTCATTAATCCATATAGAGTTCATGTGAAGTTCATAGGAATTAATTTTATTAAAATCTAAATAATGTCTAAATTTACTTTCAAACCAATTTAAAACATAAGGAGGAAGTAAATTATGTTTTTTTATTTTGCTACTATTTTGTCCATTAAAAAACAAAGAGTTTTCTTTTCCTATCTTACCAACCAGTTGTTTATGAGCATCAGGAAGATTAACAAAATTAGTTTCGTATAGTTTATTAATTGTATTAAAAATATCTAAAGGAACTTGATATTTTAAAATGCTTTGGCCTAACCAAATAGATTTAAAATCGAATGTGTCCATATTCCTTTACAAATCTTTCTGGTATTTTATTTTTATACTCATTCTCTACTTTCATCACTTTTTCGGTGCGTATAGTATGCATATTTTTTCCTACAATGCTATCATTATATTGTACTCCATTTACAATAATTTGATTTAAATTAGTGAACTGATGTTGATAGTATGGAAGGTTTAAAAAAGTATAAACTTTTCTTAATTCTTTTTCTGGATTTATAACTAGGTCATCATACTTAATAAACACAGTCATGTCAGAGTGATTAAGTAAATATTGTATTGACATCAACTCTTTAGCCATCGCGCCATTCTTATTCATAATATGACTTAGTTTTTCATCTAGTGTTTTATATCGATTTGGAAAAGCCGTGGGTTCTTTTTCAAACCATTTAATATATGAAGCTAATACATCAAGTACATCTCGTACTAAAACAACGCAACGAAGTGGCTGTTTAAAATGTTTTTGCATCACTTTTAAATTTCCTGGTGTACAGACAGGTCCTCGATCAATAATAATTTTATGATTCCAATGTTTATAATAAAGATTATAAACTTCATTAATAACATTATCTAAAGATTGTTCGTCAGGAAAATTTTGAAAGACATCTTTTTTCTTTAATAAAAATAAATCTTTCATTATCTCAAGAGTAATACTATTAGCTGTAACAGCAATATCTGGATTTTGATTCATGAGTGATGCGAACAGAGTATTTCCTGATCGAGGCATCGCACAAAGAAAATAGATTTGTTTATCCTTGTTTTCCGTATTTGGGTGTTTCACTGATAGCTTTCTTTTTTTCGTGACCAAGAGCTTTTCTTTCTTCTTCAATTCTTTCAATCGATTGCATTTGTCCGAGTACATTAAAAACTTCAGGTTGAGAAGATCCAGGTGTAAGTGTGTTTTGTCTATTCTTCATTATTTTTTTGTAAGATACCAATTGATGCGTATCAACGTTTTTGTCATCAAAAGTACCATCATTATATATCTTTTTAAAATTAGACCATTCTGTAACTTCTCTCATACGGTGAGCAGCAACCAATTGCATGCTAGCTTTGCTGTAAGTTTTTTGATCTATGTCAACTTGAATAAGTTCTTTTTCTAAAGGATCGGTTTCTACGTCTAATTCTTTTAATTTTTGTTTTATTTCAATATCATTTTTACGAGCTTCAAAAGATAATTGCATAAGGTTTTCCATATGTGTATTTTGTTCTCTGACACATTGCCAATACTTTGCAGCATTCGTTGGATACTTAGCATCATTCAATACAGAAAATTCCATTTCTGTTTTAGTACGAAACATTTGTTTCTTCGTCCATGTATCTCTTAATTCGTTTGTAAGTTCTTTAAATTTAGATACCTGTTCAGGATCTAATATCTCATTAAGATGAGGTTCTTCTTTTACAATAAGTTCGTGTATGTTTCTTTTCTCTTTCATATATCGATTTTATACTCTTTTTTTAATACTTAGTCAAATGCGATAGTTTGAGCTGCTAACGCCTGTCTCCAGTCTTCAGTGGCATTAGACATTCCTGCCGTAGCAAGTTGCCCTCCTGTTAGATACCCAGCTGTTATTCCTCCTGCAGCTCCAGCAAACGTAGAATTTCTTACAACCGAAACATTATTTACTTCAGTCCAACTAGTACCATTCCATTCTTCAACCGTAACTTTTCTACCTGGGTCTCCTCCGGCAGCAATGGCAGCTGTCTGTATTCCAAAAGCACCTCCAGTATATGCATCTGCATTAAGATCTCCTACTTCTGTCCATGATGAACCATCATAAGATTCAGTTAATTGTGCAAGAGGTGCAGGATTACCTGCATACATTAAAGCTGCTGTTTGAACACCGCATCCTCCAACATATCCTCTACCTGCATTTGTATTAGGTCCTTCTGTCCAACTTGAACCATCCCAAGATTCGGAATAAGTTCCAAACCAAGGAGAATAGTCATCAGAATTTTGTCCTCCAAAAAATAAAGCTGCTGTCTGTGTTCCACATCCGTCACCTTCACCTCTATCATAATTTACATCTCCAACTTCTGTCCAGCTTGAACCATCAAAAGATTCACACTCAGGATTATAGGCATCACCAGAAACATTCCAACCTGAAAAACATAAGGCTGCTGTTGCTGTGCCAGCTCCAGCCATTTCTGATCTAGCAAGGTTTAAATCTCCTGTCTCAGACCAACTAGAACCATCATAGGTCTCTGTTGCTCCCGTGGATGTAGGGGGAGAAGTTTCTCCTCCTGTTATTAAAGCAGCTGTTGCAGCAGCATTTTTTGCTGTAGTGCCTGTCATACGAGCTGTATTAATAGAATCACCTGTTGCCCATGTTCCTGCTCCAAAAGTATACATTTTAAGTATACTTGTACCAGAATTATACCAAACATCTCCTTCTAGCGCTGTAGGATCTACCTCACGAAATTGAATATTAGTTCCACGTATTTCTCTGTATGTTGCCATAAATTCCTTTTAGGGAAGAGTTATTGTTGCAGGTTTGCCACCAATTCTTTTATACTTCTCATCTGCGGATTCACCATCTACATTATCATTATCCCATGTATCTTGTGCATCATTAATAATATTTGTAACAATTGTTTGTGCTTGTGATTTTGTTTTTGTTGCTGCACTATTTCTTGCTCCCCAATCTCTTGATTCAGGAATATCATCACACACCCATACGTTTCCTGGATAACCTTGAATCCAAAACTTACGTTTGTCGGTATGAGTAATAAATCCTTTTCCAGAATTTTCTACTACCCAATAATTAAAAAAACCTTTATCTGTTGCCATGTTAATCTCCTAAGGAATAGTTATATCTACAGGTTTAGGACCTATTCTTATAAGTTTTTCTGCTGAAGATTCACCTTCAACATTGTTATCATCCCAAGCTGTTTTTGCTGCATCCACAGATGCTGTTACAAGAGTTTGAGCTTGATCTTTAGTTTTAGATACACCGTTGTTTCTTGCAACCCAATGTCTTGATTCTCTTACATCTGTTGCAACCCATACATTGCCTGGATAACCTGCTCTCCAAAAATCTCTACAATCTTTATGAGTGATAAAGCCTTTGCCAGTATTCGTCATTACGCTGTAGTTATAGATATCGTTTGCCATAATTAATTTATATTTGTTTAACCTTCATTTGTCTAGTCTGTTATTACTTTAATGTTTTGTGCAACAGTCCATTCTTCTGTAGCTTGATAAGGTGATGCTCCACCACCAATAGCTAAACCTAAAGTACCTGTACCTGCTCCACCAGATGCATATTTATCTGCACTTGAATCAGCTACATTTGTCCAAGATGTACCGTCATATTCTTCTGTTTTTCTTCTTAAACTTGGATCTCCTCCACTTAATACAGCTAAACTACTTGTTGTAGTCATCATAGCGGCATCACCACGAGCATTATTTAGATCACCGCTTTCCGTCCAACTTGAGCCATCATAAACTTCTGTTTTTCCAGATGCTGTTGGCTCATTACCTCCTGCAATAATAGCAGCTGTTTGTGTTCCTCCTCCGCCAGGAGCTTTTCTAGCTGTGTTAATAGCTGTACCTTCTGTCCAAGAACTACCATCCCAATTATCTGTTTTTGTTGTAAGTGTACTACCTGCACTATATCCTGTTGACATCATCGCTGCTGTTGAAGTTCCATGTCCTGCCCCTAATCTTTTTGTTTCATTTAAATCAGCTACTTCAGTCCAAGAACTACCGTCCCATTTTTCAACAATACCTGATGTATGGGGAGAGCCTCCTGCTGGATTACCACCAGTAATTAATGTTGCTGTGGTTGAACCTTTGTCCGTCATTTGACCACCATATCTTGCAGTATTTAAATTAGCTATTTCTGTCCATGACGAACCATCATAAGTTTCAGCATTAACAGTATTCGGTGGATTTCCGCTGGCAATAATAGCAGCAGTTTGAATTCCATCTCCACAATAAAGTTGTGCTCTAGCCGTATTTATATCATTACTTGATGCCCATGCACCGGCGGCAAGAGTAGATGTAAAATCCCATTCTTCTGTTGCAGTGCTTTTTGGAGACTCACCTCCTGCTGCTACTGCTAATGTAGAAGTTCCGCAGCTTCTTATATTATATCGACCTGTACTTAAATCACCTACTTCAGTCCATGAAGTTCCATCATATAGTTCAGTTAATGCTGGACCAGGACTTCCTGCGACAGCTATAGCAAGTGATGTTGTTCCTCCACCACCTAAATTTGCTCTTGCAGTATTTAAATCTCCAACTTCTGTCCAACTTGAACCGTCCCATGTTTCTACCAATGCTCTTGCAGGAGGAGTTCCACCTGCAGCTAAAGCAGCTGTGCCTGTTCCTGTATTACCTGAAGATTGATTTCTTCCTGTATTTAAATCATTAACTTCACTCCATGCAGTTCCATTCCAAGATTCGGTTGCTGGAGAACTCCACAGTATTGCGGATGACGTTGTTCCTGTTGCTTCTGCATAACCTCTAGCTGAATTTACATCAGCCTCTTCTGACCAACTTGAACCATCATAGTGTTCTACATTTGCTTTTGCAGGATCAATTCCTGAAATACATAAAGCTGCCGTCTGAGTTCCTGCCCCTGGCACACTTCGTCTTCCTGTATTTAAATTATTTCCTTCAGCCCAAGTTGCACCATTATATTCCTCCGACAACGCGGATGTATCAGAGCCTGGTCTATTTCCACCAGCGTAAATTGAAGCAGTTTGTATACCTGCCATGGCTCCACCTTCACCAGCTTGATTCATAGCTCCACTTGTTGACCATGATCCAGCCACTCTAACAATTGTCTTATAATCTGAAGATGCAGTATTAAACCACATTTGTCCTTCAGCGGCTGCAGAATCTGGATCTGATGCCAGATGCTGTACTAATTTTCCATGTATTGCTTTGTATGTTGTCATAATTAACTCGATGTAAATGTTACAGCGGATGCAGCATGAAGCCACTCATATCCTTCTGTTAATGTACTACCAGGTGCACTTCTTCCACCATTAGCTAATCCAGCTGTTGAGGATCCTGATCCAAAATGATCTCTAGTTGCTGTTGGTAAATCTCCAACTTCAGTCCAACTTGTTCCATCGTATTGTTCTGTTGTAGCAAAAGTGCCACTAGGACTATATCCTCCGCATACTAATGATGCAGTTTGTGTTCCAAATCCGCTTCTAATATATGCTTTAGCCACATTTAAATTATTTCCTTCTGTCCAAGATGTTCCATTAAATTCTTCACTATCCACTGTATAAGGAGAAGATCCACCAGCGGCTAATCCTGCTGTAGAATCTCCTGTTGTAGAATGATAAGCACGTGCTGTATTTAAATCACCTGATTCTGACCAAGAGGATCCATTATAAAGTTCATTAAGAGTTTGAAAATTTTCTCCAATTTTTCCTCCTGTACTTAAAGAAGCTGTTTGTGGTCCATTTCCAGTAAGACCTGCTCTTGCTGTATTTAAATCATCTCCTTCTGCCCAATTTGTACCATCAAATTCTTCTGATTGTCCTTGGGGACTAGCTGATCCTCCTGAAGCTAAAGCTGCTGTTTGTGTTCCAGCACCAGCAAAATTACCTCTTCCTGTATTTAAATTATTTACTTCTGTCCATGTTGAGCCATCATATGTTTCAGTATTATTATATTCAGGAGAGTCTCCTCCAAAAATTAATCCTGCAGTACCAGGTGCTTCAGTTGCACTTCCGCCAGAATATCTTCCTTGATTTATATCACCATTCGTTGCCCATGCTCCAGCAGCGGTTTTAGAACCTTGTATTTTTTTAGCAGTAGAATCATACCAAATTAATCCATCAACAATAGTGCCAGGATCACCAGCCACTTTTTGAATAGTATGCCCCTTAATTGCTTTATAATCAGCCATGGTCTATTTATCCTTTAATAGCCAGCCCTGAGTACTATCTGTAAATACCAATGTAAAGCCCGCTCTTTCTGTTGCTACGGTTAAGTCATCTGTTGATGCGTGAATTTTTTCTGAGCCATTAGCAGCGACTGTGCAATTATTTGAATCAAACGTTCCTGCATAATCTATAATGGAAACTTCATCTCCAATTGTTCCTGCAGGTAAAGTAATTGTAATTGCTGCAGAAGTTGTATTAACAAAAACACCTTGTCCTGCTGATGCAGTAAAGTTTCCTGTTTTAACAGCTTGCCAAGAAGTTCCACCACCAATATATGTTTTAAGTCTAGCAGCAGTCGTTTTTCTATTAGTTCCGCCTGCTCCATCATCTATTATGAATAAATCTGCATCTACGATGTCTGCACCAATATCGGTAGCACCATCTATATCTAAACCAGCTACATTAAGTCCACCTGCTGCTGTTGCAAGCGTTCCTGCGAAAGTAGCGTTTGCACCACTAAAAGTTAACGCTGTCGTTGTTCCTGATTTAATTATTAAATT
>Ga0209992_10005029_pt1 | contig 10021 bp, 7 predicted proteins | sample 2SBtaG_2_FD_182564 | JGI IMG/M metagenome (GOLD analysis project Ga0209992, IMG submission 182564) | Deep subsurface microbial communities from Kolumbo volcano to uncover new lineages of life (NeLLi) - 2SBTROV12_ACTIVE470 metaG (SPAdes)... | ecosystem: Environmental > Aquatic > Marine > Volcanic... | reverse complement strand
AGTTCAGTGAGTTTTGATTTATATGCACACTTGGGTGCAGGTGCTTATATTTGCGGTGAAGAGACTGCTCTTTTAGAATCACTTGAAGGCAAAAAAGGCCAGCCAAGGTTTAAACCGCCATTCCCAGCGAATATTGGTTTGTTTGGCAAACCAACAACGATCAACAACACAGAGAGTTTTGCCTCTGTTCCAGACATTCTTGCAAATGGCGGACAGTGGTTTGCTGATATTGGTGTTGAAAATTCTGGTGGTTGTAAATTGTTCTCAGTGTCTGGCCATGTTAACAAACCTGCTAATTTTGAAGTGCCAATGGGTACACCATTTAAAGACTTGCTTGAAATGGCAGGTGGTGTTCGAGAAGGTGGAAAATTAAAAGCCGTTATTCCAGGCGGATCTTCAACGCCAGTACTGACAGCAGAAGCGGCAATGGCAATGACTATGGATTACGATGGCATTGAAAAAGCAGGCTCTATGTTGGGCGCAGGCTCAGTAATCATCATGGATGATTCAACTTGTATGGTTGAAGCATTAACGCGATTAGCGCATTTTTATTATGACGAATCCTGTGGTCAATGCACACCGTGTCGAGAAGGCACGGGTTGGCTATATCGCGTATTAAAACGTATTATGGATGGCAATGGCAAGGCAGATGATATTGATTTGCTTATGGGTGTGCAAGACAAAATTATGGGTAACACAATTTGTGCGCTGGGTGATGCTGCGGCAATGCCGGTTGAAAGCTTTTTGAGAAACTTCCGTGAAGAGTTCGAATATTACATCGAACATGGCAAAAGTATGGTGAAAGGATAATGGCTGATATTGAGATTGAAATTGACGGTAATGTAGTTAATGCCAAAGCAGGTGAAATGCTTATCGCTGTAACTGACAGAGAAGGCATTAGTGTGCCAAGATTTTGTTACCATAAGAAATTATCAATAGCTGCTAACTGTCGTATGTGTCTCGTCGATGTTGAAGGCGCACCTAAGCCACAACCAGCCTGTTCCACGCCAATTGCCGATGGCATGAAGATTCATACTCAAAATGAGAAAGCTAAGGCTTCTCAAAAAGCGGTGATGGAGTTCTTATTAATTAACCACCCGCTTGATTGTCCAATTTGTGACCAAGGTGGTGAGTGTGAATTACAAGATGTGGCAATGGATTACGGCTCAGATGTTTCACGCTTTACTGAAGGCAAGCGCATTGTAGCTGATAGTGATATTGGCGCATTGATCCAAACTGATATGACGCGATGCATTCATTGTACGCGTTGTGTACGTTTTGGTGCTGAAATTGCCGGTATTATGGAAATGGGCGGCACTGGTCGTGGTGAAGACATGAAGATTGAACCATTCTTGAGCGAAGGTATTCAGTCAGAACTCTCAGGCAATATGATTGATGTCTGTCCGGTGGGTGCATTAACTTCTAAGCCGTTCCGTTATGAGCTAAGATCATGGCAAATGAATGCTGTATCAAACGTTGCAAGACACGATTTAGTTGGTTCGAACATTTACACACAAACCTATAAAGGTAAAGTTAAGCGTATTGTTGCTAAAGACAATGACAGTGTTAATGAAACTTGGATTTCAGATAGAGATCGTTTTTCGTATGAAGGTTTGGCTCATGAAAACAGATTACTAGCGCCACAAATTAAAGTTGAAGGCACATGGAAAGAAGTTGAATGGGATGTCGCATTGGATTTTGCGATTCGAGGTTTGGCAAACAACGTGTTTAATTCTCGTCAAGCAGATAAATTGGGTGCGTTAGCATCAAATACAGCAACACTGGAAGAATTTCATTTGTTGCAAAAGATTTTAAGAGAAGTAGGTTCTGAAAATATCGACCACCGTTTAAACGTTAAAGATTTAAACAATACAATTACACTTGAATCAAATATTAAATTAGCAGGTTTAGAAGGCGTTGATCACGCACTCATAATTGGTTCAAACCTACGACTTGAGCAGCCGATGATTAGCCACCGTTTACGCAAAGCTAATTTGGCAGGTGCTAGTATTGATGTGATTAACGCAATGGCATTCGATTTTAATTACCAACTTAATAGTGAAAACATTGTTTCACCAAACCGAACATCAGCAATGCTAGCTGAGGTTTTAAAGTCAGTATTGCAAAAGGCACACACTGAAGTGCCAGATTATTTGAATGATATTGAAGTGAGTGACTCTGCAGCTCAATTAGCTGAAAAATTATCCCAGTCAGACAATTCAGTAGTTGTCTTGGGTGAGCACATTATCAACAATCCACAAGCATCCAGTATTGCTAATTTGGTAAGTGAGATTGCGCAACACACAAATTCTACAACGCTTAATGTTAGTGCAAGTGCTAATTCAACAGCGGCCAACCTTGCAGGTTTTGTTCCAGGTAAAGGTGGACTAGATGCAAATGCCATGCTGGCAGCTGACTTAAAAGCTTATATTTTGCTAGATGTTTATCCACAATATGATTTCCATAATGCTATTCAAGCAGTTGAATCGTTAAGTAATGATGACACTTTTGTGATTTCTTTAAATAGTTTTAAAGATGATGTTGTTGCAGGGTATTCAAATGTCTTATTGCCAATTGCCAGTTTCTATGAAACCTCAGGCTCGCATGTTAATGTTGAAGGTTTGGTGCAATCATTTGCAGCAGCAGTAAACGCACCAAGTGATGCCAAACCTGCCTGGAAAGTGCTTAAAGTATTGGCTGATTTGTTAGAATTACCAGGTTTCCATTATGCAGACTCTACACAGGTAACAAGCGAAGTGATGCATCAAAGCCATAAGCAGCACGTGCATGACGAAAGTATTGATGTGAAAGTTAAAAGAGGGGTTAATGTTATTTGGCAAAAATCACCTTATGCAGTTGATGTTTTGTCTAGGCACGCAGCCTCATTACAATCGACTAAGATTGGTCAAATCAATAGCGCCTCAATGAATAAAGCCACCGCTATAAAATTAGAAGTTGCGCAAGATGGTGAATATCTTGGTGTGCCAGTTGTTGTCAGTGAAACAGTGGCTAATAATTGTGTATTTGTTAATGCAAATCATTCGACAGGAGGCCAGTCATGATGGAATTGTGGCAGTCATTTGTTGAGTTAGTTTTTGATTTAATTCCTTGGTTTGATGGCTCTATTGCAGCTATTTTAATTATCCTAATCAAGGCAATTGCTTTGGTGATGCCGTTAATGCTAGTAGTAGCTTATTTCACTTATGCTGAGCGTAAAGTTATTGGTTATATGCAATTACGTATCGGCCCTAACCGTGTTGGTCCAAAGGGTTGGTTGCAGCCAATTGCTGATGCCTTAAAGCTAATGACTAAGGAAATTATTTTCCCAACTAAGGCTAACATTTACTTATTCTTGTTGGCGCCAATATTGGCGATTGCACCTGCAATTGCGGTGTGGGCAGTTATTCCTTTTGATGAAGGGATTTACGTGGCTAATCTTGATATTAGTTTGTTGTACGTCTTGGCGATAGGTTCAATTGGTGTGTACGGCATTATTTTAGCGGGTTGGGCGTCTAATTCTAAGTACCCACTGTTAGGTGCATTGCGTAGTGCGTCACTGTTAGTTTCTTATGAAATTGTGATTGGTTTTGCCTTAGTAACGGTGGTAATGATCGCAGGTAGTGTTAATCTTAATGATATTGTGATGGCGCAAAAAGGCGGCATTATGCATTGGTACTGGATCCCACTATTCCCAATGATGATTATTTTCTTTATTTCTGCTTTGGTTGAAACCAACCGTGCACCGTTTGACGTAGTAGAAGGTGAATCAGAAATTGTAGGTGGTACGCATGTTGAGTATTCGGGCATGACATTTGCGGTATTTTTCTTAGCAGAATATGCCAATATGATTTTGATGGCAGTACTGGCCGTTATTATGTTCTTTGGTGGTTGGCATTCTCCATTTGAAGGGATTCCAGTGATGGAGTCAATGTTTGCTTGGGTTCCAGGCATTATCTGGCTATTAGCTAAAACAACCTTTTTTATGTTTTTATATTTGTGGGTGCGTGCAACTTTCCCGCGTTTTCGATACGATCAGATCATGCGTCTATCTTGGAAAGTGTTTTTACCATGGACCATTGTTTGGATCTTTGTGGTCGCGTTGATGACACAACTAGAAATAGGACCATGGTTTTAGTACCGGTATTGGGAGTGTAATTTATGATTAATAATATTAAAAAATTAGTTAAAGATTTCAGTTTGGGTGAATTACGTGGCGGTATGAAAATTACCGCAAAAGAGCTGGTTAATAAAAAAATAACCGTTCAATATCCAGAAGAAAAGACCCCGATTTCACCACGTTTTAGAGGTCTGCACGCCTTGCGTCGTTATCCTAATGGTGAGGAGCGCTGTATTGCCTGCAAACTCTGTGAGGCAGTCTGTCCAGCCAATGCAATTACCATTGAATCAGAGGCAAGAGATGATGGCACGCGTCGTACTACACAATACGATATTGATTTGTTTAAATGTATTTTCTGTGGTTTTTGTGAAGAAGCTTGCCCAGTGGATGCAATCGTAGAGACACAAATTTTTGACTACGCCTTTGTTGATTCTAGAGAAGGCAGTATTATCGATAAAGCACACTTATTAGAAGTGGGCGATAAAAATGAAAAGATGATCAACCAAACTAAGTTGGAAGATTCGAAATACAAATAAGGCCAGTTATGACATTTGATCAAATATTATTTTATGTGTTTTCGTTTTGGTTTATTGCCAGTTCTTTGGCGATGATTTTTTCGCGTAATGCAGCGAAAGCAGTTTTATTTTTAATCTTGTCGTTCTTTTCTGCTGCCAGTATTTGGATTTTATTAGAAGCTGAATTTTTAGCCATTACTTTAATCTTAGTCTATGTTGGCGCTGTGATGGTGTTGTTCTTATTCGTGATTAAAATGCTGAATATTGACAAGTCAACATTGCGAGCAAAGTTCGCTGGCTATTTGCCGTTAGGGCTTATTGTGGCGGCGATTATTATTGCTGAGATGACACTGGTCTTGGGCGGTAATCAATTTGGTTTAGATGTGGTAGCGGCGCCAGCAAGACACGGAGCAGATTACAGTAATATTACAGTATTAGCAATGCAACTTTATACCACTTATGTTTACCCATTTGAATTAGCGGCAGTGTTATTGCTGATTGCGATCATTGCAGCGATTACCTTAGTACATCGTAATGAGCTTAATCGTAAAAAACAATCAATTGCAGAGCAGGTCAATGTTCAAGCTAAAGATCGTGTACGTATTGTTTCAATTGCCTCATCAGGCAAGGAGGCTAAGTAATGGTTAGTTTGAGTGATTACTTAATTTTGAGTGCGATTATTTTTTGTATCGGCCTGGTTGGTATTTTTGTTAATCGTACCAACATTATTACTTTGTTGATGTGTGTTGAATTAATTTTGGTAGCGGTTAATACCAATTTTATTGCTTTTTCACATTTTTTAGGCAATGAAGCAGGGCAGATTTTTGTCTTCTTTATTTTAACAGTGGCAGCTGCAGAAGTTGCGATTGGATTGGCCATTCTAACGCTATTGTTTAGAAACAAAGGTTCAATTAATGTTGACGTTACTAACAGCTTAAAGGGTTAATAAGTTATGGAAAATATTTATTTAACAATTGCACTTGCCCCACTCTTAGGCGCCATCATTGCCGGATTTTTTGGTGGTATGTTAGGTCGCACTGCCACACACACGATTACAATCTTAGGTGTATTGGTTTCAACGGTATTAGCGCTTTACGTGTTTAATCACCATGTTTTAGAGCAAGGTGCGGTCTTTAATCAAAACCTATATACCTGGATGCAAATTGGCAGCTTGAATGTTAGTGTTGGCTTCTTGGTTGATAATCTCACTTCAGTGATGCTAGTGGTGGTTTCGTTTGTTTCACTGATGGTGCATATCTATACCATTGGCTATATGCATGATGACGACGGCTATACCAAATTCTTTAGTTACATCTCGTTATTCACCTTCTCAATGTTTATGCTGGTGATGAGTAATAACTTTATGCAACTGTTCTTCGGTTGGGAAGCAGTGGGCCTTGTTTCATATTTATTAATTGGTTTTTGGCACCATAAAGAATCAGCCGTTGAAGCCAATTTAAAAGCTTTCTTGGTTAATCGTGTTGGTGACTTTGGTTTCTTATTGGGTATTGGTTTAGTGCTGGCATTTAGTGGTTCGCTTGACTATATGGAAGTATTTTCAACCTTAGATAAAGTTGTAGGTCAGTCACTATGGGGTGCAGACTTAATTACCGTTATTTGTTTATTGTTATTTGTGGGTGCAATGGGTAAGTCGGCGCAAGTGCCATTACACGTTTGGCTACCAGGTTCAATGGAAGGCCCAACACCGATTTCAGCTTTGATTCACGCAGCAACTATGGTAACAGCCGGTATCTTTATGGTGTCTCGTATGTCGCCAATGTTTGAGCTGAGCGATGTAGCATTAACAGTGGTGATGGTAATCGGTGCGATCACGGCCTTATTTATGGGTTTACTCGGTATCGTACAAAACGACATTAAAAAAGTAGTGGCTTACTCTACACTATCTCAGCTAGGCTATATGACGGTTGCTTTAGGCGTGAGCGCTTACTCAGTGGCTATTTTCCATCTAATGACGCATGCTTTCTTTAAGGCGTTATTATTCTTAGGCGCAGGCTCAGTGATTGTGGCTATGCATCACGAGCAGGACATTCGTAAAATGGGTGGCTTACGCAAAAAAATGCCAATTACTTATTGGACAGGATTGATTGGCACATTGGCTTTGATCGGCTTCCCAGGCTTTGCAGGTTTCTATTCAAAAGATATGATTATTGAAGCCGTGCATTTCTCATCATTACCATACGCAGGCTGGGTTTATTATGCTGTTGTTGCCGGTGTCTTTATTACGGCTTTCTATTCCCTTAGAATGTTTTTTATCGTCTTCCATGGTGAGTCACGTGTGGATCATCATACTGAAGAGCATTTGCATGAATCACCGGCTTCGATTACTTTCCCATTAATCGCCTTGGCCATTCCTTCGGCAATCATTGGTTATCTAACCATTGATCCAATGTTGTTCAATGGCTGGCTAGATAATGCGATTACGGTTGATGCTGCCCATAAATCAATGGCAGAAATTGGGCAATTATTTAGCCATCATGGCGGCGCATTAGGCATGATTAGTCACGCAGTATTTACAGTGCCATTTTGGATGATGGTTGGTGGTATCGTGACAGCCTGGATATTCTCGCTATATCGCACACAGTGGGCGGCTTGGGTGCAGTCTAAGTTCCAAGGTATTAATTACATTTTAGAATCTCTATACGGTTTTGATCGTTTTAATGAAATTGTCTTCGTTAATGGTGTGAAAAAATTAGGTAATTTATTGTGGAAGGTTTCCGATGCTGGCTTAATTGACAAAATGGTGGTTAATGGCAGTGCAAGACTGGTTGGCTTTATTGGTTCGGTCGTTCGTCCAATTCAAACAGGCTATGTTTATCATTACGCTTTCTTCATGATATTTAGTTTATTGATTATTTTAACTTGGGCGCTGTTTGCTGGCGATAACCCACTACTACAAATCGAGTTTTAATTATGGAATTATTGAGCTTATTAATTTGGTTGCCGATTTTAGGCGGTGGACTGGTTGTCTTAGTTGGTAACGAACGTGCTGATACGGCTCGTTGGTTGAGTGTGGCTATTTCAATTTTAGTGTTTGTTATGTCATTAAGTCTTTATACAGGTTTTGATAGCACAACACACTTGATGCAGTTTGTTGAAAAAACCGCTTGGATTTCACAATTTAATATTAATTATCACATTGGTGTTGATGGTATTTCAATGCCATTGATTATCTTAACCACGTTCTCAACTATCTTAGTATTGATTGCTGGTTGGGAAGTAATCCAAAATAGAACGGCCCACTATATGGCAGCATTCCTAATGATGGAAGGTTTGATTATTGGTGTATTTTCATCACTCGATGCAATTCTGTTTTATGCATTCTGGGAAGCGTCACTAATTCCAATGTTGTTAATCGTTGGTATTTGGGGCGGCGATAACCGTGTTTATGCGGCGATCAAGTTCTTCTTGTACACTTTCTTAGGTTCAGTGTTCATGCTGGTATCACTAATTTACATGTACAACAAAGGCGGCTCGTTCTCGATTTTAGACATGCACAATTTGAGTTTAACAACCACTGAGCAAGCTTGGATTTTCTGGGCGTTCTTTATGGCCTTTGCCGTTAAAGTGCCGATGTTCCCAGTGCACACTTGGTTGCCTGATGCGCACGTACAAGCACCAACAGGTGGTTCTGTGATACTAGCAGCCATCATGTTAAAAATGGGTGGCTATGGTTTCTTCCGTTTTTCATTGCCAATCACACCTGATGCGTCCCTGCAATTCTCAGATGTAGTGATTGCTTTATCTCTCATTGCTATTGTTTATATCGGTTTTGTGGCATTAGTACAAAGAGACATGAAAAAGCTGATTGCCTATTCTTCAATTTCACACATGGGTTTTGTCACCTTGGGTGTGTTTGCTTTATTCTTAGCTTATAGACCAGACAATGCAGAAGGTGCATTACTTGGCCTTGAAGGTGCGATGGTACAAATGATTTCACACGGTTTTATCTCAGCTGCGATGTTCTTAGTAGTGGGTGTGTTGTATGATCGCTTGCATTCAAGAGAGATTTCAACTTATGGTGGTGTCATTAATTCAATGCCGAAGTTTACTGGTTTTGCCGTATTGTTTGCCATGGCAAATGCTGGTTTGCCAGGTACCTCAGGTTTCGTCGGTGAATTTATGGTTATTTTGGGTGCTGTACAGGCCAATATTTGGTATGCAGTGTTGGCAGCGACAACATTGATCGTCGGTGCAGCTTACACCTTGTGGATGGTGAAACGCGTATTCTGGGGTCCAATTACCAATCCTGCAGTAGAAACGCTCAATGATATTAATGGTCGCGAGTTCTTTATCTTAGCAACTTTGGCGTTGGCAGTATTGATCATGGGTTTATATCCACAGCCAGTCATCGAAGTGATGCACGCATCGATTGACCACTTATTAAATCAAGCATTAACGTCTAAATTATGATGAACACTTTCCAATTTGATACAGCGTCGTTACTGGTGGCTTTGCCAGAAATATTTTTATTAAGTGCAATTGTCGTGGTGCTATTATTAGATCTTTTCTTAACCAAAGGATTTAAGCAAGTTACTTACTACTTAACGCAAGCCAGTTTACTGGTAACAGGTGTTTTGTCATACAACTTAATCGGACATCCAGAAACAGTTATCTTGGGTAATTCATTTGTATTAGATGATATGGCCTCGGTATTCAAAGTCTTTATGATGGGCGCTGCTATGGTGGCTATGGTGTATTCTCGTCATTACTTAACTCAGCATTCGTTATTTAGAGGCGAATATTTTGTCTTGGTATTGTTGTCGATTTTAGGCATGATGGTGATGGTATCTGGCTATAGCTTGCTAACGTTGTACCTAGGTCTTGAGATATTGTCATTATCACTTTACACCTTGATTGCTATTGCTCGTAAAAGATCAGGTGCAATTGAGGCGGCACTTAAATACTTTGTACTGGGTGCAATAGCTTCTGGCTTGTTATTGTATGGTATGAGTATGATTTACGGTATTAGTGGCAGCCTCAATATTAGCGAAATCGCTGCGTTTGCCTCAGATGCTAATCTTGGTTCAAGAGAAACACTCATCATTAACTTCGGCTTGGTATTCTTAGTGATTGGTATTGCCTTTAAGCTTGGCGCCGTACCATTCCATATGTGGGTGCCAGACGTATATCAAGGCTCGCCAACTTCAGTCACCATGTTTATTTCAACCGTACCAAAAATTGCTGCTGTTGCTATGCTGGTACGTTTATTAATTGATGGTTTGGGTTCAATGCATGCCTACTGGTCAGATCTATTTATGATCTTGGCATTGCTATCAATCGCACTTGGTTCAGTTGTAGCACTGATGCAAACCAACATCAAACGTATGTTGGCGTATTCGACTATTTCACATATTGGCTTTATTATGCT
>Ga0209992_10005027_pt1 | contig 10021 bp, 9 predicted proteins | sample 2SBtaG_2_FD_182564 | JGI IMG/M metagenome (GOLD analysis project Ga0209992, IMG submission 182564) | Deep subsurface microbial communities from Kolumbo volcano to uncover new lineages of life (NeLLi) - 2SBTROV12_ACTIVE470 metaG (SPAdes)... | ecosystem: Environmental > Aquatic > Marine > Volcanic... | reverse complement strand
ATACCCTGGTGATGAACATCACCGAGTCTGGATAGAGGAAGTGGTTCGAGTGACACCTGATGGTGGAGAGCCGTTTTTTGGCTGGGGACTTGATCCAATCATCACCGTCTAAAAACGGAATTATCCTGTTCTAGGAAATCAGGCTTCGGTCAGTTGCTGGGCCCCGGTTCGACCATCACCTCCAGAAGTGTTGGCCCAGTACTTTTGAGACTTTCCGAGAAATAGGTGATGAACTCTTCAGGTTCGTTGATCTGCTTCCCGGGAGTGCCAAGTGCAGTTGAGAGTGCTGCTATGTCAATCGGTGGATCCTTGAAGTCCATGCCAATAAATCGTTGGTCACTGTGGAAGGCAATGAGACGCTCTTTTAGAATTCTGTAGCCTCGATTATTAAGAATCACAAAAGTAATAGGTAGCTGAAGAGAGCCGCAGTCCACAGCGCCTGCGGGCTATACATGGAGCTGCCATCTCCAATAACCGCAACAACCCGCCGTTCCGGTTGAGCCAACTGGACGCCGATTGCAGCTGCAATGCCCCATCCGATACCGCCACTGACCATGCCGAAATAGCTATAGCGATCACGCAGAGGCATGAAATCGAGTAGCGATTTGGCAGCGGTAAGGCCCTCATCAACCACAATACAGTTCTCGGTGAGCTGGTTGCTCAACGCCATCATCAGCCATTGTGGTTCTATAGGCTGAACGTCAGCTTTGTTAGAAGCCTGTTGTACGCTTTCTGCTCGATTTGTTGACCAGTTAGATGAAATTAACGATTTCATTCCTGCAGATGCCCGGTCTTTCAATGTTTCTCCACCTCGCTGGATCAGGAGGGGCACCAATGCGTCTAACGTTTCCCTCACATCATGGCGGAGGGCTACTTTTGCAGGGTAGTTTTTTCCTATTTCCCAATCTCGCAGGCCAATCTGTATGATTTCAAGCTCTGGAGGCAGTGGATCAACTGGACTCCAGACAGACATCTGCAAAATGTCACAACCCAGAGCAAGCATCAGATCGTAAGGTGCTAAAGCATTCCTGACATGCTGCTGATCCCGAGTAAGGCTTCCCATAAAAGCTGGGTGCTCAGAAATAAAGTGAGCGCCACTGGGTACCGTCTGCTGGTAGACAGGTGCGCCAAGCGCCTCCGCTAGCTTGGCTACCTCATTTTGCGCATCGCTGGAGACCACTTCACTACCAGCAACGATTACGGGATTGCTTGAAGCAAGAATCGTTTTTGTCAGCTGTTCTAAAGCATTGTTAGAGGGTCGCCCTACGGTATCAACCCGGGTAGGAAGGCCGAGTTCAATCTGGCTTTCCTGATTCAGGATATCACCCGGTAGAGAAAGAAATACCGGACCCGTCGGAGCTGTAGTCGCAATTTTTGCCGCTCGATGTATCACTCGAGGCATATCCTCAATACGAGATATTTCATACGCCCATTTGACCACGGGTTGTGCCATGTCGATCATCGGTCCATACAGTAGGGGTTCGGTCAAGCCGTGGCCTTGCTCTTGCTGTCCGGCAGTGATGATCAAAGGCGAGCCACTTTTGTGAGCGTTGTAAATCGAACCGATTGCGTTACCTAGGCCGGGTGCAACGTGCACATTGCACGCTGTGAGGGTGCCTGAGGCGCGAGCGAAGCCGTCAGCCATTGCTATGACGACAGATTCCTGCAACCCCAATACGTAGGACAGCTCCTTGTGATCATTTAGAGCATGCATGATCGCAAGTTCCGTCGTTCCCGGATTACCAAAGATATGGGTCACACCTTCCTGCGCTAACAAGGACAGGAAGAGGTCACGGCCGTGAGCGGTTAGAGTATTGATTTTAAGCTCTCCTTGCGAGTACCCCGCAAAAGGGCATAGGGTCAGTTCGAATAAAGTTTAATGCAATCACAGAATCAGTTATAGGGTATTTATCACCCTAAGTTTGCAGGTATGATTCAGGTTTGCGAACGCAAATGGGAAAGTCATTATGCTTCGACTCTCTGAAAAGATGAACAGACTGGGCACTGAAACGGCGTTCGAGGTTCTTGCACGGGCTGAAACTCTTGCTCGGGAAGGGCGAGACATCATTAATTTAGGTATTGGCCAACCAGATTTTAAGACGCCTGGACATATTGTTGAGGAGGCTACAAAAGCTTTACGTGATGGCCACCACGGTTATACCCCATCTCCTGGAATTTTGCCCCTAAGAGAAGCGGTTGCGGCCGACTTGAAATTGCGACGAGGGGTTGAGGTCAACCCGGAGCGAATAGTGGTAGTACCTGGTGGGAAGGTAACCATGTTTTTTGCGATTTTGATGTTTGGCGAACCTGGTGCTGAAATTCTTTATCCAAACCCTGGATTCCCGATCTATGAGTCCGTAATTCAGTTTTCTGGCGCGACGGCGGTGCCCACGCCATTGTTGGAAGAGCGAGATTATTCATTTGATGCGGATGCTGTGCTAGATCAAATTACATCCAATACTCGTTTACTGATTCTCAACTCGCCTGCGAACCCGACTGGTGGCGCCGTCCCTCGCGCTGAAATTGACAAACTTGTTGCCGGGCTGGTTGATCACCCACACGTCGCGGTACTGAGTGACGAAATTTATTCAAGGATCAGTTATGACGGTCGGGAACATGTCTCTCTATGCAGTTATCCAGAGATAGCAGATCGTCTGATACTTCTGGATGGTTGGAGCAAGACTTATGCGATGACGGGATGGCGGATGGGATACGCTGTGTGGCCGGAGGTTTTGGTGGAAGGTGCTATTCGACTCGCGGTCAATTGCCACTCGTGTGTCAATGCCGCGACTCAGTTTGCAGGAATTTCTGCACTAGAAGGCCCCCAGGATGCAGTAGAGACTATGGTAAATGCTTTCGATCAGAGACGTGAGGTTATTGTTAATGGTCTTAATCGATTGCCAGGATTCCGATGTCGCACACCTGGCGGCGCGTTTTATGCTTTTCCAAACATCGAAGAGACAGGGCTTGATGCACGTTCACTTCAGAAAAGGCTGCTTGAAGAAGCAGGTGTGGCTACGGTAGCCGGAACGAGCTTTGGCCATTTAGGCGAGGGTTTCATCCGTTTTTCTTATGCCAACAGCATTGAGAACATAGAGCGCGCTTTGGATCGAATAGCATCTTTGCTCGCAGACTAGTGCCTAGTCTAAATGTGCTAATAATATTGAATCGAATGTAGGGGGCTCGTCATGAAGGGTGTCGTATTTATGGGTGATTGTAAGCTGGAATTTATGGACTTCTCAGATCCCATTCCGGGTCCGGATGAGGTTGTATTGCAGATCAGAGCATCTGGAATGTGTGGTAGTGATCTTAAGTTTTATCGGGCGAGCGGCGGTGCTTCGGCACTTGGGTTGGGTGGCGACGGCAGCCCAGTTATTGCGGGTCACGAACCCTGTGGTGATATTGTAGAAATCGGAAGTGAAGTTGATCCGCAACGGGCTCATTCAGGACAACGGGTGATGGTTCACCATTACAAGGGTTGTGGTGTATGCAACCATTGCGCGGATGGATGGGGACAACTGTGTCGGGAAGGAATTGTCGTTTACGGTGCTACCGGTCATGGAGCCCATGCTGAATATATGAAAGTACCAGCAAGCACGTTGGTTCCATTGCCGGAGTCTCTAACCTACTCTGAAGGTGCTGCAATTTCCTGTGGCACAGGCACAGCCTACGCGGCGCTCAGGCGATTAGATATCTCATCTGGAGATACAATTGCGATCTTTGGGCAGGGGCCCGTTGGACTGAGTGCAACTCAACTTGCCGCAGCGTTGGGGGCTCAGGTTGTTGCCATCGATATCAGTGCAGACCGACTTTCTCGAGCCAAACACTTTGGTGCGGAATATCTGCTGGATCCAACTCAGGAGAACGTCGTCGAGCGGATACGTGAGTTAACGGGTGGCATCGGTGCAAACCTATCTCTAGACTGTAGTTCAGCTCCTAGTGCCCGGCAGGCCGCTGTCCAATGTGTCCGAACTTGGGGGCGCGCCTGTTTTGTGGGCGAGGGAGGTGAGGTGACTATTGATGTCAGTAACGACATGTTGCGCCGTCAGGTAACAATAATTGGCTCGTGGACTTTTTCGGTCTCGGGTCAGGCCGAGTGTGCTCAGTTTATCGTGGATAATGACATTGATGTCGACGCGTTGTTTACAGATCGCTATACCTTAAGCCAGGCTAAAGAAGCCTATACAATATTTGATCGGCAGCAAACCGGAAAAGGAGTATTTGAGTTCTAGGAGTCTAAAAGTGAAACAGTAGAGACTGTTAGCTTTGTCAAAGTCCTTTGAAGACGGGCTTGCGTTTTTCCATAAATGCCCGGCGGCCTTCGATGTAGTCTTCGCTGTTAAAGCAATCTTCGACCAGTTGTTCACAAAAATCTTGATCGAGGGTTCCAGGTTTTACGATTTGTGCGATGATCTGCTTGACAGCAGTAATCGTTAGCGGTGCGTTAGCACAAATCGCCTCACAATATTCCTCGACAGTTGCTTCCAGTTTGTCATTTGGAACCATTTTGTTGATCAGGCCCATAGTTAGTGCTTCTGGGGCAGGAATCTGGCGAGCAGTAAAGAAGATGTCTTTTGCAGCCGATGGGCCTACTAGGTCAACCAGTTTTTGAATTCCACCGTGTCTGTAACCCACGCTTAGCTTGGCTGCGGGAATGCCAAACTTTGATGCATCTGTCGCGATTCGCAGGTCGCAACTCACCGCAATACCTGCGCCACCGCCAATACAATACCCGCGGATCATCGCAATTGTTGGTTTCGTACAGGCGTAAAGCCGGTCACTTGCACCATCAGCGATATCTTCATAATGTTTGGTCGCCGCTTCCGATGCTCGAACCTGCTCAAATTCGGAAATATCTGCACCGGAGATAAAAGCTTTTTCCCCGCTTCCCTTAAGTACCACGACCTTCACAGTATCATCCGATTCAAATTGATCGAGGATTCGAGGAATTGCTTCCCACATCTCAACTTTGACAGCATTATGTCTGTCTGGGTTATTGAAAATCATCCAGCCAATGTTGCCTTCGGTTTCGGCAATCATGAATGGTGTTGGCGATGATAAATTGTTTTTGGACATGGTTGTTTCCCAATCAGACTATTTAGGTGTAAATGTTTCTTTGCAAGCGTACTAAGATATCGAGATTGTAGAGTACTATTGCTAAAGTGGTAATTGGCAGTCTAGCATCTATGGTGCGGACCCTGTGTTGATGTCGCACCAAGAATTTCAGAAAATTCTTGGCGACAGTCATTTATGATGAGTTGGCCGCTCACTGAACGAATAGAATGATGAAAATTTCCAGTATCGAAGCGATACCGCTAAAAATCCCATTTACACATGGCGGTCCTTCTATCGCTTGGGCCGGGAGAGACTGGGAGTTTTTGGAGATAGTCTTGGTTCGAATCGAAACAGATTCTGGTTTAGTGGGGTGGGGCGAAGCATTTAGCTATAACTGCCAGAAGGCTGTTGTGGCCATGATAGAGGGTTCGGCTCCTTCTGTTTTGGTGGGCAAAGCTGTGGCTGATCGGGAACAGGTTATGCATGAATTGGAGGTCGGGATGCATCTTTGGGGTCGATATGGGATTTCAATGTTTGCCATTTCCGGAATTGACATAGCCTTGTGGGATTTGGCAGCTAAAGCGGCCAATCAATCGCTAGGGAAAATGCTTGGGCAGTGTAAAGAAGTGCTGCCTGCTTATGCCAGCCTTCTTAAGTATCGTGACCCTGAAGTGGTTGCGGAACAAACCGCGCATGCCATCGAAAAAGGTTATCGCCTTATTAAATTGCACGAGGCAGCACCGGAGCCTGTCAAGGCAGCGCGGGAAATCGCGGGTAACGCGGTGCCAATTATGCTCGATGTGAACTGCGCATGGTCAATCTCAGAAGCCAAGCGGATGGTCGAGGAATTGCTGGACTGTAACCTCCATTGGTTGGAAGAACCTGTATGGCCGCCAGAAAACTTTGCCGCTTTAAGAACTTTGCGTGCAGAATACGATATTCCGATAGCGGCTGGGGAGAACATGTGCACCCACTGGCAGTTCGAATCGATGTTTGGTGGGGATGCTGTTGATTTTGCACAGCCTAGTGTTACAAAGGTTGGCGGTATTACGGAGTTTCTGAAGGTGGTTAATTTGTGTCGAAAGCTCAAAATATCAGTCGCACCTCATTCGCCCTATTTTGGTCCGGGGTTCCTAGCGACTACCCAGTTAATCTCTGCAATGGATGAGGACGTTCCTTTTGAGAGATTCTATATGACACCAGAAGCAAGTCTTTTCGGAAACGCAATTGATCCAGTTAATGGAAATTTACAGGTACCGGAAGGACCAGGGCTTGGGCTAGATCCCGATGCTCACGTGATACAAGAATATCGCCTAAGCGATTGATCTAAATTATTTATTTTAATAGCCTGGAGAGAAAACTCTATGAGTAGCCAACGATTTGAGGGTGTATTGGTCCCGGTAATCACGCCGTTTAATGAGGATTTGTCTCCTGATACTGAGGCGTATGTTACGCATTGCAAATGGATGCTCGAACAAGGCGTAGATGGACTCGCTATTTTTGGCACAACTAGCGAGGCTAACTCACTGACGGTAAATGAAAGAATTCAGCTTTTAGACGCATTGGTTGAGAATGATGTGCCTGCAAATAAGCTAATGCCGGGCACTGGCGCTTGTTCAATTATCGATGCCAGCGTGTTAACCACCCATGCGGTCAAGCATGGTTGTCGTGGCGTTTTAATGTTGCCACCGTTTTATTACAAGGCTGTCGATACGGAAGGTTTATTTGCCAGCTATTCAGAGGTCATACATCGTGTTGGAGATGATCGACTGAAGGTCTACTTGTACCACATACCGCCAGTTGCACAGGTGCCGATCGGGCTTGACCTGATTGAGCGATTGGTTGTGGCGTATCCCGATACGGTGGTTGGACTTAAAGACAGTTCCGGTGACTGGGAAAACACTAAAGCTATTCTGGATCGTTTCCCGGGGTTTTCTACCTTTGCTGGCTCTGAAGGGTTTCTTCTAGATACGTTGCGGAACGGAGGCGCTGGCTGCATTACGGCTAGTGGGAATGCCAATCCAGCAGGAATTCGGAAGGTTTATAGCGCGTGGAAAGAAGATTCAACAACCGCTGATACGCTCCAGGCTAGAATTAGTGAGATTCGAACAACGCTGCAATCATATCCAATGATACCGGCGTTAAAGGTAATGACAGCTCGTTTTACTGGAAAACCAAACTGGTCATTAACGAGGCCTCCTCTAATGCCGTTAACCGATAAACAAACGAAGGGGTTAGTTTCTGACCTAGACGCTATCAATTTCGATATTAAGAACAATGGTGACTGTGTAAGCGCGTAACGGATTACTTATCTGTGATTATTAAACTTACGGGTAAGGTTTTAAAGGAGGTTGTTCGGTAGAACCAAGATTTTCCCCTCCCTGTTTTCACGGCTGGCATGTTCCAACGCATCCTTGATCTCGTCAATGTTGTAGGTTGCCGCTATTGGAACGTCAAGAACACCTTGAGAAATATCATCGATGAGTTCTTTATAGAGTGATTCGATCTGTTCTCTAGGCATGTCCCGAAGTTGTGTCGCTAGCCAGAACCCGGTGAGTGTAAGGTGCTTGAATACAATCCAGTCGGGCTGAACCATGCAGGGTTCGCCGCTTAACATACCGTAGTTAACCATTACACCGCCATCAGCAAGACACTCGGCAAGTTGTAGGCTTGTGTTGCCGGCAACAGCATCAATGGCGAGTCGTACACCCGTCCCTTCGGTAATTTGATTGACCCGTTCAGAAAGGTTGTCTGTGTCAACCAGTACGGCATCAGCTCCAATCTCTATTAGTGGTGAAATATTTGTTTCTCGGCGTACAACATTGATCGTTTTAATTCCGCATTTCGCCGCGAGCCGAATTACACAATGCCCTACGCCAGAGTTAGCAGCGTCTTGAATAATCCAGTCACCGGGCTGGAGTTCGACATAGTTCCGCAACATCAGAGCCGCGGTCGCTGGATTAACTTTCAGCATCGCGAATTGGAAGAGATGATCAGATTCAGTATCAATCTTGAGTAGTTCAGTGGCTTTGACTTTGCGTTTTTGGGCCCAGTTTTCCCGGCTCAGTAACATGACCAAATCACCGATTCGAAAGTTATCGATAGCTGAACCTACCTCACTGACATGACCAACTGCTTCAGCACCAGGCGTGTAGGGTAGCTGTGGTTTAGCCGCATATTTGCCCTCAATCGTAAGAAGGTCTGCAGGATTAATTGGGAACGCAGCAACGTCAACCACAATTTCATCATGTCCTGGTGGCGTCGGGTCCGGGAGTTCGACACAGGAGGCAACTTTTGATGCGGGTCCAAAACTATCCATCTGAACAGCTTTTATGGTCATTAGCTAAATCTCAATTTATTGGTTGGATGTCGGAATGTCGAAGTCCACGACCCCAACTTCACGAGCAGTATCAACGATAGCGGACCATACATCGTCGGGAAGTTGAATCCCGTTTTCTGTACGATCGGCGCGTCGTTTTCGCTCCAGGTCGCCAGGCACGAGGACGTCAATGCCTGGTTCGGCAGGCTTACTATCCTTAAAAAACTTAATGTAATCTTGGGCTTCTTGGAGGAAGCTTCGATCTATATCGAGGTGGTTGGGGTTGATATAGATTGAGAGCATGCCATTCAATATATACGGTTTATCCGGCCCCGCGCAGCCGCCGCCGGTTAGTGCGCCAGCCAGCATCTCACAGATTAACGCTAAGCCAGAGCCTTTGTGTTCACCCATGGCACGTATAGCACCATTCCCTGAGCGGATATCGTTGGTGCGGGCAGGATCAGCGTCCCCATATAATGCTTTCGGATCTCCTGTAGGCTGGCCATCTCCGGTGATGAGTGAATCGGGTGGGAGCGGTTTGCCGCCGGTTGCCGCGACCAACACTTTACCTTCAGCCACCCGAGAAGTTGCGAAATCAAGGATTAACGGCTCAGATTTTCCGATCGGAACACCGATAGTGACGGGATTGGTCGACATCCGTCTTGAAACTCCGCCAAAGGGGGCGACCAACAAGCTACCGGCCACATTAACAAAGTGGATAGAAATCAGTCCTGCTTCCACAGCCATCTCTGCCCAGTCCCCAATGCGACCAAGGTGTCCAGAATGGCGCAGAGCAATTATTGAGATGCCCGTATTCAAGGACTTATCAATCCCAAGCTGTACGGCCTGTTCACCAATACTTTGTCCAAATCCTCGGTTGCCATCGACCACTGCAAAAACATCTGTCTCGGTGATTACAGTTAAGGATTGTCCTGCACAAAGATTGCCCGACTTGAGCCAGCTGACATACCTCGGAACTCGAATAACACCGTGGCTATCGTGCCCGGTAAGATTGGCTGATGCGAGATGCCGAGCTATTCGCTCGCTCTCTTCAGAACTGCAGCCCGCATTGATAAAAATTTGTGTAACGAAACCGCAGAGTGAAGCAACCTTAATTAACATGCCTATCCCTCCGAGAGGTTTAACAAATGAACGATTTATAGGTAAGTGTTCGGGTGCTCGCAGCTGAAAAAAACTAAATTTAATGCCCGATCTGGAAGTTATTGTTCCCCCGATCTTTCCCTCGCAACAGCCATAGTGGTCGAGTCGCGAAATTAACCAGGTAGCCCGATCCTTGACTGGTTTCATAAAGCGAACGATTGAAGTGACTAGTCGCTGGCATATAACGAATGGCAACACCCGCCCGACGGTTACCCGAAGTATTGGGATTGGAGCCATGGATTAGGAAAACGTCATGTAAGGAAAACTGTCCAGGATGAAGTTCAATATCGACGGCATCGTCAAGATCAATGCGCCTATCATCAACGTGTTGGTTGAGTACCAGGTTCTGTCGGTCAGATTTTGAATGTTCGTAATAGCGTTTTCCGGTATGGGAACCTGGAACAACGCGCAGGCAGCCATTACCAACGTTACTGTCATCAATGGCTATCCAGGCTGTACATGTCGCGAGTGGTTCTATTGGCCAGT
>Ga0209992_10005024_pt1 | contig 10027 bp, 8 predicted proteins | sample 2SBtaG_2_FD_182564 | JGI IMG/M metagenome (GOLD analysis project Ga0209992, IMG submission 182564) | Deep subsurface microbial communities from Kolumbo volcano to uncover new lineages of life (NeLLi) - 2SBTROV12_ACTIVE470 metaG (SPAdes)... | ecosystem: Environmental > Aquatic > Marine > Volcanic... | reverse complement strand
GGCTATTTATCGACATGCCGTAAGCAGGGAATGAGTGCAACCGAGGCAATGATGCTTGTATTTGAGCGAAAGTTACCTGATTTTGCCAGGTGATTTTTCCTTTGGGGAATTTACGCTGAGTAGTTACTGTCAAACTTAGTTTCAAGCATGCGCTCAAGTTTTTGTGCGCCTGTTGTTTTGAAACTTGCTTTTGAAACAAGTGTCGCACATTTTTTACAGTTGAACTCTTTAGTTATTTTCCCCTGATCACTTACTGCGTGATCCCAATAGTTCACTTCAGACGCACAATTTGGGCATATAAAGACATCACTCCATACTCCATTCAATACTTTATTCGAATCGAGTGTGAACAAAGATTCCAATTCTTTTTCAACGTCATCGATAGCTTGAGATGCTTTCAAATAAAAGCCTTCTAGGTTATCTAGGTTAGAGTAACCGTTAGCAATAAAGCCTGCTATAGGAGATAAATCGTTTAAGATGGCTTTGCGCTGTCCGAGCAATACACTCTGGCCATCAGAATTCAAAGCTAATTTTCCATCTTTAAAGATGTAACCTAGATTTTCCACGCTTGCTCTATTCCCGCAAAGCTGCGCCGCAACACCTGTCATTCCAGTACCACAAAACGCATCAAACACTACATCACCTGGCACAGTGTAATGAAGAATATATTGCATTATCGCCTTGTGTGGCACTTTAGTATGATAAGTGTGAGCATTATAAAGTGGATCATTTTTCCCCTCGCTCACATCAGCAGCATAAGGCTCTCGCTTGTACTTTTCATTGGGATCATAAGGCTTACCATAGTAGTCTATAAATTCTTCAATAAACGGATTTGGACAAGCCGTGTAATATGGTGGATCTGACAGGTTTAATATGTCATCATCTTCACCAATAGGAAAGCCTCTAATTTTGCGAAACTCTGGATCTTTAAGCTTCTCTGACAAAATCTCCAGATAGTATTCCTGCCGTGCAGCATCGTTTTCGAAGGTTTTACCCAAGCACTCTACCGGGCCATCTTGATTGGTCTGGTTGGGGTTGTTTAATGCCAGTTCGGCATTTGGCTTTGTTGTACTATCTATCATCTTTTTACCTATTGCTTACTTATTCAGTGGACAAGTCGTTTATGTAGCGTTTGAACTTGACCACTAGCATGGTCACTTTTTCTTGTATTGTTTCCAGGTTGGTCAGTTTTAAGTGACCAACCTCAGCTTATCAGCGTTTTTACCTCTATTCCCAAGTCGGTCAGTGTGTAAGCCTGATCTGGATGGTGCGGGTTATCAGTGTGCGTTAATGCTACCAGGCCCGTATCGATCAATGGCTGTAACTGTTTGTTTTTAAAGTGACTTCTATGACTTTGGCCCAGCTTTTCCATTATTTCTTTTAAGGCCAGAACTTCCCCAAGCTGTTGAATGATCGCTTTTTGTTTTTTATTGAGGGTTTCAGCCCATTGCTGAGCCTGGTCACTTTTCCCCGCCAGGTTGGTCACATTTGCCTGAGGTTGGTCAGTGCCTGCTGCCAGGTCGGCCAATGCTGTCTTGAAATGCTCTGTTGCCTGATAGCCTTCAGAGGTGGCCTTTATCAGCCCTTGCCTGCTCAGATAGTCCACAAGTGGATAAATATCCGCTGTATCAAGCCTTTGTGATTCTGCCAATTGTTCCACTGTTTGTTCTTTCGCAATGCAAGCGACAAATACCTGGGCCTGTAACGGGTTGAGATTTACCCCAATACGCTGTTGCAATAATTGCTGCAATTCGCTGACTTGCGGTTGCTTGCCCAGAGTGAGTTGAAAGGTTTTACGCGCTTTATCATTAACAATTTCTGGTTCAGGTCGTCCCAGTTGTTGCCAGTTTCTGTAGATGTCTTTTAAACCGGAACCGGCTCGGTCACTTAGACCAATACGATGGAAGGTCTGCATAATGAGAGGATTACGGCTTTCACTGTCTCCCTTGCCCAAGCGATCATCTCCGACCAGAGAATCCCCCGGATTAAAATAGACACTGGCATCTTTATAGCAATTTACCGTCGCGCTGCGGCTACTATCGACGTAATCCTGATGAATCAGTGTGTTGACAGCGGCTTCACGAAAGCCAATATAGTCGGGGGTTTCGTGACTGCGTTGCAGATTGCTTTCATCAATGTCGAAGGGGTGTTCAGCATAGTACATAAAACGTTCAGATAATTGTCGCCAGGTCTCAAACAAATTGCATTCATAACTGCGACGATCTGCCCAACGTTGCTCATCTGTATCTTGTTCGATATTGGTATTGTGCCAGTAGGCATCTAACGTGAAACGTGGCAGCAATTGCCTTAGGTGTTTTTCTGTACCAAACATCAGTATTGCACCTAAAGATGGCTTTAAATCAGAACCTTCTTCTTTAACCAATGCAAATTGATCCAGAAATTCTAAATGTGACAGGTCATAGTATTTTTGATTATGTCTACTTTCATAAACCTTGCGATACCATTTTATTGTATTGGCATCAAAACAATTTTCTGGGTCTAGTTCCAGCAGGCGTTCATCACGACTTTGTAAGTTTGCATCGTGTACCATGCGTTTTATTTCTTCGTCGGTGGCTTTATTATCTCTGCCACCTTTACGCAGGTATGTTTGCTTCATATCACCATTTAAGTAAATGGGTTTTTCATGATGCAGTGCTTCTTCGATATAAAAGATCAATATCTGTTTACCATCGATTTCAATCAGTTCTTCGTTAAAACGAATAATGCAGTTGAATTTTTTGGTATCCTTCATTAATCCAATAAATGCATTTTGAACGTCGTCAACATTATTGACACCAGTGACCGGATTTTGTTGACGTTCATCGATGCCAAAGATCAGATAACCACCACCCGAGTTGGCAAACGCACTAACACTTGCCAAGGCTTCTTTGGGATATTGATTCGCGGCTGTTTTTAATTCTACCTCTGTCCATTCTGGCTTGGTGATTAACTGCCTTAGTTCATTTTCATCCATGGTGAAACCTATTTCAGCACTATACGTACTTTACTGACATCCTGACCTTTACATTTACCACGCAGATATTGATCAAGACGTTGTTTAATTTGTTCTACCGTTGCTGCTGATCCTTGAGCAAATAAGGCGTTTTGTACTTCTTCTTTACTTACCTCGATGAGTACCAGGCCTTGAAGCACCTGACGCAGTGCTTTTACAAAGTCATCCTCTACTGGCGTAGGCAGTGATCGGCCAGTAATAAATGTATTGATCAATGTGCTGTCTTGCTTGTTAAGTAATCCCAGACTGTCCTTGGTGGTTGGATCTTCCAGATTCGCCAGCAGAGCTTCAGTCCAGCTGTTGATCATCTGATCCAGCTGATCTTCGAGATTATTCAGTCGGGTAGCCGCCGATATGCTCAAATCCTCATTGATGGGCCTGAAGTCTGAATTGTTGGGCACCGGGTCGACTAATAAGTCTTTCTCGGATAATGAGCCAGCCACCGTCAAACTGGCCAGATTATTCCGGTAGTCTATTAACTGGCTGCTGGGCAGGATGTCGATGGTGCTCAGTGCCTGTAACTGATCCAGACGGTTATCTCTGAGTAGTTCGGCCTTACGCTTGTCTTCTGACAGCGTTAACCGGGCTTTTGCATACAGGCCTGCGTAGATGCGGATGTACTCATTTTTCAGCTCTGTTAAACGGCCGCTAACCTGTGAGTGGAAATTGGACTTCGAGCGTTTATCTTCATCATCCAGTTGTTGCAGCGTGTCCAGTCTGGCGGCCTTTACCTGTCCATTCCATTCGTGCTCCATGGGCAAGATGGCTTCTGCCTTTGACAGGTAGGTTGCCAGCAGTGACAGATCGCTAACCAGATTCTGGAGTTTTTCGATACTGGCTAGCTGGTTTAGCCCGTCATTCTGTTCTCTGACCTGTTCAGCGGTGTAGCGGAAATTCTTCAGTTTTCCGGTGGTGTTGTAGGCTTGCAGACTTTCCAGGAAGGTTTTGGTTTCCGTTAGCTGTGTTTTGTACTGGTCTGCTTCTGCCTCGGTTAATACACTTCCGCCCCAGAATGGCAGGCGATCTCTTAAGCTGTGTAGGGTTGTGACAAGTTGATTGACTTTGCTGGCAACACGATCTTGCATGGCAGAAATACTGCCGTCCTTGTTTTGGGAAATTCCGATAGCCAGCCCGGGTGGTAGCTCAAGCAGTTCGTAGAGCGCTTGCAGGCCAGGCAGGTTCCAGTCTTTGGGTTGTTCAATGTGCTTGAAGGCCGCAATGTCATCAACTGAGGTTGATGCAAGGTCTGAGAGTTTACTGGCATCAAATTTGTAGCCGGGAATGGCCAGTACGATGTCGCCGGAATACACCAGCGCGGCTAACAGTAATGCAACCCATTCCGTTTCCAGTCGGAAACTGTCCGGCTCGAGATAGTCAGCGCCATGCACGCTTTCCAGTATCTCAGCTCGATTTACCACCTGGCCATGTGGCTTTTGTTTGAGTTGCTCAAGTATGTGTTTGGCATATTTGGATTGACCTGGAACAATACGGTTGCCATCTAGCAGTTGCAGTGCATCAAGCACTGCCGTTGCTTGTTTCGTAGGGTTGCCTCCACTGATGACACGAATGGCATCCCGTGTATATTGCTCACGATTTTTGCTGGTCACCAAGACTGAAAAGACTGGGTAATCCGGAGCCAGTGTTTCAAAGTGAGGCGCAAGGCAGATACCCGCAATGGTATTGATCATGTCTCTGAAATTGATGCGCTCGTCTTTGCCCAATCCGGCACGATCTCGAAGTGACTGACCTTTCACCCATTCCATCATGGGCTTGCGACGACCAAGGTAGGTGATTTCAAAGGCGGTGGTCATGTGCTCCTGAAGCCACTTGTTCATTGCTCGCTGGAATCCACCTGACTTGGCTTCATAAGTGGACTTGGCATGGCCAGACGCAGTACCGGCAAGATCAATCGCAGCGGCGTAGTGCTCTAGGGCTACTTTGAAATCTTCATCCATTCCAGAAAGCACTAACTGGACTTCGTCTGGCAGTTTTTCATCCTTGATCTTTGGTGTTTCAAAAGGCTGGATGAAGTAGAGATAAAAATCTCTCGGTGGATAGGCTGTGCTGCGTTCGTTAGGCGTGCCAAAAAACAGCCATCCGATACGGCCGCTCATGTGTTCTTTCCATTCGATCTCGTTGCCCCATAGATTTCTGTATTCGGTTTGAGGCAGGTCAGAACACTCGAGAATGTTATATAAGGCTTTGTGGTAAGCGCGATTAAGTGCGTCCGGACTTAAAGTCTCAGCCTTCTGGTCAATAATCGCATCAAAATCATCCGTTTTTTTCAGGTCCAGATAATATTGATGGTTGTCCGGGTTGCTCGAGATAAACTGACCACTGACTGTTTTGTGAATCTCACGCAGTACCGTCTCCACTTGTGAAAGCAGGTCATCGGCAGGATCGCCTCCAAGATCCTCAATGCCGAGTTGGTAGAGACATAAGGTATCGCGTAGTTCTTGTGCAGTGGCTCCCATGGGCGAATGGATATCATTAACCGTCAACCTGCGCAGGGATAGGGCGTCGATGACCCTCAAGGCCATGTCCTTGTATGCTGGCCGGGTGAAGCTACGATTGATGCGGTCTTGCAGCACATCACTGACATTGATGACATCACGAATGTCTGGCAAAGTACGGTAACCAGCATCAACGCTGAGCTCTGTCCAGTAGCTGTCGTATGCGATAACACCGGGATAGTCCGTCGGTATCTCAGCGTTGAGCAATTTATTCATGCTTATCGACAGGCTTTTCAGGATTTGCCGTTTTTCTACTGCCGATACGCGCTCGAAGGTGTCGATGTAATCAGGATGAACCGGGAACAGCCTGACGAATTCATCCATTCGCTCATTCATGTTGCCGTAAAATTTAGCGAATGGAGTGAGGTATTCCCGGATGTTTGCTTGCTGGTCTGCTGTTTTCTTTAACAGACGTTCAGATACCACGTATTTGATATCGTTACGTGCAATAAACACCTGTTCGAACCGGTCTTTTACGCGACGAATCCTATCAGATATGAACTGGAATCGGTGGCTATCAAAAATGGCTTCCTGAATACCTGCGATATACCGGAATTTAAGCTCTGAGCAGGATTCACCAATCTCACGCATAAAGCCAAGGTCCTGGACAACCTGTTGATCATGTCTGGAATCCAGATAGTCCAGTAATTCGTCGACAACAAACAGCAGGCCATGGTCTGGGAAAACGGCATGAAATTCTGCCATCATGTCTTCAAAACAGGATTTATGATTGGTGATTTTATCTGCCGGAGGAAAGGCATAGGTCACGCCCATCTTGGCCAGTTCATCGGTGAGTAAGCTGGTGACAATATCTCGAAGAGACATTTCTGAAGCAGCGCTGACCTCAGTACGGATTACCTTAAATTTTCCGGCAATTGTTTCTGCTGCTGTTGCTACAGTGGGATTGTTGATAAGCCCTGCAAATTCAGTATGTTCGGCCACGCTGGATATTACGGACATCAAATGTGATTTACCGGTGCCGTAGTTACCAACAATCAAAACACCTTTATTATCGGCAGGTGTATAAAATTGAAGCTGAGGGAAGACAATGTCGGTCAATCGTTCGGCCATTTCCTCTGAGATGACATAGGTCTTGACCATGTTCTCAGCTGTTTTCTGGTCATTGGCGGCACGAAGCTGCAAAACCGACTGAAGTGGTTCGAATTGTATTAGATCGCCGTATTTCATATTGCTTCCCATTGTGTCTCTTGTTTATCCATTTTTGCCTGCATCAACAAATATGGTTTCGCCAAAATCAGATGCCTTGTAGTAACGGTATTCTGGATGACTGGGCACCGCGTAGGTCAGCGAAGAAGTGGTTTTTTCTCCAGGCCACGCGACAACCAGTGTCAAATTCCTTGCGCTGCTTTGTAGAAGCTTCAATGGCTCAATCGAGAGTGTTTTGTCGAACAGTATCTCGATGTGATTCAGCAGCAAGACGCGAGTGTTTAGCTCATGTAGCAAGTCGGCAAACAACGATGCTGCGGACTTGGCTCGGTCTTGTCTCGGCACTTCGATCAGTTTCTCTGAAAGCTCCAGGCCAAGGTTGACGGCTACTAAACCATCCTCAGATGCAGCATTCTCTAGCAGCAGAGAAGCAGACTCGCAAGCTACGACTACCAGCTGAGAGTGGTAGTTTTTGGCTTGCTCGATTGCCTGTCTCAAAAGGCCTAGCTCCATACCTAACTCATTCCTTGTGCTGGTCTTTACTAGACTCGTTGGTCCAGCGGTCAATTGCCTTCTTGCCAAAGCGCCACTGCTTGCCGATTTTCTGCCCGGGAACCTTGCCTTCCTGAACCTGTTTATAAAGAGTTGACTTGGGTATCTTCAGATACGCGGCCAGTTCTTCGATTGTCATTACTTCGTCCGACGACTGAGTCATCAACCACTCCTGCAAACCAGTGTAAAGAATACCAGTTACTAACAGTATTTAATGGTAAATACTCATTCTTCCATATTTAATCATGATCTGGAAGAGAAAAATCGGATATTTCAGCGAATAATGAGCAGAAAAGCCTTTGGGCTCGTGTCTGTTCATGTCATTGATATATATGGCTTTGTCTGGGTAGGTCCTGCCAAATGCTGCTCCTCGTAGGCCAGGATATCCTCCACACGGTAGACCACACGGCCGCCGATTTTCAGGAAGATTGGTCCCCAGCCTATGGAACGCCAGCGCTCCAAGGTGCGCTGAGAGACATCCCATCGCTCGGCCAGTTGCTTCTGGTTGATGTGGTTACAGTTGAATTTGGGGTGGTTCATGGCTTTGGCTCCTCTGCGTTGTTTTCGCCATGAACGCTTCCTGTTGCGCAGGTATCAAGTAAATAGTGCCGTTGGCGGCTGATTGATGCCAGTCAGTAGTGTATTGTCAGCATTATTTGGTTTGTGGTGCCGTTCCACCGCCACTTTAAAACATCGTATTATTGAAAAATAAGAATAAATATTGAAGCTATCCTGCAACGATGTACGGCTTGGCTTGGAAACTACGCAAAAATATCTACTTCCTACAGAAACCCAACGTAATGACCTAATTTATTAAAGATAATTTCTATTGATGTGCATCGAATTGAATCTATGCGCTGATTAATGCCGGTATTCTTATCAGGGTTTTTTGCGATTAAAATCATGGTACACTTCAAAGCCTAAAGCCGCGGTGTTAGTATGGGATTCAGCTAAACATACAGAATGTATTTTCCGCTTGGTTTTTGGTCGAATATTTAAGCACTTAATTGTTTCAGTTAGACCTTTTCAATAAATTTTCCCGGTGCGATAGCAACTTAAACGTAGCGGAAAAGTTTTTTTCCTTACAACTAGTGTCATGAAAAATATGTGTCCCTCGATCAAAAAATTATACATTGCATTGTTCGTTTTTATATTTTGTTTCTCGGGTGCGATTAAGGCTCTCGAAGTAGGCAGCCAAACGCCTACGTGTGAAGCGACTCTCCTAAATGATGGACAACCATTATCCTTGGAGCCATACAAAGACAAAGTCTTGTATGTTGATTTTTGGGCAACTTGGTGCCCACCCTGTAAGAAGTCGCTTCCTATCCTCAATAAATTGCGCGATGAGTTTGTTGACCAAGGTTTTGAAGTCATTGCAATTAATGTCGATGAAAATACCGAGGATGCAAAACATTTTTTGAAAAAATTCCCCGTAAATTACGTGGTTGCAGTGGACCCAGCCGGGAACTGTCCCGCAGTGTATGATGTATTAGCCATGCCTTCATCTTATTTTGTTGATAAACAAGGTGTTGTTAGACGCATACATTTAGGGTTTCGGAGCAGCGACGAGGCGGGCATTCGTGAAGAAATAATTTCTTTATTAAACGAAAAAAAGGCACAACCCTATTAGGTCTCGTTGCGAGAGATCCTAATACCCTTCGTCAATTTCACCGTCACAGTCATTATCCTTACCGTCAGCTATGTCGGGTGCGCCTGGATATACGAGGTCATCGTTGTCGTTACAATCCAATGGAGCTCGAAAATTATCGAAATCGTCATCGGGAAGCGCGTCCGGGTCTGGTGGTGGTTTTTGTGTTTCGCAATAGGGGCCGGTCCATCCTTCGTTACAACGGCAAAACCCATCGGTAACCTGCCCGTTTCCATAGCAATTTTGTTCTTGGGAGCTTGGGGATAAATTAGCTTCATCGATGCCTCCACAAATGATATTACCACCTGCACTGATGCCAGTGACAAATTCTCCACTCGTACAGGACTGTCCTATCGATCTTATGCGAGGTTTGGGTTTTACTTTTGAGATACCTAGATTCTGAAGAGGTTCTTTGTCAAGGGTGTTGTTTGTTATCGGATAAGTTTCAGAAGGTTTCTTTTCGGCAACATCTTGTTGAAAAACCAATACAACCGATATAAATGTGAGGACCACTAGAAGAAATAGTATCCAATGCTGAGGAGAGAATTTTTGGTTCATACTCGTTTTCTTAGTTTATTTTAAGCTTACCCAACATCTTCACAGAGTTTGATACGGGTTTAACCCCATTCCCGGTTTGTGATTTCATTCGATTGGCTAACGATATTCGTCGCCTAATTTTCAGTATCGGGTTACTTGGGGGAGTTTGTGGAAGGGTTATATCTTGTAAAATGTACAGTAGCGAGATTTTCCCTAAGCCTGAAGCCAAATTGGGTCTAAATCATAACCAAATCAACAAACAGTTTATCTATAATGAATTCTGGCCTTACAACACCAAGCCAAGACTTATTCATTACTCGCTGATTGTTCTCCGTCCTGTGACGATCAATCCAACTAGCGCCGATCCGAACAGCCAAATAGCTGCGGGAATGGGAACTGCGGTTACGGATAATACAATTTGTGTCTTTTCGATAAAAGCGGTATCTCCGGCGCTCAAAGCATTAGCGGTTAGGATGTTTTCTAGGGTTAATATGACTTTGTCGGACCCCCACGTGCCCAAATCCAAATTTGCGTTTGCCTCCCAATCCTTTGAAGATAAGCCCGTGTGCGAAAATGCATCGGTTGCTATCAGGGAAT
>Ga0209992_10005022_pt1 | contig 10029 bp, 6 predicted proteins | sample 2SBtaG_2_FD_182564 | JGI IMG/M metagenome (GOLD analysis project Ga0209992, IMG submission 182564) | Deep subsurface microbial communities from Kolumbo volcano to uncover new lineages of life (NeLLi) - 2SBTROV12_ACTIVE470 metaG (SPAdes)... | ecosystem: Environmental > Aquatic > Marine > Volcanic... | reverse complement strand
GTTATGTTCAATTACAATGACTGTATTTCCCATGTTTACTAATCTGTTTAAGACGTCAAGTAATTTTTGAACATCTGCAAAATGTAATCCCGTGGTAGGTTCATCTAAAATGTAAAGTGTCTTTCCTGTTCCTCTTTTAGATAACTCTGAGGCAAGCTTCACTCTTTGTGCTTCTCCTCCAGATAATGTAGTTGAAGACTGTCCGAGTTTTATGTATCCTAATCCAACATCTAGAACAGTTTCTAATTTCTTTTTTATTACAGGTATATTCTCAAAAAATTTTAGTGCTTCTTCAACTGTCATTTGTAATATGTCGGCAATGTTTTTTCCTTTGTACATTACTCCCAAAGTTTCTGAATTGTATCTTTTTCCATTACATTCATCACATTTCACATAAACATCAGACAAAAACTGCATCTCGATCCTCTTAACTCCGTCTCCTTCACAAGCAAAACATCTTCCTACTGGAACGTTAAATGAGAATTGACCTGGAGTATATCCTCTTTCTTTTGACAGTTCTGTATTTGCAAACAATTCCCTAATTGGTGTAAACGCTCCAATGTATGTTGCAGGATTTGATCTTGGTGTTCTTCCTATGGGTGATTGATCAATTGAAATAATTTTGTCTATATTTTCTACTCCTGCTACATCTTTGTGTTTTCCTGGAAGTCCTGTAGTCTTGTAAAAATAAGATGATAGCGCTTTTAGTAATATGTCGTTTATCAAAGTTGATTTCCCAGAACCAGAAACTCCGGTAACTGAAATTAAATATCCTAGCGGAAATTCCACATCTATGTTCTTTAGGTTATTTTCTTGTGCACCTTTAACTACAATTTTTCCTTTCTGCTCTCTTGTCTTATCTTCAATTCTAATTAGATTGTGGTCTTTAAGATAATCCCCTGTAACTGATTTGTGATTGTTTAGAATTTGTTTTAGCGTTCCTTCAAAAACAACACTTCCACCATGTACGCCTGCACCAGGTCCTAAATCTAAAATCCAATCTGAATTTCTAATAATTTCTTCATCATGCTCTACTACTATGACTGTGTTTCCCAAATCTCGTAATTTTGATAATGTTTTGATTAATCTTGCATTATCTCTCTGATGTAAGCCAATGGTTGGTTCATCTAATACGTACAATACGCCTGTTAAATTGGAGCCAATTTGAGTTGCAAGTCGAATTCTCTGTGATTCTCCTCCAGAAAGCGTTGCACTGGAACGATTCAAAGAAAGATAGTTCAGCCCAACATTTCTTAAAAATTCCAATCTTTCTTTAATTTCTTTTAAAATATCTCGTGCGATGAATTGTTCTGTATCGTTTAACTCCAATTTTGTGAAAAATTCGTATGATGAATCTATTGACAAATCACAAACTTCCATTATGTTTTTTGAATTAATTTTGACTGCTAGTGCTTCTGGTTTCAGTTTTCTACCTTGACATGTTAGACATGGCGTATCTCTCATGAATTGTTTTAACCATTCTCTCTTGGATTCGGAATCTGTTTCCATAAATTTTCGTTGTAAATTATTCAACACTCCTTCAAAGGCATCTGTATATTCCCAAATTGTATCGGTAGTCTTTGCTTCATATGAGAATTTCATCACATCTTCTGTACCGTATAAAATCACATTGATCTGTTTTGACTTCATTTGGTTAATTGGAGTCATCAAATTGAATTTGTATTTCCTACCAACTACCTTCAATTCTTGTTTTCTGTATGATGAGAATCTTCCACTCCACGGAACAATTGCTCCTTCTAAAATTGATTTTGTTTTATCAGGAATTACTAAATCTGGATCAAATTCCATTTTAACCCCTAATCCATTACATTGACTACACATCCCAAATGGGGAATTAAATGAAAATGTACGTGGTTCTAATTCTCCTACAGTAATTCCACAATGAGGGCATGCATTATTCTGTGAAAAAATCTTTTCATTTTTTTCTGCTGCTACCAATACTGAACCTTTTGCAGCCTTTAATGCGGTCTGTGTAGCCTCGAAAATCCTACTTTTATCTGATTTTGATGCAACAATTCGGTCTACAACAATTTCAATATTATGCCATTTTTGTCTATCGAGTTTTGGAAACTCATCTTCAAGTAAAATTATCTCTCCATTCACTCTTGCTCTTGAATATCCATCTTTTTTCATTTGTTCAAATAATTTCTCATATGTGCCTTTTTTTCTTTGAATTAATGGTGCTAAAACAAGAATTTTTTTCTGAGCAAATTCCTTGATTACTGAATCTGTTATTGATTCAATAGATTGTGTTGAAATTTTTCTTCCACAGTTTGTACAATGGGGAATTCCAATACGTGCAAATAACAATCTCATATAATCATAAATTTCTGTTGTAGTTCCTACAGTTGAGCGTGGATTTTTACTAGTTGTTTTTTGTTGAATTGAAATCGCTGGAGATAATCCGTCAATTGAATCAACATCTGGCTTATCCATCATTTCTAAGAATTGTCGTGCATAAGCTGAAAGTGATTCTACATAACGTCTCTGTCCTTCTGCATAAATTGTATCAAAAGCAAGTGTTGATTTTCCTGAACCTGATAATCCACTAATCACAATAATCTTATTTTTTGGAATATTCACGTTAATATTTTTTAGATTATGATGTCTTGCACCTTTAACTCTTAATTCATTCTGATTCATTTTTTTGTAACTCCTTTTCAATTCTTTTTATTTTATCTCTACATTTTATTGCATTTTCGAAATCTAACTCTTCAGCAAATACTTTCATCTGCATTTCAACTTCAATTTTTTGTTTACCTAAATCTGTTTTTGATTTATTTTTTATCTCATCTAATTCTATTTCTTGTTCCGGTATTGATTTGATAATTGTTTTAGGTATTATCTTATGTGTTTTATTATACTCAATCTGTTTTTGGCGTCTTCGTTCTGTTTCACTAATTGCTGCTTTCATTGATCTAGTCGCATTGTTTGCATACATGATTACCTTTCCTTCAGCATTTCTTGCAGCTCTTCCGCAGGTTTGAATCAAACTAGTATCATTTCGTAAAAATCCTTCCTTATCTGCATCCAATATAGCCACTAGTGAAACTTCTGGAATATCGAGTCCTTCTCGCAGTAAGTTTATGCCTACTAGCACATCGAATTCTCCCAACCTCAATTGTCTAATCAACTCTGTCCTCTGTAATCCCTCAATTTCAGAATGAAGATATCTCACTCTAACTTCTTTTTTAGACAAATATTCTGCTAAATCTTCAGCCATTCTCTTAGTTAGTGTGGTTACTAACGTTCGTTCATTTTTCTTTGCTCTCATAGAAATTTCTTTAATTAAATCATCCATCTGACCTTGTGATTTTCTAATTTCGACATTCGGTTCGACTAATCCTGTAGGTCTTACAAGCTGTTCCACAATCTGGTTTGATCTTTTCTTTTCATAATCTCCTGGTGTGGCAGATACAAAAATTACATCTTTAAGTTTTTTTTCAAATTCTTCAAACTTTAATGGTCTGTTATCAAATGCACTAGGTAATCTGAATCCATAATCTATTAGTGATCTTTTCCTAGAAAAATCTCCTTTGTACATGCCATGTAATTGTGGAAGTGTAACATGTGATTCATCAATTACAAGTAAGAACTCTTTTCCAAAAAAATCTAATAAACAAAATGCAGGCTCACCTTCATTTCTTCCATCAAAATGTCTCGAGTAATTTTCAATACCTGAACAATATCCTAACTCTTCAATCATTTCCAAATCATACTTTGTTCTCATTTCAAGTCGTTGTCTTTCTAGTTCTGGTAGTCTACTCAGTCTATCTTTTAATTCACTTTTGATTGACTTTACAGCCTTATCACGAATATCCTTTGCAATTAGATAGTGCTTTGCAGGAAAAATTTTGAATGTTTCAACTTGTTTCTTAATCTCCATTGAAACATTGTCTAAAAGTAAGATTCTCTCAATCTCGTCTCCAAAAAGTGAAATTCTTACTATGTCTTGGGAATATGCTGGTATGACATCAATTGTATCTCCTTTCACTCGAAAATTACCTGGTATTAGCTCGACATCATTTCTTTCATATCTTGCATTGATTAATTTTTTAATTACATCATTTCTTGAAATTAGATCATTTTTGTTTAACGTAATGGCCATGTCCTCCCATTCTTTTGGTGAACCTAGTGAATAGATACATGACACTGTTGAAACAATGATTGTAGGCTCTCCTGAGAGAAGCATTGCAGTAGCTTCTAGCCTCATCTTTTCAATTTTTTCATTAATCTGGGTATCTTTTTCAATATACGTGTCAGTTTGTGGCATGTAACTTTCTGGTTGATAATAATCATAGTAACTAACAAAATATCCAACATTATTTTTTGGAAAAAACTGTTTTAATTCTGAATAAAGTTGAGCGGCTAAAGTTTTGTTATGTGATATGATTAGTGCATTTTTTCCAGTATTTGCAATAACATTTGCTACTGTGAATGTTTTTCCACTACCTGTAACTCCTAGTAATGTTTGGTTCATCTTTGTTTTGGAGCCTTTTACAAGTTCATCAATTGCCTGTGGCTGATCTCCTGTAGGTAAGAATTCTGAATTTATCTCAAATTTTCCCATTAGTTACTTTTGTTCAGAAGAAAAGATATAGCTAACTATCGAAATCTAACAAACTGCTTCTTTAACTGTTTGACCTTGGAAGTTTTTATCAAACCATTCCTTGTATGTTGGTTCATTTTCATATCTATCTAGGTAGTGCTGCAAGTCTTTCTCAGGATCTGGGAATCCTGGAACTATTATTTCTTTATCACCTTTTTGTGGCACTAAAACTTCTTTAACTGTTTGACCTTGGAAGTTTTTATCAAACCATTCCTTGTATGTTGGTTCATTTTCATATCTATCTAGGTAGTGCTGCAAGTCTTTCTCAGGATCTGGGAATCCTGGAATCTTTGTAGATGCTACTAATATCACGCTATCTTGACATGTAATTCTATTTTCTGTTTCAATATCTGATAAGAACAAATCTGAACTGCTTCCCATGTATGCTGCACCTCCGCCAATAATGATTACTGCAATGATGCCTATGACAATACCTATAATTTTTCCTTTACCGGACTTTTTTGTACTGGTTCTATCACTATCTACATGCTCGATAAATTTTTCTTCTATTGTCGATTCTCTAGAAGCTAATTCTTCTCTTTTTTGTACTATTACTTCTCTATCTGTACTTGGTTTTATGTTTGAATTTCCTGAAGTTACTCTTACTTCTCTATCTGTACTTGGTTTTATGTTTGAATTTCCTGAAGTTACTCTTACTTCTCTATCTGTACTTGGTTTTATGTTCGGATTTCCAGACGTAGCTTTCACTTCTGTAATTTTAAAAGATGTTTCTGTACTCTTTCTAATTCTTGGAAATTTAGTTTGTCTGTTAGTTGTGTCTATCTTACGTGTAGTCTGTCTATGCCTTGGCGTCATATACTGTTCTACTAAAGCCTCGACATATTTTCTATCTTGCATTGAAATCATACTTCTCTTCTGAAACGATTCAATAATTTGCTTCAATCTGTCTGGATTTCCTTTTCCGACCTCTAGAAGTCTTAATGCATCATCAATAGTAGAGTCTGACATGTATTAATTCTGTATTGAAATGTTTATAAAAATTGGTACTAACTTACCATTCGACGTCTATCTTTCGTACTGCTTTGCCATCTTTAATTCCAAATCCCATGATTTCAAGAGTTTCTCTAGATGTACTGCTATTTCTTTCAAGAATTTTATTAGCAATATCTATTCTATCTTTTTCATTCATGTTTTGTCCAATCTTATATTTTCCATTCATCTCTTTTGGTATGACTTTAATCACTGCAGCATGATCAAGTACTGGCATATCTTTTTTCATGGGAATGTATTTTCCTTCAGGTTGATATTTTTCCATTAATCCATTTAATGCCAAAACCTTTTCATCATTATCTTCTACTAATTCTGCTTCTCCTTTTATTATCACACTGATGTAAAATGTATCTGCAAGTGATGCATCATCTGGGTCTGAAAAATACGATGGTAAAAATTCTAAATTTTTATCAACTTCAAACCCTACCTTTGAATTACGTTTGATATTGTCTATTTTTTCTCCTTTTACATGTGAATGCATGTAAATCACATCTTCTAAAAATACAAAATTCATTGGAATGATCTGAGGATACCCATTATCATCAATTGATGCAATTCTTCCTGTAGACTCTTGATTTAAAAATTCTATAATCTTGTTTTTAGATTTTATAATTAATTTTCCTAATAATTGCATGTGGTTGTAGTATTTTTGTTAGTTAAATTATTTGTCTTGATCCCTGAAGTATGGAATCACTTTACTTGCAAATTTATCAATTGAACCAAAGTAGTTTGAACCCCAGAATCTTACAACAAAATGGTTACATCCTGCCTGAACAAATTTCTCAAATACTTCAATTACGTCATCAGGAGTTCCTACTCCTACTGATGATCTTGCAATATCATCCGGTATTGTTGTTGCTGCTTCTCTCATTTTTACAATCCAATCTTGGTTTGACATTGAATATTCTGTAAAATATTTCTTGAAATCGAATCCTTCTATGTCTTTTAATCCGTGAACTCTGAGAATTTCTGGTTTGAACAAACTAACTTTGATTGCTTCTCTCATTTTTGACCATGATGTTTCTTTATCATCGGCAAAGTATACGTCAATATCTACTGCCATCTGGAAGTCTTGTTTTTCTTCTTCAGTTCTTCCATTTTTGTTCATTGAATCAACGATTTGATCTTTATGGTCTTCGAATAGTTCCGGTGTGTATCCAATTGGTAACCACCCGTCACCATACTTTCCTGTCATCGCAAGTGTACGTTTACCTCCTGATGCCATGTAAATTGGAACGTGTGGCTTTCTTACTGATTTTGCTTGTAAGCACGCTTCTGTTAACTGATAATATTTTCCTTCCCACGTCTTTCTGTTATCTGGGTCTGAATCATAAAGATGTTTTATAACTTGTAATTGCTCTTCGAATTTTGAAACTGGTTTATCAAATGGAATGTTGAATTCTTTTAGATTTTGTGCTTCTCCTGCACCAATTCCTAATGTTCCTCTTCCTTTTGATAACCTATCTAATGTGATAGAGGCTAGAGCGATGTTTGATGGATGTCTTCTTAATGCATCTGTGACACATGTTCCTAACTCTACGTTATTTGTAACTGCTGCAATTCCTGCAAGCATAACCCATGGGTCATTTACTACTGCATTGCTCCATTGCGGAACGTTTGAATGATCCATATACCATACAGAGTTGTATCCTGTTTTGTCAGCCAAACTACATGCTGTTAAAATTTGATCTTCAGTTAATCCTAATCTTGCTACGTTTAATCCATTCTGAATTCCGAATTTCATCATTTTGACTGTTGATACTTGAAAATTACCGTTAATAAAGCATAGTGATTTCTAATGGAAATATTAAATAAAATATAAAAAAGAAATAGTATTCTAGAGATTTCCGGCTTTAATATCATTAAGACATTTTACAACATCTTCTTTTGAAATTGGAATTGGGTTTGGGTCTAAATGACCTTTGTCTGTCATTACAACATCAGCAGCTTGATCAACATCTGCTTTGAGGTCTAATTTATCAAATCCCATCTTCTCGATAATTTCTTTGAATCTATCGTAGAATATTGATTTGTTATGTTTGTGGGCAACTGTAGTACATGATGAAAGAGAATATCCATGTGGAACTCCTTCATTTGAAAAGACATATGATAATGCATGTCCTAATGTTGTTGAACAGTTTCCAAAGCCCATTCCTGATAACATGGAACCATATGGATAATTCTCTGGTTTATCATTCATGATTGCATCATACAATACATCAAATGCTTGTTTACACAAAGTTTTGGTAAGGTCGTTTCCAAGTTTACTATCATAACCTTCTGTTGCTTGTGCGCATGCGTCACATACTGAACTTTTGATAACTTGTTCAGGTGTTCCATTCATAAAGTATGAATCAATTACCGCTCTGTCTGCAAGGAATCTATCTTCTCTGAGTAGTTTCTTTTTTCCGTCAAACTTTAGAACACAATATGTTGTCATTTCAGCACCAGTTCCAAATGTTGTAGGAATTAGAATTTTTTCTACTCCCATTTCAGAAGCTGCATACTTTACAACATCCATTGAACTTCCTCCTCCTAATCCAATCATTGCACTGATGTTTTTGGATTTGTATTCTTCAATTACCTCATTAACCATTTCAATTGATGGTTCTGGTTGAACTTTATCAAACAACAAGTAGTCTTGTATGCCCATCTTTTCTAACCATTTATCAGATAATTCTGGAGGTACTGTTGTCACCACCAAAGCATTCTTTGGATATTCAGCTTGTGACAATGCATCTTCCCCAAATTGAATTACTTTGGGAATTCTTACTGTATCCATAACTGATATAGAATAACTATTCTTTTTATACCTTACAATATCAAAAACTTAAGTTATTTTCATCTTAGATACTTCATTGATCAAAAAACCATCCAAATTAACGCTTAATTCCAATTCTCGTAAAATTCTTTCAATACTGAATGAAGGTCTTCTAATGTCTAATTCTACTCATTCTCTTAAAAAATATATCTTAAAAAATAAAATCCAACTCTCAAATTCTCAAATAGATCTAAAAAAATATGATAATGTATTTTTAATTTCACTTGGAAAATCTGCTGGAACGATGGCTGAATTCTCCTCAAAAAAAATTAATTTTAACAAAGGACTTGTCATCCTACCAACTCATGTAAAACCAAAATTAAAAAAATCTGTTTTTGATATTATTAACGCAGGGCATCCACTCCCGAACAAATACAGTCTCAAAGCTGGAAAAAGCCTAGTTTCATTTTTGAATCAAACTAAAAAAAATGATTTTGTTTTATTTTTAATATCTGGGGGCGGTTCTGCACTATCGGTTCTTCCAAATTCAATCTCTCTTCGTGAAAAAATCCTCGTAAATGAAATGTTAATTAGATCGGGTGCCAACATTAATGAAATTTCATGTATGCGTAAGCATCTATCCTTGATTAAGGGTGGTCAACTCGTTGAAAAAATGAATTGCAAAGGAATTTCCTTGCTGGTATCCGATGTTATTGGTGATGATATGGGGTCAATCTCATCAGGAATAACATATTATGATAATTCTACTTTTTCCGATGCTCTAAAAATTGTTAAAAAATTCTCTCTTCAGAATAAAATTCCTCGTTCTGCAATGAATGTCTTGAAGTTGGGATTGAATGGTACTATTCCTGAAACTCCAAAAAAACCTATGATGAAAAATATTATAATTCTAAATAATTCTGTATGTCTATCTAAAATGAAAATAAAATCAAAAAATCTAGGTCTCAAAACTCAAGTTATTTCTAACATGACTGAAAATTTAGATAAGGTCACAAAACTACTTGTATCTGAAGCCATTAATTCAAAATTTAATTGTATTATATTTGGCGGAGAACCTACCGTTAAAGTAACTGGAAGTGGAAAAGGTGGACGTAATCAGGAACTTGTTTTACGTTTATATGAAAAATTGAAAAATCAAAAATTCAATTTTACAATTGCCAGTATTGGAACTGATGGTATTGATGGAAATACAAAATTTGCTGGTTCAATATTTTCAACTAAACATAAACATGATGGCAAAAAATTTCTAAAAAATAATGATGCTTCAACATTTTTTAAGATATTTGGAGGATTAATTGAAACTGGCATAACTCAAAATAATGTTAATGATATAGGTGTAATTCTTAGACATAACTAAAAGAGTCTCGACCTGCAGTATCTTTACCTTCTGCAAAAAGATGTTTTGTAGTCAAATTTTCTTTTGTATCAATTAATTTAAAATTCATTTTTAATTTACGAAGTTCTGTTAATTGATTTATGAATCTAATTTTGTCATTAATTATTTGATTGTCTGATATTTTTCCTTGAGTAAAAATCTCATACATTGTTTTTGAGTCACACATTACATTGACTTGATCATTGTCTTTTATGATGTAAACCCCTAATC
>Ga0209992_10005020_pt1 | contig 10030 bp, 10 predicted proteins | sample 2SBtaG_2_FD_182564 | JGI IMG/M metagenome (GOLD analysis project Ga0209992, IMG submission 182564) | Deep subsurface microbial communities from Kolumbo volcano to uncover new lineages of life (NeLLi) - 2SBTROV12_ACTIVE470 metaG (SPAdes)... | ecosystem: Environmental > Aquatic > Marine >... | reverse complement strand
TACCAGACATCATTGGGCTAGGTCTAGGAGCAAACTGTGTTGATGTTTGGAAAGAACCTTTTGGAACCATCTGTATAAATGGTGATAAAGCTTGATACTGAGCAAGAGGAGCAGCTTGTGCTGTAAGCTGATTAGCCCTCTGAGCGTCTATTACAGCTTGATTCTGTGCCTGTTGCATACCACCTGAACTTAACAGTTGGTTCACATCAAATGCACCAGCCTGTTGTCTAGCAGAACCTAAGTTCTGTAGGTTGCCACCTAAACCAAACTGAGCATCAGCTAAAGTCTGACCATATTGTGTTTCTAAAGCACCCATATTGCTAAGTGCACCAGCACCAGTCTGAGCTGCTCCAAACCTTGTACCAGCTAAACCAGACAGTGTAGAACCTAAGTTTTGTTGTGCACCTAACTGTGCTCCAGCTAATCCAGACAACTGGCTTCCCAAAGCTTGCTGTGCACCTAATCTCTGACCTGACAAGCCAGCCAAACCAGAGGATGCAAGTCGTTCTGCTTGTCTTTGTCTTGCAAACTCACCTAAACCTGTCTGTTGAGCTTCTGAGAAGCCTCTTGACCTAATACCACCTAAAGCCTCAGCAAGACCCCTTCCTAATGATTCTCTTCGCTCTGAAGCTCCTAATCTTGCCCTAGAACCAAATGCAGACTCACCACCAGACTGTATATCCCTAGCTCTTTGAGCCATATCTTGTTTATCGCCAGCTTCTAATACGTCTTCTATCGTTTGTTGTACGACTCTTTCTTCAAAAGGGTTGTAGAATTGACTGGTTAAACCTTGGTCGTAAGCACCTGTAGTGCCTCTCATGAGATTTTCTGACTCACTTAGCCTTCTACCAAATCTGTCAGTAGCACCTATGCCTCTTCTAGCTATGCCACCTAATTGTGTGCCAAAGTTACCAGCAGCTCCTCTTGCGATACCTTCTACACCACCTAATTCACCTCGTAAGCCACCTATACCACTCTGTAGCTCCTGTAGTCCTCTCTGTTGAAAGCCTCTGCCTCTTTCTATGCCTTGACCTATATCAGTGACACCTTGCCTATAAGCTCTCTCTGCATCTGTTAAGAATGGGTCTTGTAATCCTACGTTTCTTCTTGCTAAATCTAATCCAGCTAATTGGTCAGCAGTTAAATCAGCTCTTCTCTCTTCTACTACTCTTGGTGTACCATCAGGATTGAAAAATGTTCTTTCAGCAGCTTGCATAGCACCGGGTATAAAGCCACCCTCGCCATCTAAACCAAACAATAATTGTTGTGTCAGTGCATCTAAGCCTGTTTCTTGCCTCATCAGGCTAGGTATGTAATTAGGGTCTGGTTCATTAGAACCTGTGTATGGAGCTAATGGTTGTTCTACTGCTGGTGTTGTTACAGTTGGTGTTCCTTTGCCAAATATACCTGAACCTCTAGGTTGTGGAGTTCCACCTCTAGCTATCAACTCTTTAGCGGTCATCATTTCGCCTAATCCTAATCCCATTCCTGAAGGCATACGTTCAGCGATTACTTCCTCTTCAGGTCTATTCATATAATCTTCAAAAGTTGCATATTTAGGATCAGGACTTGGAATACCTGAATAGTCACGTCTAGGTTGAATAGGCTGTGTAACTTGAGGAGCTATACCAGCTGCTAACAAGTTAGCATTTATTTCTTCCATGTTTATCTGTGGTATTTGCACAGTTTGTCCGTTAGGTAGTGTGATAGTTTGCGTAGGCAATACTGAACCTATGCCACCAATCTGTCTAGGAAGAGGCGTTACTTGTGGTAGAACTTGTCTTTGTAACGCTGGAGCTGTTGCCCTTTCTCTTACTCTGTCTGCTAAATCTCTTAAAAATGCCATGTTATTTCTTTAGGCTGGTCTTGCTTGACTAGCGAAAGCCTCCATAAGTTTGTACATCAAGTCAGTACCACCATCTCTACTGGGTGTGTTTGATGGAGTTAAAGTCAATATGCCACTATCGTTTTTCATGTCGTAAGTACCAGCACCTCTTACAGCTTGTCCTGTCATGACAAACTCACCATCTGATAACATAGCTGGTATATCATCACTGGTTTCTGTGCCTTCACCATTGATTTGTCCATTCATTCTTTCAAAATCTTCCATAGCTACGTTACCACCTTCAGCGTAAGCCATTGGCATCATAGGTCTGCTACCCATGTTGTAATTCATTGGCATCATTACTTGACCACCCATGTTGTAACCCATTCTTTTAACTACATCTGGAGCTACCTTAGATAACGCCTCTAAACCTTTGTTTGGATATTCTACCTCTCCACCTTGTGCTGCTGCCATAACTTGTTCTTCTAGTCTTGGTTGACCACCACTTAGTTGAGGCATTGTGTTAGCTGGTAATAAACCAAACTCAGTAGGGTTAGGAGCTTGTTGACCCATTCTTCTAGCCATCTCAGCCTCAAGATTGTATCTGCCAGCTGCGTTCATAGTAGTCAATGGTGTAAGTTGCACACCCTTTTGTTTCTTAGTGTCTTCATATGCCAACTTGCCTAAACCAGTAGCTAAAGCACCTATACCCAACATACCCATGCCAGTTAATTGCCCTGTGTCTGGGTCACGAAAGGTTGGCATAGAAGGTAGGTTTGCAAATAAACTGTTAGAGGTAGGTCCTGTTTGTCCTTTGATAGTGTCTTCTATACCTTTAATAAAGTCTGGGGTGTTACCTTTACCCAATATTTTTCTACCTATGTTAAACGGACTGCTTGCTTGATTCTGTTGTGAAGCATCGTAAGCAGCTTGTTCTTCTGGTGTCATCTGGTCGTATTCTTGTTGAGTTAGCTGTTGTTCTCCACCACCTAATAACCCAAAGTAACCTTGCATCTGGTCGTCTTTGTATTGTTTACCAATGTTTTGTGCGTACTGCAAAGGTTTAAATTTCCCATCAATACTTCCTATGCCTTTAAGAGCATCTTTAAAACCACCACCAGATTTTAAAAAGTCTCCTGATGTAATAGATTTTAAAGCACCCTTATCACCAAATACTTTTTGACTACCACCAGCCATGACAGTCATAATGTCGCCTATACCACCCTCGCCTTTTGCTAAATTAACAGCTGCCCTACCTTTTTGATAAAGAATGGCTGGAGCTTGCCAAGGACCGGGCACTACAGCTGCGACTGGAGCTATGACCTTAGCTACTTTCTTTATGCCTTTAGCTATTTTCTTTAAAAAACCATGTTGTTCAGCACCAGTAACTTCGTTAAGACTAGCAATACCTGTGCCATATACCATTGATTCTGGGTCAATACCTACTTCAAGAGCAGCGTTTTCTATCGCATCTTCTAAGGCTGGGTTATTTTCCAACATCTCCTTAGAAACATTGATGTCTCCTGACCTAACATGAGCTATCATGTCGTCTTCACCAGCCACTTGTGATAGTTGGTCTACTAAATCAGCTTGTGGTGCAAATGCCTTAGTCGTAGCATTTTCCATCATTCTGCCCAAAAGTTCTTTTTCTTCTGGGTCATTGGTCATTTGCCTTTGTGCTTCTAGTTGCTCTAAAGCTTGTTGTAGCTCCATTAATTTTGTATCTGATGCACTGGGTTCGTATATGCCCATACTTGTCGCTGGTTGCATAACACTAACTTTTGCTCTATCTAATGGTGTAAGCATACCAGCACCTACAGGTCTTGTTGTAGGGGTCATATCTGGCATTTGTCCTGTGACAACCACTTCGTCTATGACTTCTATGGGTTGTGATAGCTGTATAGCATCATCAAAAGATATGTTACCTATAGCATAGTTATCAACCACCTCTTCAGGTGCAGTTCTATCTGTCGTTTGTAAATAAGAGGCAAAAGCCATAGCTCTTTGCTCTACAGGGCTAATACCCTGTCTAGCACCTTGTTGTGCTATCATCATGTTCATGTCTTGTTCTGACATTCGACCAGCACCTTGTACATCAGTCATACCAGCACTAGGAGTCATACCAGCACCTATCAAATTTTCTATTCTTCTCTCTAGTTCTTTACTTGCCATATTATTAGCCTATTGTAACTGACACTGTACCAACACTCATTGTAGCACTAACACCAGTTAGATATGTATTGTGTTCATATAAATTTCTGAACTGTGTACCATCAAAAGCCTGATGAACTTCTACTGTAGAGTTAAATATAATCTGCCCTGTAGCAAATTGCAATTCTGATATTTCTGTAGCGTTAAAATGTTTTACTCTTTCTGGGTCATGTGCGTTTAAGTTTATCTCCAGAATACGAACCAACCTATTGAAAGTGTCTATAGACACCATGTTACCTTGAGCTATTGGTAGTCTGGTTTCAAGTAATTTGCCCACTACCTACGCCCTGAAGGTTGTACATCTAGTCTTGTTGCACCAAGTCTCCATCTGTAGTCTTTTCTGCTTGCTGTATTGTCATCATCTGACTCAAACCTAAGCACTAATTGCCTACTTCTTGTTCTTAAACTAGAAAATGTAGATGTTGTGGTCACTTGTGTGGTCGAATCTGTGGTTAGACTCTCACCATTGAAGTTTCTCTTTTTGACAACAATATTCATTGCTGGTGAAGGCGATGTACCTGTTTGACTGTCAAATTTGACATCAGGTATCACTTTTTTAACAAAAGCAAAGTTTTCACCATCAGATATATCTATGTCAGCTGATTCTATAAATACACCATCCATGGCACTCTCATCATCGTTAAAACCTGTTTCGTGCAAATATAGATAACTCTTTGATGAGTCTTTGCCTGATGCTACTGGTTTATTCTCTATACCAGCATCTAACCAAGCGTATCTAATCAAAGTTCCTATACTCCAAAGGTTTTCTTCGTAGTTGTAGATTACATATCTTGATATTTCGCCTGTACCATCTTCTAAAGATGGATAGAAAAACCATACCTCTGAAAATTCAGTGTTAGTAGAAACGTGACATTTGTAGGCTTGAGCTCTATCCAAATCAGAAAAGACATAATCTTGTACTGAGCATGGTAATTTTTGTACAGAGCCATTGTAAAAATAAAATGCGTTTTTTGACATAAAAAACACACCAGTAGGTGAGTTCACAGCAGCTTTAGGTCCTATCAGACCAGCACCTTCATTTATCAGATTGACTGAAAAGGTCAGAGGAGGTCCTATAAAAGCCATGCTATAAAGACTTGTATCAGTCCAAACTAAAACTTCTTGCCTAGATTTTAGACCACCCACAATGGTGGAGCCACTAGACAGTCTCACATCACCAGCACTGTTTGTGGTCAAAGGCTCAAACTCAAGAGCATTTTCTGAATCGCTAAAAGCTATCAGCATAGGGTCAATACTCCCTGTTCTTGAACCACTACTAATAGGGTCTGCACCTAGAACTATTAGATGCCTGTCTGTCTCAGAGGTAATAACTTGTAGACCTTTGGTTGGTACTAAATTAGCTCCTGTGGTTCCTGATAGGCTTACAGCTCTAGTTGATACACCATTATTTTCTACCCATCTAAAGATGCTACCACCTCGTGGATTTATTATTAAATCTTCTCCAAAATTATCATGTGTCCATAGTCTTAATTGACCAGTATCTGTAAGAGCAGAAGTAGAGCCATAGCCACCAGCACTCCAAGCTCCTGAGCCCCAACCTGTGGCTTGTACAAACACATCAAGTCCAGAGTTTATTTGATAGACACCATCAACGCCTGAGCCACCATTACCACTATCACTACTATTTGCTGTGACAGTAGTTCCACTTGTATCTACAGCAGTAAAAGTGTAAGTGTTTGCATTGGGAACACCTGTAATTTTGTATTCTTGGTTAAGAACAGCAGCTGTGATGTTGCCACCCAATGTAGCAGCACCTGACAAAGTAACGAAATCGCCTACAACAGCACCATGACTAGAATCAGTTGCTGTAATTACTGATGAACCGTCAGTTGCTGAAAAAGTTATGCCATCAGTGGTTGTAGCCCTAATAGGTGTTATGTCATTGTAATTATTACCACTGTCTATGTAGTATTTTGATGTTGTGCCAACTCCTAAATATCTAGCACCACCTAGAGAAATCCAACTATGCAAAGCTCTTGGTGTGTCTTGTATAACGTCAGAGCTTTTTTTTGTCCAACCACCTAGTTTTTCTACGCCACCCTTTCTAAACCTGACTAGGTTTCCATCAACCCAACCATTTTCATTAGCATAGTCAGTCTGCTCTTTGTTGATTCCCGGCTTAAATGTAAATTTTGTCAGTGGCATTATCTAACTCTACCATTTCAAAATTAAGTTTAAGCTATTCTTATGATGGCAGCTGTAGCACTGGCTGCTGGAAAGACGACTGTAAAGTCACCAGCTGTACTTGTCTTATCTCCTCCAAAATCAATAGCAGCTATCGCTTTGTTTCCATTAGTGCTGTTATATAACAAGCAACCTCTAGCAGTAACTGTGGCTGTACCAAATGTTAAGTCTGCAAAATCCACTATTGCTGTAGTGCCTGACGTACTAGGTGTCACATTAGTTAGAGCATTTCCACCAGCAGTATAGTTTGTACCAGTCACTTGACCAGTTGTTACATAAACTGTTGTTCCAGCCCCTAATGTTGCAGAGGAGGTGTACAAAGCCAATTTAATGGAGTCTGCTCCATTTGTAAGGTTGTGTCCTTCTACAAGTATCTCTTGTTTAAAACTCGTGGTTATTGCTGATGTAATCGCCATTTTTAAAGCTCCTTTATTATATTAGCCATGTCATCATGACCTTGTTGCCTTAATAAATTCACATACGTCACATTTTTAGAATTTATTGCATTATTTATAGAGTGTAAGATTACAGTATAAACTTGATTTTGAAAAGCCAAAGCCTGTTGTTTTACATGCTCTGGTGCATCCAAAGAAACTTCACATATTTTCTTAGTAGCTTGCTCTGCCCAAAACTCAGGGTCATGTCCTTTGTTTTGTGTGGTGTGCACACCTACTTGTCCTAATTTTATAAAACTATCTGTCATCCTTTGTATGGTTCAGGTGGTTCTTCTTCTTTGTGCAATACTAATCCATGTTCTGCTAACTTCTTATCTATGTCTTGAAATGGTTCTATTATCCACTTGCCTTCGTGTGGTACAGCGACTAATGGTTTGTCTAATCTATGGAAACCATAAAGTCTGTCAGTTGCTACAACATTAGAATCTAACACTGTCGATCTAGCACTAACACCAACTATAATGTCAGCTTCCATACACTTGCATATCCAAAACTCGACACAAGCTCTACCAGCTTCTGCAAAGTGCATATTCTCTTTGTAAGAAAAATCTATGCCATACAAATCAAGAGCACCTACTTTGTTGTAAAGAGCAAAAGCTATGGCATACGCTACTGTGTTGTTTAGATAGGCACACTTAGTAGCATTGCAAACTTCTTGTATTGGATATACCACAGCACTAGGCACTCGCTCATCTAATTCACAGGTGTAAATAGGATAGTCAGCTGTTGGCAAAATTCTTGTCAAAGCATTGGTTTGTTTACCAGCATCATTGCTGTCAAAAAATCTGCTTGCTGGGTCTAACATAAACATTCTGTCTGTTCCATATACAGCTGCTGCTGAATTTATTGTCCAGACTTCATCCCATGTCTTGCCATTCTGTAAACCAACAGCAAAATCAACTTGTGATATGCCAAGTCCAACTAAGGCAACTCTCTTGCCTTCTAATGATTCAATGGGTTGCATTAAGATACACCAGTTCGCAACTGATCGTATCTGTATTCATCTCGTGTGCCACGACCTTCAGATAAGTTTTTCATTCTGCCTACTGCCTCCTTAAATCTAGCCTCAAATTGACCAATGACATCAGGGGGTTCTTTCAGAAAGACAGCTCCTTCTACTAAAGTACCATACAATAAAGCATCAGGATAATCGCTGCTAAGTATTGTTGTACCACTGTCACTACCACTCGTTAAAGAGGCTGGTTTATACAAATAATGTAATTCAATAGTATATGCTGAGTCTGGAACTGGAGCAAGCTCAAAAGAAGTATCATCAAACTGAGAATAATATTTTGGTTGTCCAGTTGCAGCAGATGATGGTGCATATTCTTTAATAAAAGATGGGTGTTTAAAGTCTAAATAGTCGTATGTGTTGCTGTTTATTACAGCCAAACTAAAGGGTGCATAAAAATCTGTAGGTGTTGCTAAAAATCTATTATCGACAGTAAGTGATGCCTGTACGTTTTTTCTTTGAAAAGGCAGTTGCACTAAACTAAATATTCTATCTTCTGACTCTTGTATAAATCTTGGCAGTTGATTTGTAAATGCTGTCTCAGAAACTTGTAAGTAGTCTTGTACAGCTGTTTTTAATGTAGATAGTGTAAAACTCATGTTGTTACTGTGACTGTTCCTATGCTTGCTGTCAATTCAAATGAAGTGAGCTGTGTGCCCAATTTACCATCACCAACATTGGTATATACAGTAAAAAAATTGTTGGTTTCTTTGCTTTCTATTCTTGCATCTCTTATGGCTTCAGGGTCTACTGGTGATGGTTTAGGCATGAGTTGTGGATGTTTTGCATCCCACTGGTCTTTACCTACCAATAAGCCATCCCAAGTTCTTCTAAGGTCTTTATGTTTATACCTGAAACCAGTTAAATCACAGATTCCATAAGCATTTTTGTTAGAAGCAAAAGCCATTATGCGTTGTTATAATTTCTAAGATTAGGTGATATGTGAAAGGAACTTCTTTCTTCATCTTGAGACAGTGCTCTGTCAAATTCTTCATCATATATTGCTTTAAGCTGTCCTGTAAGTTGAGGTGCTCTTTTCATAGAAATGTAATATGCAAGCCCAGCTGTGAGACAAGGAAAAAATCTAAAAGGCATGTCCATAGTGTTTGTAGCTGAATCAGCGTCATCCATTCTGGTAAGCACATTTAAGTATAAAGTGTATGTGCTAGATTTATCAGGCACTGGATAAACTGTTATTGTTGGAGAAAGCTGTTTATTAATAAAAAATTGGTTTGGCTTGCCTTCACTGGTTTTGTTGGTGACATGTGAATACTGAGCTCTACTTAATCTGCTTAGTGGTATGTCAGTGGTTTCTGAACCAGTTGTTTCTCTTATAAATACATCTAAGACATCAATAGGAGCTGTAGAATTAGTGCTGTCTATATTGTAGGTAGCAGAGGATTTAACCATAGCAACTGTTTTTTCTGTCACAGTCCATTGATTTAGACCCCTATTTGCCCACTCAGCTAACATGATATTCAAGCTTCTAGTGGCACTTTTCAGGTCATAACCAGTTCTTAACTCTATACCACACCTCTCAAAAGCTTCTTCTATATATTCTGCAACATCAGGCTCAAAATTTTTGCTACTACTTGTCGCCATTACTTTCTCTTCTTAGCCATGATGCTTTTCTCAATAGTCTTAGCTTGAGCTGCGTGCATCTTTGCTGCTTTTTTAAGCTGTTGTACCATTTTTCTTTTCTGTGCAATAGTTAATTCAGCCATCTTTACTCCTCTTCATTATACAGATTATTAAATGTAATGTTTGGGTCCATATAACTCTCATGTTGTTCTGCTGAGTGTGTCCACTGTGAAGGCATAAAGTCTGGAGCACCTTCACCTACTCTCCATAATGCTGGGTTTGTTGCTCGAACCCTATTGTTGGGTAAGGCTACAAAGTTACCAGTATATTCACCAGCATCTGTTAAATATAACACATGTGACTGTTTATGTTGAGCCGGGTCATCAGCTATTGAATTATCAGTGTAATCTACTGTAAACATATATTTGCCAGTGTAAAACTCTCCACCTATTTTGCATATCCAAGGAGAAGAACTAACCCTATCCATAACCACCACTGAGTGGTGATGGCTTAAACAATCCCATGGTTGAGCTAGATGGTCTTCCATGGGTTCAGGAGATTCATCTAGTGGTATATCAGCCACGAGTGCTTGTATAGGCATCCTAGCCCACATAGCCCCACCATGGACATTAGGAGCATCCTCCATGTCATCTATTTCACACCCAGTAAAAACCACTTGAAATGACAAAGACCTGTCTGGCAAAGTATTTACTGCTATAGCTAAAGCATGTAAATATTCGC
>Ga0209992_10005018_pt1 | contig 10031 bp, 9 predicted proteins | sample 2SBtaG_2_FD_182564 | JGI IMG/M metagenome (GOLD analysis project Ga0209992, IMG submission 182564) | Deep subsurface microbial communities from Kolumbo volcano to uncover new lineages of life (NeLLi) - 2SBTROV12_ACTIVE470 metaG (SPAdes)... | ecosystem: Environmental > Aquatic > Marine > Volcanic... | reverse complement strand
CAATAAAAATAGTTTTTTATTTTGAAATCGAATAGTTTCAAATAATCCATCTCCAAGTAAAAATCCTGCATCATTTGCAGATATTAGTGCTTCAGATTTTTTTTCCCATTTTCCATTAATATAAAAAATAGGATTTAACATATTGATTCCATTTTTGATTGAACAAAATTTAAAATTTTAGATTTAGCCTTTGTTTCCAACCATTCTTCGCTTGAGTCAGAATCCCAAACTATCCCCCCACCAACGGGATATGTTGCATTATTTTTTTCTATTGTTAATGTACGAATTGAAATATTAAAATCCATATCTCCATTGGGTTTTATATAACCCATCGCACCGGTATAAATTCCACGATTATAATCTTCTAAATTATCAATTATTGACATTGCTTTTTCTTTTGGAGCACCCGTAATAGAACCACCCGGAAATAATGCTTGAATTATATCTGAAATCTCTGTTGAATTTTTTAGTTCTCCCAAAACTTCAGTTACCATGTGATGCACGGTTTCATAAGTTTGTATTTCATATAAGTTATTAATCTTCACCGAGCCAAACTTACAAATTTTACCCAAATCATTTCTCAATAAATCAACAATCATTAAATGTTCGGCTCTATCTTTTTCACTATTTGCTAACTCTTTTATATTTTGTTGCCTTTCTAATTCCGTTGCTCCTTCAGGGCGAGTTCCTTTCATCGGGTAAGAATAAATATGTCTATTTTTTACTCGAATAAATTCTTCAGGAGAAAATGATAGAATATTCTCCTTCCCTGTATTGAGATACATTCCTCTACGAGGTTTAATTTTCCAACTAAGTTGAGAATATAAATTAAATGGATCACCTTCAAAATCAAAATTTATAGGATATGTTTGGTTAATTTGATATACATTTCCATTTTCTAAATTTGCTTTAATTTTCTCGATTAGTAATTTGTACTCAGATTTTTCAATACCTTCAGATTTATTAATAAGCAACGAATTTACTTTAGGTTCAATAATAAATAATTGGGGTAGAATTTCTACTTTATTCGGTTTACCAAACCAAAACTGCGGATTAGAATTCTTTATGGGTTTGAATGGGATATGTGGGTAAATAATATTTTTAAAATCATACGAAAAAAAACCAATTGCAGAAAATATTTGTGAATCATTCTGCCATTTTTTAATTGTATTTTGAAAAATATCCAATGGATTGCCTTCTATATATTTTCCATTAAGATATGTTTTATTATTTACACATGTAAGGATTTCGTCAAATCCCCAAATACCTGCAAGTATTCCAGAATTTCCATTATAATCAATAACAGCATCGGGGTTGCCATTTTGTTCAATATAAGTATTTAAATCAATCATTGTTTAAAGGTGATTTCCTTACGCTTCCAAAGGTGGTAAAATTAAAATAATTTGGCGATGGAATTGCATAAGAGAATACGCGTTGTTCTCTTAAAACCGTGGATAATTTTTTAGATTTTATTTTACTTATTGGAATTTTATATCGCTTTCCTGAAATACATTTTTCAATTTGTGGAACTTTTGGAGGTGTCCATTTAAAGTGGATTGCAAATAAATTAAGTAATGATAAAATAACATCCTCATCCCAATCTGGGTTAAATTTATATTCCTTACTATGGATTTTCCGATGTTTACTTTTGAGTTTAGATTTGCCAGAAACAGCTCCCAAATGGGCTAACATTGGATATAATTCTTGATCGACTGTTTCTTCAATTAATTTTGTATTTGCAAAATTAAATAAATATTCCCAGTCAATGCCAGGAAGACGCTTCGCCCAGTTTTCTATGTTTTTTGGATATTTCTGCATTTTTAACCAAACCGCATCTGCATGAAGTAAAAGTGCTTTTTCCATAATTTTATCTGATAAGACAATTTTATGAAGCCAATACAAAAATAAAATTGTAGAAAATGGATATTTTTGATTGAAATTTTCAGCGGAAATACCGGCTAAAATATTTGGATTACACGAAGACATAAATCCATGAGGGATATGACCATCTAAAGTAATGATATGCCCTCCAATTGCTTTTCCTTGCGATGGCAAAATATTTAAATCAACCCAAATTAAATCCGATTTGTTTTTAAGTCCTTCCTTAGAAATCCAGATATGTTCAAAATTATAATATCCTACTAATTCCCAATCTAAATAGTGGTGAAGAAACCCCGCACAAATTAAACCATCATAATCAGCAGAGATAATAAATTGTCTGTTTTTTTCCTTCAACCATGGGTATTGCTGAAATATGTATTTTTGGTTAAAAATCATAGTGAAAGCTTAGTATATTCAAGGTATAATTGTAGAGTAATTTTTAACAAAGATAAAAAGGATTTAACACATGAAAAAATATATTTTAGTCATTTTAACAACGATATTTATAAACCAAATTTTTGCAATTGGTGGGTTTGGTCTTTATGGTGATTATGATTTAATGTCTCACAACGGGAGCAATAATTCGTTTGATGCTGGGTTATTGCAATTAAATGCAGACCCATTTGATAATGCTTACGGTGGGGGATTTTACTTATATATTGACGCATTACCATTTATTGATGTAGAAGTAAATGCTGAAATTGCAGCTAATACAACAACAACCACTTTTTCATTAAATGAAAATTTATTGTGTGACCCAATCCCCTGTGAAAATCAAAATTTTTCGACAGATTTACTGCCATGGGCAAGAAGTTCAATGTATGTTACTGCAAGAAAAAAGATATTTGGATTATCAATCCCATTTCTTGCAAAAGCAAAATTATATGCTGGTGCAGGAATGAATTTACATAGTGTAACACCAGAATATACGATTGACCTATTGACCGATGCATTTGATACTGATGATATTACTGATATTTTTAATTTGATGGATGGTAATGTATCGTACATAACAACACTTGCAAATCATGTTACCGAAAATATGAATAAAATAAATGGATTTCATGTTCAAACAGGAGTACAGGCGAAACTTCTAATGTTTGATATGTTCCTCAATGCACGATACACTTTAGCAAAAGATGTAATTCCTGGAAAGTCTGGATTCCCAAGTGTATGGTTAGGTGTAGGGTATGGGATTTAAATTGTAAAACGACAGCATAAGGTTATCCCTTGTTTTAATATATTCTAATATGAAAAAAGAAATTAAAAAATGGCAGACTATTCCCAAATTCAACGCTGTATAAAAATACTGCAATTATTATCTACGCATAAATATGTGACGACTTCTCAATTAGAAGAACGGTTTCATTTTACGGTTTCTCGTCGGACATTACAGCGAGATCTCATCGTATTATCAGATGTTGGCATTCCATTAATTACAGAAAAAGTCCAAGCAAATGAAAACGCATGGTCATTAATGGACTCATTCAAAAGTTTTTTACCCATTCCGTTGGAAACAAATGAATTTTTAGCTCTTCAATTATTAAAAGCAAATCTTTCTCTTTTTAACAAAACAGAAATTCAGGATGATGTGAAGAAATTATCTCAAAAAATTGACCAATTATTACCTGAAAATTTATTTGTTCAATCGACCAAAAAAGAATCTCAAAATATTTTTTCATCATTTTACATGGGACAATATGATTATTCTGGAAGCAATGAGATTATCAAATCCATAATGGATGGAATTTTTGAAAAGAAAAAATGTTTGGTTATTTATGATAGACAAATGACTGGCAAACCTGTTGGGTTTTATGTAGAACCTGAAAAGTTTTTATCCTATCAGGGGGGATTATATGTCATTGTTTACATTCGAAATTTAAGTGAATTTAGATTATTAGCTGTTCATCGTATTATTGAATGGAAGGTTTTTTCTGACCAATTTCCCGATGATCATTCATTTAATGAAAAAGAATTTTTTAGTCAGCGATTTGGATTATTTGAAGGTGAATCAGAAAAAATTAAATTAAAATTTGATAAATCCATTCGACATTTAATTGAGCATAAAACCTGGCATTCGTCTCAATCCTTTACTGATGATAAAAAACAAAATTTAATAATGAAATTTGAAGCACCAATTACTCCTGAATTAATATCATGGATTATGAGTTGGCATGTAAATGTAAAAGTGATGAAACCAATTGAATTAAAAACCGAAATAAAAGAAAAATTAATCCAAAATTTAAATGAATATGAACTTTAATACATACATAACAGGTTATTTAGGAAATTTATTTTTGTTTTCATTTATTTCAATTTTATTATTTAAATACAATATTTTAATTGCATTATTTATTATTCCAATAGGTATTATATTTTCTTCATTACTCATTGATAATAAAAAAATCATTGCAACCGAAACTCAGATATATATTCTATTAACGGCTATGATAAGTTGGGATGTTATATTTTGCTGTTATTCCGCTTTTTGTTTGTATAAATATACAAATTCATGGATGGGTATTTTAATTGGTTTTGTTTTAGGGTTTAAAATTACAAAATATTCTACCCGACAATGGATAACACCAACAAAAGAATACTTAGATTAAATTGGAAATCAATATTTTATATAGTGGAAGTGATGGAAATGCCTGTAGAGTTTATACTAAAAATACGTCTATTCTGCTAGATTGTGGAATTAGTAAAACAAAATTATATTCACAAGGTGAATTTCCTGTAGATGCTATATTTGTAACGCATGAACATAGCGACCATTTAAAAGGGGTGGGTGTCATTGGGAGATTTTCAAGAGCACCAATTTATATGGAAGAAAAAGCCTATTTACTTAAAAAGGATTCATTTAATTTTAAAAACTGTTTTATAAAATTTATATCTGCGGGGGATAAAATTGAAATTGGTGATGTTATAGTTGAAGCCCATAAAACAAGCCATGATTCCATTGAAGGATTATTCTTTATTGTGGAAGAGAAAAAGACCAAACTGCGTTATGGACATTTGACAGATACAGGAAAAATCACACCAAAAATGACCACGGCACTACAAAGTTGTGATGGACTTTTATTAGAATCAAATCATGATGTTGATTTACTCATGGATTACCCTCTTTACCCCGATATTACAAAAAATCGGATTAAAAGTAATTTGGGGCATTTATCAAATAAACAGACCATGGAATTTATAAGAGATAATTTAGATTATAACCAACTGCAATGGATTATATTTAGTCATTTAAGTAAAAATTCAAATTCACCAGAAATGGTATTGGAAGCACAAAATGAAATAATACCAAAGTTTAAAAAGGTGTATATTACACCGAAGGAAATAAAGTTAAAAATAAGGAAAAACAATGGATATTAAAATTAAACCCGAATCAATTATCAAATTAATTGAACAATTTAATAATACTAAAATTAACACCAAGGAAGAAGAAGATGTTGAAAAAATTGTAAAAGAATTTGTAGAAGAATTTAATTTAGAAAAATTAAAAAATATTTCAAAAGATGAATATATATATAATAAAAATAGTGATAAAAATAGTTATGTTTATAAACTAATTGAGAAAACAAAAATTGCAGGAGGAATTGGTGGATGGTTTACTCATGGTGAAAATGATAATTTTAATAAAATAAAAGAGGTGTTAATTAATCTCTGTTCATTTGAAGATAAAATAGAAAGTTTTTATAAAACTGACAATAGTTTAACAGATGATATTAAAAATATAATAAAACAAACAAAACAAATTAAAGGATTTAAATCAGGGGTGAGTCTTATTGGAAAAACTCTAAGAATGTATTATCCAAATACATTTATACAAATTTTTAATCATCAAAGCCATTTTTTAGAAAAACTTATTGAAGATTATAAACCAAATAGATTAGAACTAGAACTTTTTTTACATCAAAATTATATATTGTTGAAAATTAAAGATGAGCTATTTAAGCAACTTTCAGTACAGAAAAAAGAAACACTTAGCAACTTCACATTTATGAAACTATTATATGAAACATACTCTACTGAAAAAAAATATTTAAGTAATTTAATTGATATTTTTGAAACTCAAAAACTAGTGGAAAATTTAAAAATTAATGTATGGCGGGACAATATAAGAACGAAAACAAGGCCATTCCTAAAGCAAATTAATGAAAAATATAATACTCCAGATAATATATTAATTAATTATTATAAACCAGGTAATATTAGTAATAGTAGAGATTGTTATGACCATTTAACATTTTCAATTGATGGGGTTGATAAAATAGGCGTAAGTATATTTATTGGACTGAATGGTGAAAAGGATGAAAATTCTTTTTCAAATTCAATTATAAGTACTATTTGTATCTACGAGAATAATAAAGAAATTAAAAATGATTTATATGAAATATTTGGAGAAAACACCGAAATCAAGATCGAATTTGGAAGCCGAGGTTTCGGAAATAGTCTTTATTATAATTTCAGTTCCATTGATATTAATGAATTAAAGGATTTTAAAACCGATAAGGAATTGGTCGGTAAATTGGTAAATGATATAAACAATTCAATTAATCTGATAATCAGCAAAAAGGAAGAAATTAAAAAAATATTTAACAAATTAATCTCCATCTCGGGACAAGCAAAAAAAAAGAGTGACCAAGGAGCAAGCCTAAATAAACTCCATTTCAAAAAAACAGAAGTTGATTCCTTAATCAATTCAATCAAGACTAAACCATTTATTATTTTAGCGGGTATTTCTGGTACAGGAAAAACACAACTGGCAAGAGCAGTTGCAAAAGAATGGGTTGAAACTGGAGAACCTGAAAAAAAAATGAAAAATTGGTTTGATAATAATAGATGGAATAAAGATAAAGATTGCTATCAAGTTGAAGAAGTAAAATCGGCTGATAAAAACGAACAAGTCTCCTTTACGCCCGTCCGCCCTGACTGGACAGATAATAAAAAAGTATGGGGATATTTAAATCCTTTAGAGAAAATTGAAGTAGATGAAGTAAAAAAGAAAATTGAAGTAGATGAAGTAAAAAAGAAAATATTTTACGCAACTGATATTTTACGATTAGTTTTACGGGCAATTAATAATCCAACTACAAAATATTTCATGATTCTAGACGAAATGAATCTTGCCAGAGTAGAATATTATTTTTCAGATATTCTATCTTTAATGGAATCGGATGGAGAAACAATTACACTGCATACTGGCGGTGAAAATGTTGTTGATGCGAAGACATTAAAAGAAAAAATTGATTCTGAGATATCTTTTCCTAAAAATATAACTATCATAGGAACGGTGAATGTAGATGAAACCACTTTTGCTTTTGCACCCAAAGTTTTGGACAGGGCTTTTGTATTAGAATTTTTGGATGTTGACTATTCGTTGCTATTAGATAAGAAGAAAGACAAAGACTTAGAAGAATTTTGCAATAATTTGAAAATAATCCTTGAACCAATCAATCAACATTTTGGTTATCGCACGGTTAATGAAATGAAAAAGTATCTTGAGAATATTGGAAATCCTGTTGATAAAGATTACGATTTTCTTCTCAAATCAAAAGTTTTACCCAAACTTCACGGCACTAGTTCAGATTTGGGAATTCCATTGTTACAATTATGGTGGTTTTGTCATAAAAATGAAGTCCATGAGTTAAATGAAGATCTAAATTTGCAATCCTTAAAAGAAAAACTTAAAATTAAAGAAATCGAAGAAAAACCAAGATTTAATGAAGCAATGAAAAAAATAGAATCTATGCTTCGTCGCCTTGAAGGCACTGGGTTTACTTCCTTCTTTTAATGGGTTATTATCAACTAATAAAAACCGTTAAAACGGTTTCATTGCTTATAAATTACTGCAAAACCCACGATTTAAATCGTGGGTTGCGAAAACCACAAGAGCATATTAACCATTTCAATGGTTTCCAAAATAGATTTTGTGGTGGGATATCATAATGGGAATTCGGGATGAAAATACTTTACTCTGTGGTGGGTTTGAAATATTATTCTTTAATAAGGATAAAGAAGAAAAAAAATGTTTTTTTTCCATTCAATCGCAAAAAGCAAACGGGGATAATGAAGAAAAGATCGATGTTAATATGCCGGATATCATAGCAGAATCATTTTCCATTCCAATTAAAGATTATATTATTAATCTTTATAAACCACCAACGAAAAATAAAGAAGTAATTGAAAATGCTTGTGTAAAAATAGAATTTGATATAGAAGGGAAATCAAAATTACAACTAAATAAAATTTCAATTTCAGAGAAAAATACATACCACATCAAGACAGATTACTTTGATGAAAAGGAAAAAATTAAATTTACTCTTGGACATCATGGTGAAAACACAAATCCCACATTCTTACCAAATATAATTGGGCACCCAAACGAAAAGACGCTTGCACCGGGACATCATTTGGGTTCATCAAAATTAACCATAAGTTCAGATAAAAAAGACAAGGAATCAATCTCATTTAAGTTCGATGTAAGACCTGTTAAAATAAATTGGAAAGATGCCGAAGCAATATTTGATCAAGTTTATAAAAGACATTATGAATTGCTTTTTGAAGAGCCTAATAAATCTTCTACAAATGTAAAGCAAACATTGGGGTCAGATTTAACAAAAACAAAATATCAACGATTACTTTTACTCGAAGAAATTATTGAAACAAATAAACAATTTTCCTTTGCGAATCTTATTTATCAAATTGCCAAAAATCCTCATAAACAACTCATCTCAGAAAAAAAACTGGTTCCTGTTTATGAAGCGTCGAATCCTGACTTTGATTTGTTACCTGAACTATTTGAGCAACCTTTAGCATGGAATAAAGAAGGAAAACCAATTCAAATTTATGATTCACCATCTCATATTGATTATAATACACCACCTAATCGGTTTGTGAAATATGTAGCATTTTATTTTTCACAGGAATTATTGCAATTAAAAAAAGCGTTTGAACATGATGACTTGGATGAAGAAGGCGTTTCGAGTCTAAATAGGAATGACTGGGTAGAAAAATCAAAAAAATTAAGAAATATGATTCTACCTATGCTTAATTCTCCCTTTTTTCAAAATGTTGATAATTTAAAATCTGTAAATATTGGGAATAACCAAGTACTTTTAAAAGAACCTCGCTATAGAAAAATTGCAGAGAATTACATCAAGTATATTCGTAAACTGGAATTTTCTGAAAAAATGGACGAGTGGTTTGCAAATCCACTTAAATGGATGCCAGAATTATATGAATATTGGTGCTTGTTTGAATTAGATGATATTTTGCGAGAAATATGCAAAAAAAATAGTTCGAATTTAAAATACATTACGGGTGAAAAACTTGGCGATAATAATATAATTGCTGAATATAATAACAATGGTGTTAATATAGAGATGTATTACAATTTATCTGCTTATGAAAATATACATTATGATAGCTATTCTGTTGGGTTACGACCTGATTTATCTATTCAAATATCAAAAGGAAAAAAAACATATAATTTGATTTTTGATGCGAAGTATCGAGTAAATATTCAAGATGAATTTAATAAAATCCCAGAACAATCTGGTAAAATTGGAGATGATGATAAGAAAAAAGATTACGAAAAGCAAATAAACAAAAGAGATCAGGAAGAAAAACGGGGTAAATTTATTTCTGGTGATATTTACAAAATGCACACATATCGTGAAGCACTTCGAAAAGATGAAAAACACCCTACTTGGGTAATAGATTTATATCCGGGGACAATATTTCATTTATGGTCTGAAAATAACGGTTCTGTTGATAAAGTTGAAAAATATTATTCCAAAAAACACAACGGTGGTGTGGGTGCTATTCCGCTAAAACCAAAAAGGGAGAAAATAAAACCAAAAAGGGAGAAAACAGACAATATACTCAAATATTTTATAAGTGAATTTCTATAAAATATCTAATTAATCACCTACAATCAAACCAGGGCCCATTTTGTAAATCACTAAGGAATAATTTTTTATCTTCTTTTTCTTTAATTTTATTTCCAGCATCCTCTGCTTTTTTATACCATTTTTGACATTCTTCTTTATTTTTTAAAGATGCATTCGCCCTCGCCATTGCTTCATAGGCATAGGCTAAATCAAAGTCATCAAATTTATGCTCATCTGTTAATCGCATCG
>Ga0209992_10005014_pt1 | contig 10035 bp, 7 predicted proteins | sample 2SBtaG_2_FD_182564 | JGI IMG/M metagenome (GOLD analysis project Ga0209992, IMG submission 182564) | Deep subsurface microbial communities from Kolumbo volcano to uncover new lineages of life (NeLLi) - 2SBTROV12_ACTIVE470 metaG (SPAdes)... | ecosystem: Environmental > Aquatic > Marine > Volcanic... | reverse complement strand
CAGTACCTACATAATACTTCTGTCCTTCAGAACCAAAACCATCTGGTAAAGGAGCATTATGTATACTTTTTCCAAAACCTAATGAATTTGCATAATCTATTAATGATTCAGGAACTTGATTACTTATAAAAGGTTTTGGAGCTCCTACATAATCAGGTAATAATCCTGGATCTGTTTTTGCTAATTTATCACCATACATAAATGTTGGAGAACCTGCTTCTAATGCAGCTTTGTTAGCTTCATAATAACTATCATATTGTCTAGATATATCTCTACTAAAATCTTCTGTTGGTAGATAAGGTGCTTCTTTATAATCTTCTATACTTACTTGACCAAGAGCTCCTGATCCAGGAATATAATTAGCATAAGGTGTAGTGTTACTTATAAAAGGATTAATACCACCACCTCTTAAATATCCAGGATCTACTTGCATTAATTTATCACCATACATAAATGTATCTTGACCTGCATCTCTAGCTGCAAAATTTAAATCATAATAATCTTGTGTGCCTGTAAGATCTCCAACTGTATTACCATATTGATCTTGTCCTGTTGATAGAGTAAAAGCATCAGAAGGTCCTGGAGTTCCAAGTTGTGCTACAGGTTGTGTAGGTATTGTTGTAGTAGGTGCAGATGGTACTGTAGCTATATTTTGACCTTCTAACATACCACCATATAAAGCTCTATTTAATATACCTTCTTGACTATTAGCAAATACCTGTGTACCATCATCTAACACATCTACTAAACCACCTGTACCTACTTCACCACCATATTGTTTTTCTACTACAGGACCACCTTCTGCTCTACCATAAGGTGTGTAAGCACTTCCAAAACCACCTTTTGTAAAGCCTCCAAATGTACCATAAATATTACCTAAGTTTAAAGCACCACCTAACAATGAACCTAATCCACTTTGTTGTGGTTGTGGAGCTGTTGTAGTAGTTCTCGTTACCGAAGCTGAAGGGAAGCCAGCAATAACAGACTGATACTGTCCTAATGTTCTTTCAGGAAATACTCTTTCTTCAAGATATTGTTTATACGCTTCATCAAGAGCTTGTTGAGATCTCATCTGATCTTCTTTACCAATAGTTTCTAATAAAGCTTGTTCACCAGTTTGAGCTCTAAATGATGCTGGTGCTAATTGAGCTAATGCTCCTGCTGTTTGTCCTTCTCTAGCTTTCTGTGCTTCAAAAGCTCTTACTGCATCTTGATAAGCTGCTTGTGATCCTCTAGTTTGTATATCACCTAAAAGTTTTTGTTGATCAGCTAACGCTTGAGCCTCTAACATAGTACCTCTTGTACCACCAAATGCACCTGCACCTATTTGAGCTTGTCTAACTTTAGGAAGTACATCTCTTTCAAAAGTTTTTTGAGCTTCTGATTTATCTAAATCTGTAACAGCTTGTTGATAAGGTGACATAAAAGGTTCTAATGCTGTAGGGGTCATTTCTTCAGCAACACCTTCTGTTAATTCTTGAGCTTTAGCAAATGTTGGAGCTTGTGTTCCAACTAAACTTGTTAATCCTTCTCTAGCCTGTAATTGTTCAGGTGTTAATTGTGCAATGGTAGGACCTGTGTATGGTTGAAATCCTTCGTCTGTTCTTTGTTTATATAATGCTTGACCTTTTGCAAGCAAATCTTTCATAAATGGAGCAACCTCTTTTGCCAACTCTGTTGTTTGTATTGTTTGTGGTGCAACAGCAGTAGGAGCTGATTGTCCAATACCTAAAATTGATGATAATATTCCCATCTTATGTGACCCTTCTCATTCTAGCTAATGCTTTTAATCCGTTAATTTCTTTTTGTTGTTTATCTTGACCTGTAGCTGCCATGCGTATATCTTTTACAGTTTCATCCATAATTTTAGCTCCTGCATCAGGACTTCCATTACCTAATAAAGACATAGTGTTTGCATCTACAACATATTCATCTGGACTTAATCTACCTTCTGCTAATTGTATGTTACTTTTTTCTTCTATAATAGGAAATGAAATGTTATCTTCCATACCATGCCCTTCTCCAGGAACTTGTCCTGAAAATTCTGGTAGTTGTCCACCATAAGCATATCCCATTAAACCACCACTATTTCTTAATATAGCACCTCCGTCTTTAACTGCTCTATATTGTAATCGTGGAGCTAAATTACCAAAACCAGTTGTTGTTGCTTGAGTATATTTATTTCCACCTGTACCTTTACTACGCATATATTGTATAGCTTGAGCTGTTGACATTTCTTGTCCTGTATCTGGATTTACATAATAAGCTTCTTGTGTTCCAAAAGATGATGGTGTTTGTTTAAATCCATAATCTTCTAAATCTTTTTTACTTATTTCTTGTGGTTGATCAAAAGCTCCTGGCATTAAATCTCTACCAATAGCTCCCCATCCTTCAGGAGTTTTTGTTAATCTATCAAATGTTTGTCTTGGTAAATTCTTTAAAGCATCTAATGAAAAATCACCTTTTAAAATATCTGCTGCTCCTGGTTGAACTGATGCTAAAGGTGCAGTCGTACTTCCACTAGCTCCATATTGTATTCCAGAAAACATTGGTTGTACTGATTGATCTATACTTGGTAAGCCTACTTTTGTTAAAGCTTGTCGTACAGCATTCTGTTGATTCATAGATGCTAATAAAGGATTACCACCTGTTACTGTAGCTGTTGGTACTGCAGATGCTATATTAGCTGCTCTAGCCGCTGCTGGTCCTGTACCAAATGCTCCAAAGGATTGAGAAGCTTGCCCTGCTCCTGTTCCTAATGAACCTAAAGATGCAGTACCTCCTCCTACTGATCGAGCAGCTCCTGTACTTACTAATTTACCTGTATTAGTTAAAGCAGCACCAGTACCACTTGTACCTCCAGTTCCTGCTCCAGTACCAAACTTACCAAATAATGATCCACCTGCATAAGTTCCAAGACCTGCAAGTGCCGCTGCTTTTAAAGCATCTCCTGGTTTTGCACCTGCTACTAAACTTCCTAATCCACTTCCAATACCTGCAAGTGCAGAGTAAGCTCCAAGATTTCCTGCCATAGTAACACCAAATGCCATAGGCATAAGAAAAGCTCCTGCTATTGGTAATGCTATTTTACCTATTGGAGATCTAGCAATTTTACCTATACCTTTAGCTACAGCTTTAAAAGGTTTTGTTACAGCTTTAAATACTTTTCCTAAAAATCCACCAAAACCTGCTTGTACTACAGGTAAACCTGATAATCCTTGATTCATCATAGGTTGATCAGATTGATCAGTCATATATGTATCAGTAGCTAAACTCATTAATCCTAAAGTTTGCAAAGCTCTTAATCTTTCTAAACCTGATGTAGAGTTCATATTATTTTGAAAACTTTGCAATGATTCTACTCCTGTCATTTGTGGTTGCATTGCCATTGTCATTACTTTTTACTCCTAGGATTCATATAATTTGATTGTGCTTTTGTTTGGTCTGCATAAAATGTATTACTAACATCTTTTAATGGTTCTAATTTTTGTTTAGAATGAAACATTCCAGGAAGTGAACCTACTATACCTTTATTAATATTACCAATAAATGTACTATTATTTATTAAATTAAAATAATTTACTAATTTAGATTTTGCCATGATGTTTCTGTTCCTAAACTAACGTAACCTTTAAATTTACCACTACTTGCAGAGTAAGCAATATCACCTTTTCTTGGTATACCAATTTCTGTTACAGTAACAACTGTATAAATATTAGTGCTTGGTGTTTTATCTACTATTGCATCTCTTGCATCTAACTCATTTATTAATGCAGCTCCCCATCTTTCTACAGTATTATACATATCTCTTAATTGTTTATCATCAAGATTAAATAATAATGGTAGATCAGGATATCGCATTACCTGCCTCCATCAGGTTGTACAGCAAGTCTAAGTGATCCCCATCTCCACTTTGTTCCTGTACTATCACATGATACTCTAATTCTTCCTTGCCTTCCTCTTGCTCTCATATCTACTTTTTGTGTTGTATTAGAAATAACAAATGGACCTTTCTCTGTTATATCTGTACTTTCTGGATATTGTTTTGTTTTAATACTAAATTTAATATTACCTGTATTAATATCAAAATCAGGAATAATTTTATCCATAAACATTAATTCATTTCCATCTGCTATATCAAAATCTCCTGATTCAATAAAAGATGTAAGTGATCCACCATTACCTGTAAAGATATCTGTTGGTTCATTATTATATAAATTACTTCCTGATACTGTTGCACCTGTTGTTATTGTATTACCAAAGATTGTTCTATCTGCAAAGGTTGTCCAAAAACAACTACCATATGTCCAATAGTTTTCTTCAGGAGAATAGAGTACATAACTATCACATTCATCAGAATCCGTTGATGGATATAACCACATTATTTCTTTAAACTCTGAGTTAATACCTGCATAAATTTTATCTTTCTGATCTATATTTAAATTATCAAATACATATCTTCTAATAGTAGCAGGTAAATTTCTTACTTGTCCATCATATGCATAAAAATTTTCATAACCCATCCATATTGGTGTACCATTATAATCAACTCCTGCATGAGGTCCTATCATTCCACAGTTAGTTCCAAGTTGTCTAAAGTTAAATGTAAATGGTGGACCTACATATTGCATTTGCCATAATGAATTATCTGTCCAAATAGTTATAGCATTTCTTGATCTAACTGCACCTACTATTCTTGTGCCATCTGTTAAAATTGTTTCACCTGATGTTGAACTTACACTTGGAGTCCAATTAGAATAATCTTCTTGATTAGACCATCTAACTGTCATTGGATCAAAATCTCCTGTTGGTGAAGCAGTTGTATTAAATTGATTAATACCAAGACCAATAAGATGTCTATCATTTGGTGATACAATAATAGAATTTACTGTAGTAGGTGAATTAGTTACTATAGCTGCTCTTACTGGAGTTGTTGATGCATCTGTATTCCAATAATAAATAGCTCCCCCTCTACGATTTGCTATAATATCTTCACCCCAATTATCTAAACTCCATTGTGTAATTTGACTTATAAAATCACTAGCACCTGTTGATGTTGGTTGATTCCATGCTCTTGTCTGTGAGGCACATACTGTAGCTTGATAAGAAGCTGCACCATATCCTAAACCTGTTATAGCATTCTCTGCACCTGTCGCAATAAGATAATGAAATGTTGCAGATCCTGTTTGTGTTGATGTAGCACCTGCAGCACCTGATACTTCTATTGCATATACATTTGTATCAACTACTGAAATAGAATAAACATCATCTAATGTAACATCTGATCCTATTACTGCAGCACTTGTAAAGAAAACAAAATCACCACTTTTTCTACCATGAGCATTATCAGATACGCAAACTCTTGTTGTTCCTATTGATGTACCAAATACATTTGTTAATGTTACTGATACAGATACAGGAGTAACATCAAATATTTGATCTCCATTATGTTCATATAATTTTTTTTCAGTTCCCCATAAAGCTCTTTTAAATTGATTGTTATCAGACCATGTAATTAAATCTCTAGCATTACCATCAAAACTGTCATCTACTCTAAGGTTATATCCTCTTAAAACTTCTGGTTTACCTGCACGAAATCTTACTCGATCTCCATCATACCATTTACCTTCTTCTGCATACTGTGTTGATTCTCTATGAAATCCAGTAGCAAAATCAAGTTTAATAAGTTTTGCATCAGACGAACTCATTTATCACCTATCAAAGTTTTTTAATAAAACTGTATCTACTGTTGTTGCACTTCGAGCTATATAACATAGTATATCAACATCACTTCCACCTGTACTTAGTGTAGGCACAGTACCTGATACAAATTGCCAAGCTGTATTATAAGCTAAAGTTCTACTACCTGTGCTATCTTGAATTACATGTATAGTACCACTTTGCCCTGCTGTACAATTTGCAGGAGCTTTTAATGTTCTGTTACCTCCAAGAGTAACAACAAAAGTATTACCTAATGCAAAATTTACACTTACACATGCAGCATCTGTTACAGTTACAAAAGGACTATAAGCTCTTGCAGATGTACCAATTTGTAAACTACCTGCTTCATAAGTAATATTACCCCTAACAGTAGCATCTGTTGTTACAGAAGTTCTTACATATCTTAAATCATTTGCAGATACAACTGCTAAATTATCTGCACCTGTACCTACATCTGCTGAAGCTGCAGTACCAAAACCTAATCCTGTTGCATTTGTTCCAAATACACTTGTCCCATTAGATATGACTAAGCCAATAGATCCAAATGGAACTGTATACCCTGTACCTGCTCCATCATTTTTAAGTTTAACAGTATCACTTGCTGTTGTATTAGCTGATACTTTATTATTAATAACATATGATTTAGATTTTTGAGGTATTAATATTACAATGTCATCATGTGTACCACCAACAGAACCTATTATTTCAACGAAAGCTTTACGAGCTTGATCTTGTCCTCCATCTACTGCAGATAATGTTACAGTTGCTGCTGATCCTATAGAAATTGTAGTATAACCTGCTATAGCATCATCTGTTAAACTTATCATTCCATCATTTAATACTGTACCCCATGAGTTTGGATTTTCTCCATCTCCTTGCTTTACTAATCTTAAACTACTTGTATATGAGGTTGCCATGTTTTACTCCTATTGTATTGTTTCTACTGTGCTGTCTATATCATAGTTAGCTCCACTATGATCTGCTCCTATTAAAGCACAGGAAAATCTTTCTCCATTGGTTATTACGATTGTCCAAGCTCCATTATTATTATTAACATATAATTCTATTAATTCATTATCGTTATTTACTGCCCACCATTTACGTGCTTCACCATGTTCTTGTTGTAAATTACCTGTAAGTTTATCATGTGAAGCACATAATAATGTTTTCATATATGTTCTTGTTTCTGTTTTAATTCCTTCTTGAGCTTTTACATTTACTATAAAACTTAATAATCCTACTATTATTCCTACAATAATATATTTCATATTATGTTCCTAATTTTGTCCAACGATTAACTCTAGCTACTACATCTACTGTTCCATCTTCTTTATAAGTATCAGTATGTAATGCTATAAATGCATCTATATCTGCTGCATTAGTTATTGCTGTTTCTATTTCAGTTGCATCAGAACGTATTGCATTTCTCCATGTTTGTATATTAGATGGTATTGCTGTACCTGCATCTGCTTTACGTATTATATACCAATCTGTTTGTGATAAATATCCTTCTTGTTGTTTTTTAACTTTTTGTATAGCATTATATTTTAAACCTCTTGTAATCATTTGATTACCATCTTCATCTAACTTTGGATCATTAGCAGATGTACCACTTGGTGCTTGACCATCATCTATTTCAGATTGTGTCCATACTTCATTTACATCATTTAAATTTCTATCAGCTTCTTTAACTCCAATAGTTCTTATAACACTATTACCATCTTCTGCTATTGCATCTGAATGATTTTTTTCTATATAATAATTACTATCAAGATGTGATCCTGAAATAACTACAGGTACAATACCTAAATCTTTACGTTGTGCATCTGTCCATATTGTAAATATTTGAGATGAGTAACGTACATTATTTAATATTATAGATTGTTTTTGACTATAATACTCTACTATTTTATTATTTTCAATTCGTGCCCACATATGTTATTCCTCTATTGTGCTACTGCATATTTTGAAGGTTGTTCTGCTACTGCAAAAACCATATAATATCCTCCACTTGCATTAATGGAAGAATTATCTTCTTTAATTTTTATTGCTCGTGCTAAAATATCTATATTATTATTTGATGTGTCTGAATACTCTACAGCATCAGATAAATTATGCCAAGCATGAGGTCGTTTATCTGAATTAAATGTTGTAGTAGAACTTGTTGCTGTAGTTTTTTGATTTTTTACAAAATATACCCATGCTCCAGTACTATCTAATCTTTTAATCCAAACATAAGCAGGTGTATTATTTAATGATATATAAGGTCCATCTACATTACCATTACCTTCATAAGTTTGAACATCTATCCAACCTGCACATCTAGCAAAACAATAAGCTACTATATTTTCTCCAGAACCTCCACTATCTACTCCATTAAGATTATTTCCATCTACAGTAAATACAGTTGAAGTAGGCATAGTACCTCCATAACCTTTATAACTTTGATTTGTATAGACAGCAGCATTTGAATTTAAAACTAAAGAATTGGAAGCAGCATTAGAACCACCTATTGTTGTTAATCCATAATCATCTAAAAAAAGTTGCCATTCATCAGCTTTAGAACGATTTTTTCCAATTATAAATGCAGGAGTAGTACTTAATCCATGTCCAACTGTAATAGCATTACTCCAACTATCGCTTGTACCTGCCCATTGTACTATACTAGCATGACCAGATGGATCAACTTGTGTTGTACTTGTTACAGAACCATTAGAATTACTTGCTGTAGTACCTCCATTATAACGACTAGAAATAGCCATATACATATGACCACCAGAAGAATTTAACCAAGTTCCATCACTAATTACAAATCCATCAGAATTTACTGAAACAATATTATCTTGTGGAAAATCTCCTTCTGCATCAGTTACATCTGATTTTATAAATACACCATTACTACCAACCATTCCTCTGCTTGAATCTACCCAATAATTATTTTGACTATATCTCCTATCTCTTATATTCCAGAATAAATCTGGTTGAAAACCTACACCACTTACTGTTTGTTGACTGCCACTTCCAGTCCAAAATCCTAAACCAAAAAGTTTTTTTGGATAATTGTCATCAGTTTGTGCAGGATCAACTTCATCTACTATTGGTAAATTACCAGAACACATAGCTAAAAATCCTGTTGGTGGATCATAATAAAAATTACCATAACCTGTATCATCACTATTACCTTGTGCTGTTTTTTCTCCAGCAAAAGTTCCATCTTGTCCTGCATTTAATGTTGTATATGAAGTTTGATATTCTTGACTCATAAATGTAACACCACCAGGTGGATTTTCTGTCCAAGAAAATTGAGGATTAGTACCATTAGCAGGATCACCAGAATTAGGTATTGAACCATTCTTTGCAAACCATGCTTTTTTATTATCCATATCAACATACCAACTAACAATATCTCCTGTTCCTACAGATGCTACTCCAGTAGTATTTACTGTAATAGTTCCAAAAGGTGCTATATTATCTCCAGAGTTTTGTTGTGCTACTCCAGTATCAGAACGTAAACGCATAGCATAAAACGTACCTCTAGTTAAATCGTATCCTACATTATTTAATGCTACTAAACCTACACTAGGATAAGAATTAGTTAAATTTCCTATAAGCTGTTCAAAATACCATTTACCAGAAATCATTCCAAAATTACCAGATGGATAAGATGCGTCTGCACCAGTATTAGAATCTGCTCTACAGTTACCTTCTGATAAATCTGTATAAGAACCTTTAGTTAAAGGATTATATGTAGCAAAATTACCACCATTAGAATCAGAGTTAAAAGTAGGAGTATCTAACATTTGATCGTGTGCTGCTAAATCAACTACTGTCCAATCATTATTGTTTCCAGAACTATCATTTCCAAGATCAGATGATGATTCAAACTTTAAATAGTAACCTTGAGAACCAAAGGTTAATCCACTTGGATCTTTTGGAATCCAAACACCATTTTTTGTTTCAGCAAAATCTCCTGGATTATGTGCAGTTCCATCAATAAAAACTACCTCTGCAATACAACCTTTAAATCTTCCACCTGTTCCATAATCTCCTGCAATACCCAAAGTGTGTTCTACATTATTATTTATAGCTACATCTCCAGAAACAGAAGATGTTGATACTTCAACTCCATTTACATATTGATAAGATGTACCTCCAGTAAGTTTCCATACTATGTGCATCCAAGCTGATGGATCACGATATGCTGCTGTACTAACATTATAATTTGCATCTGCTGATGAAGAACGTAATAAATCCCCATACCAATAAGCTCTAAATCTTGAAGATTGACTACCACTTGTACCTGCATTTAACAAC
>Ga0209992_10005012_pt1 | contig 10038 bp, 11 predicted proteins | sample 2SBtaG_2_FD_182564 | JGI IMG/M metagenome (GOLD analysis project Ga0209992, IMG submission 182564) | Deep subsurface microbial communities from Kolumbo volcano to uncover new lineages of life (NeLLi) - 2SBTROV12_ACTIVE470 metaG (SPAdes)... | ecosystem: Environmental > Aquatic > Marine >... | reverse complement strand
CGGATTGGTTGCAATTGGAACAAAACTTGATCCATCTCTGACAAGAGGTGATTCATTTTTGGGCTCAGTAATTGGTAAACCTGATTCTCTACCTGAAAATTCTGATATTGCAAAATTGAAAGTTAACCTGTTTGATTCGGCAGTAGGTTCTGGCAAAGACGAAAAGATTGTACCAATAAAAACCGGTGAGAGTTTACGAATCAATATTGGTACCGCACCAATTCTTGGAAAAGTGACAAAGGCTAATTCTGAAGACATCGAGATGTCTCTTAGAAGACCTGTATGTCTCTTTGATGGTGGAAATGTAGCCATTAGCAGAAGAATCTCTGACAGATGGAGATTGATTGGTGCCGGAATAGTTGGTTGAAGTAATTTCTGATACCAGTTTTTTAATGCATTTAGCTACACATAGAATTACAAATATCTCAGATTTAGAAACTGAAATTGGAAATCTTTCATTTGTTGTACCTGAGATTGTAAAAAAAGAATTAGAGCATTTAGCAGAGGATCCGAATAAAAATACTGCGGTAATGCAAACTCTTGATTTCATCAAAGATTTCAAAACAAATTCAATTACAGGCAAAACAGCTGATCTCGGAATATTAGATTTTGTAGAAAAAAATGGTGGAATGGTGGCAACAATGGATAGAGAACTAAAAAGTAAGATCAAAGAAGTTGGTGGCTCTGTCTTATCAGTACATAATGATAAGATCGTTCTTGAAAATTAGAAAACTTTATTTCTTAAATAATTACTTAGAGAGAAATGTCTGAATTTATTATAGACTGTGCTGATTTTGAAGACGGTGCAGAGATTCCTCAAAAATGTGGTCATAAATTTGAAAATCAGACTCCTGAAATCGGCATGGGAACACAGGCTGAACATTTTCCACCCGGTATGGAATGTGTAGTAATAATCATGGATGATCCTGATGCAATGGCTGCAGTAGGAAAAGTCTGGGTACATTGGTTGCAGTACACTAATCTAGAATCAGTTGATGATCCCCGACCAACATTTGGAAAAAACGATTTTGGTGAAATTCGTTATGATGGACCTGCTCCTCCTGATAAGCGTCATACATACATCTTCAAAGCATATGCACTTGATACAGAGCTGGATCTAAAGGAAGGTTACTCCAAACAGGAATTAGAAGATGCAATGAAAGGTCATATTCTTGCAGAAGCAAAACTAACAGGAACTTTTGCACCATAATTTCATACAAAAAGCCAAATACCATCAGAATGCCGTTGCTATATGTTATCAAACGTAAAATTATTTTCTGCTGGAGACTTTGATTTTAGACTACAACATCTACTCATTATAGGAATACTAGCACTATCTGTATCTACATCAGCATTATTGCGTGCGCAACCTGCAGAATATGGATTTGCATTACATGAATTTGATCCTTTTTTTAATTATCGTGCGACAGAATTTATTGTTGATAATGGCTATAGTGCATATCTAGAATGGCATGATGATAAATCTTGGCATCCCATTGGAAGAGATGTTTCTGCCACTTCGCAAGTAATGTTGCATCTTAGTACAGCAACTCTGTATAACATATTTGGTGGAAATTCGTCACTTTATGATTTTACTGTAATGTTTCCTCTAGTTTTTGGTTCACTGACATGTGTTGTTGTATTCGCATTGGTGAGAGTAATTGGAGGTACAACAGCTGGCTTATTTGCATGCTTGATGTTTGCCATCTCACTACCAATTTTGCTTAGAGGCTCAATTGGTTGGTTTAAGTCAGAACCATTTGGATTATTTTTGAGTTGTATTGCAGTCTACCTATTTTTATCAGCCATAAAGAAGAACAAAGGCAAAATCTCATTTGTTAAATTAATTTCTGGAGGAATATTTCTTGGATTCAGTCTTGCCGCTTGGGGCGGCAATCAGTTTTTCTTATTACCACTGGCAGTTTTCTTTATTGCGTTACCATTTTTTAATACTGATAGAAAATTCTTATTCTGGGCTATTCCAACATTCTCTATTTCAATATTATTAACAGCACTATCTTTTGATAGACCTGGTATTGGGTTTGTTACTGGTTATTCAGGCCTTCTTGTTATTTTACCCACTATTTTCATGATATTGGTGTTAATTATTCAAGCATTCAGTAATAAAGCCACGCGAATTAGAAATTCTATTTTTGCGCTAACAGCATTAATAATTTCAGGAATCGGACTTGTTATCTTAAGCACAAACGAACTGATTCTTGGTCTACCCTCTATTAGGTATTTGAATGCGTTAAATCCATTTTTGAGTTCGCACGATCCATTAGTTGCTTCTGTTTCAGAACACATGACAACAGATCTTGTAATTTCGTTTGAATTTTCTTCAATTTTTATAATATTTGGATTAATTGGTGCTTGGTTATTGTTTTCTAACAGATCACGTGATTCCAAATTTTCTATACCAAATCATATGAAAGCATTTGCGTTAATTTGTGGAATGACAGGAATATACACAGCTTCAGCATTTGTACGACTTGAATTATTTGGAAATATCGCATTAATTATTTTAGGATCTATTGGTCTAACAATACTACTTCATCATATACTTACAAAGCAGAATCTTGCAATAAAATTCATTTTTTGTGCAGTAATAATCGGTTTAATGATCACACCCATGATGGTTCCAGAGAAAAATTGGGCAACACTTGGGCAACAAACTCCGGTAATTTTTACTGGAGCTTCATTTTATCAGACCAATACAAATGATTGGATTGATGCAACTAATTGGATAAAAGAAAACACACCTTCTGATTCAGTAATCTTTGCATGGTGGGATTATGGTTATTGGATTCAGACACTAGGTGAGAGAATAACACTAGCTGACAATTCTACTATTAGCACAGTTCAAATAGAAAAAATTGCAAGGACTTTTCTGACACCCGTATATCATGCATGGGTAATTTTGGATTCAAGTGCTCTTACAGATGTTTCAGAGCATTATATTGCGATTCCAAGAAATCCTGAATCAGTTAGTCCAACTCCTAGGGACGACGAGGGAAACTACATTAATCCCACTTCAGGTTTGGATGCAGATTACGTTTTAATTCATGTCGCAGGACTACGATATGAAACAGATCAGGATATTCCAATCTATGATATACATGGTGGTGGGGATGAAACTAAAAAATTCTGGTTTATGGCAATTGGAGGAGTAGGAGCTGCAAGATTCTTAGAATCAGACGGTTTCACACCAAACCAGCATTTTCAGGAAGACACACTAATTGGTAATTTGATTCCTTTCTCTATAATCTCATATTTAGATCCAACAACCAATACACAATATTCTTCGTATCGAGATGGTCTTACAGCAATGTATGTAAAAGATATAAAATTCCAAGATCCTAATGGACCATTTATGTTAGTGTATGCATCTCCTAGTTTTTCTGAAACCGATGCTGGTGTATTACAAACGGTTTTGATCTACAAAGTGAATCATGACTTTATGGGTTAAAGACGGCTCTGCTTATTTTTTATTTAATATTCTATATCTCATATATTTATCATCAGGAGAAAATTTTGCTGGATGAACGCTTACAGTTTTTTCTTTACATATACTACAAGATTCTTTCAAAGAATACTTTTTACACCTGTTACATTTTCTTAACTGAAAATGCATTATCCCTCACCAGTTTTCTTAGATTCTTCTCTAGAAAATTTGAATGTACCACTCTGTTTTGATGCATTTTTTTCAATCTTTTCAAGAATAGGTTTCAAAGTTTTTTCTGCTGTTTTAAAATCTTGAGCAATTATACTTAGTCTATATTTTGGTGCACCTAAATATAATATCTCAATTTTTTCATTTTGACTTTCTTTTATTGCATCCAACAAAATTTTGCGAATAATTTCTATACCATTTGATTTATTATTCGTCATCTCTAAAATTCCTCTAATTTCTACTGATGGAAGTTTGATTTTTTTGCTAAGTTCATCAATAGTTTTTTTAATCTTTTCTGAGATTTCCAAATCATCAATCACATTGATATTTTTTGTGCCGATTTCAATTATGGCATCATAGATTGATTTGTATTTTGATAATAATTTCTCCTCAAGGTCATCCACTTCTTCCGAAGAAAGTTTTACCTTATCTTGAATATTTTTTAAGATGCCTTGTTCCTTTTCAAATCTTTTAACCTCTAATAGTTTCTTTTTTCTTTGTTCTTTTGATATTTGTTTTAAGGAAAGATCAATTTCTGCTCTATCCTCCTGAATCTTTTTTACTAGTAGAACTTTCTTATCTCCCTCTTTAACATATCTTGTAACTTTTCTAACCCAACCAGGAGCAATTTCTGATATGTGTAAGAATCCTTGAATATTATCATATTCATCAAGGGAAACATATGCACCATGATCACCGGTTTTTTTAATTGTCGCAATAACAATTTCTCCCACTTCAGGTAATTCTTGTGTTTCTGTACTCATGTGTTCAATGAATTTTTTTAGCTAATTTAACGGTGATGTTTAGAAATCAATTCCTTTTTTTGCTTTTTTTCCAGATTTGAATGGATGTTTAATCTCTTTCATTTCGGTTACTAGATCAGCCAATTCAATTATCTCTTCTTTTGCATGATTTCCTGTTAGTACCAAATCCAATTTTTTTGGTTTTGTTTTTATTAATTCTACCACATTAGAAGATTTTATCAAACCTAGATTTACTGCATAGTTAATCTCATCTAAAATAATAAGATCATATTTTTCTGATAGAATTTTTTCTCTACAGATCTTTATGGCTTCCTCTGCATATTTCTCATGTTCTTCTTTCGAACTCGTATCATCTAAAATTCCTACAAATCCTTTACCGGCTGCCACAAGTTCAAATTCTGGCACTAGTCTTTTTGATGAATCCATTTCTCCGTAATGCCATGAACCTTTGATAAATTGTATCATACAGACTTGATGTCCATAACCAACAGCTCTTAATGCCATTCCAAGCGCAGCAGTGGTTTTTCCCTTTCCACCACCCGTATACACAATTACAAGTCCATCTTCTGCCATAATTGAATCCATTTAAATAAAAAACTTATCAAGTAATTAAATTGACGATACCAAGATTAGTAATTACTGGATCATCAAGTGGTGTTGGTAAGACGTCAATTACAAGTGCCATTATCTACGGTTTAAAGAAAAGAGGTTATACAGTACAACCATTCAAGGTAGGACCGGATTACATTGATCCTAGCTACCTAAGTTCCATAGCAAATAACGAAACAAGAAATCTAGATGTTTGGTTAATGGGAAAAAGCGAACTTTTGAAAAATTTTGTTAATAATTCCACTTCCGATGTTTCAATTATTGAAGGCGTGATGGGATATTATGATGGATTTGATGGAAAAACAAATCATGCAAGTACTCATCATGTTGCTACATTATTGAAATCTCCCGTAATTCTGATTTTAGATGCAAGTAAAACATCAAGATCAATTGCTGCAACTGCATTAGGATTTACTAAATTTCATAAAAACTCAAGAATTTCAGGCATCATTCTAAATAAAATTGGTAGTAAAAAACACGAAATATTATGCCGTTCCGCATTAGAGAATCTAAAAATTCCGATAGTAGGTGTAGTTCCTAAAAGTACTAAGAATATTTTAGAATCAAGGCACCTGGGATTAATCCCAGTTGTAGAGCAAAACCAACTCCAGAAAAAAATCAAACAAGTTTCACAACAAGTTGCTGACTATCTTGATTTTGAAGAATTAGTTAAAATTTGTAAAAATGTAGAACGCATATCAAAAGCTAAATCACAGAAGTTTAAAAAACCAAATATTTCAATTGCAGTCGCATTGGATAATTCATTTAATTTCTATTATCGTGACAACATTGATGCACTAAGACGTGAAGGTGCAAAAATTAAATTCTTTAGTCCAACTTCAGACAAGAAAATTCCCAATTGTGATTCTATATACATTGGTGGTGGATTTCCTGAAATTTTAGGCAGAAAGCTTAGTCAGAATTTTTCAATGAAAAAATCTATCAAACAAGCTGCGGAAAATGGAACTCCAATTTATGCTGAATGTGGCGGTTTGATGTATCTTACAAAATCAATTAAACATAATAATCAGAAATACAAGATGGTAGGTTTGTTTGATGCTGAAACTGAGATGACTACAAAAATGACATTAAATTACACTCAAGGCAGAATTATTTCTAATTGCTTAATCTCTTCCCCAAGAAATTTCAATGCACATGAATTTCATTATTCAAAAATAACTAACATTAGTAAAGATGCAAAATTTCTTTATGATCTTAAGATTGGTGAGGGAATTTCTTCGAAAAAAGATGCTTTATCAGAATATAATGTGCTTGCATCATATTGCCATCTTTATTTTGATAGTGCAAAGTTTGCATCGAATATAATTAAAAATTCAAAAATCTAATTTCCCTGTCTTAGTAATTTATAGAGCGCATTCACAATTGCTGCTGCACATGGACTTCCACCTTTACGGCCTTGATTTGTAATAAATGGGATATCAATTCTTGATAATTCATCCTTTGACTCAACCGCTGAAACAAACCCTACTGGAATTCCAATCACTAATGCAGGTTTTGTAATTCCTTCTCGAATCATCTCCATTACCTCAAGTAAGGCAGTGGGAGCGTTTCCTACGACTACAATTCCACCATTCATGTCTTCTTTTGCTATACGCATGGACATCTGCGCTCTTGTCTTTCCTGTTTCTTTGGCCGCTTCCATTATAGATGGCTCCGAAATATTACAAATGACATTATTTCTAAAATCTTTGGGATTTTGTTTATTCAAGAGTCCAATTATTCCATTGACATCTACAACAATACTAGATCCATTTTTCAGTGCTTCTAATCCATTTTTAATGGCATCTTTATGAAAAATTATTTTATTATCTCTTGCAAAATCAAAGTCAGCAGTAGAATGTATTACACGTCTAACTATTGGCCACTCTTGTTCATTGTATGAATGAGAGCCAATCTCATTTTCAATGATCTGCATACTTTCATCTTCAATGGATTGACCTTTCCTAGTTTGCATCTTCTACCTCCTTCGCTCTTTCAATAATCAGATCGATCATTTTTTCATCAGTGCCAAGGTGTTTTGTAATACAAACTGTTTTTAGATTTGACTTTTCGAGTGCAGGCTTCAAATCATTATTTATATCAGTTTTAACGTGTGCTCCCTCGTGTAGAAAATAAAATACTATTACTAGAACTTCTGGAGTATTTTTTTGGCAACTTTCAATACCCTGTTCAATGTTTGGCTCTTCAATTTCCAAGTAGCATCGATCTACATTTTTGTAAGTGTCTCTTAGACTATCTACAATATAATCAATGGAGATTCCCGAATTTGGATCTTTACTACCATGACCAATTATTAGAACATCTACCTTTTCTTTTGGGATTGATATTTGATTTTCCGCTAATGCTGAAACTATTCTATTATCAACTAGTTCTACCAACGTTTTGTGCATTGTCATTGGTTTTGATACAAGAAACCTGATTTTCGTATCCTTTTGATATTTCATTGCATCGGCAACAGCAATCTTTACTTTTCTTCCTGGATATAGGAAATATGGTACAATTGTCATTTCCTCCACATCTTTTTTTAAACATTTTTCCATTCCATCTTCAATAAATGGAGGAACAACTTCTAGAAAACAAAACTCTGTAAAATCATAATCTCCTTTCTGTTTGACTTTTTCACAAATGATTTCTAATTCTTCTTCTGCTTCTCTTTCCCTGCTACCCCTATCAATTATCATCAATCCACGTTTCAATTTTGCATCCTCGCAACTGCTATAGTCAAATTTGGTGGAAATTTTTGCTTTTCAACAATCAATTCTCCACTAGATGATTTTAACGCAGCAGCCTCTGAAACACTTGATGTTCCTTCAAATGCTTGAACAGTTTTTGAAGGATTTGGTGTGGTAATAGTTGCTAACTCTTCTCTATCAATATACTCTATTGGAATATCCATCTCTTTACCCAACTCAATCAATCCCTCTACATCTTTTTCTTTCTTTATGGATACAAATCTAGCTATAGATTTACTACTAAGGTGAAATTTTTCTAGGCTGGACAAAAGACCATCTTTTATGGTATCCTTTGAAGTGTCCCAATGTAATCCTACTCCAACCACTAATGTTTGTGGTCTATAGACAACCGCATTTTCCAAGATTTCATCGGTAAATGTTTGATCCGAAATTATCAGAAATCCCTTTGAACCAGAATTTTTCAATTCCTCAAAATTTTCATACTTGGAAACATTGTCTGGAAGTTCTTTCTTCCACCAGTCTTTTTCACCTGTATCCTGAAAAACTCCAATTTTTTCCTTATTTACCATAAATGCACTTACTTTAGTTACCATAGTATCATCATCAATCTTCCACCCAAACTCTTTTCCAACCAAATCAACTGGAATTGTTTTGTTAACATCAGCTGCGGTTGTAATTACAGGTGTAGCATTAATTTTCGCTGAGATATTATTTGATAATTCATTTGCTCCACCTAGATGACCAGATAAGACACTAATTACAAATTGTGCTTTGTCATCAATTACAATTACAGCCGGATCTGTTTTTTTATCCTTGATGTATGGTGCAATTAATCTAATCACTGCACCTAGTGAGAATAGACAAATCAATCCATCATTCGATTGGAATAAATCTACAATCTTTATCGAGGTTGAATCGTCATACCAGTTAATCGTTTCATTATTATCAGAAAATTTTGACGGAGCGAAGATCTGCCAATCTGGAAATAATTTCTTTAATGACAAACCCATTTCAACGCCATTTTTGGTTATGGCAAGTACTGCAATTCTTTCCATATGAAAAATCTGTCTAGTTTAATTAAATTCCTTACGTTTGCTCATATTTGGATAATATACTGCCATCAAAATCAAAGAGAATAACTTCTATAGGTATATTCCCTTCAGAATGGTTTCTCATCTGTAGGCATGCCTCTTTTGAAATTTCATCAAAAAATCCATCTACTTTATGTTCCATGATAATTTCCTGTACATTTCTTGCTGTATTTGCATTTTTAATTTCTTCAATAGTCTTATCATCAGCATTACATCTTTTTGCAATTTCTGAAAGAAATTTCATATTAACTTTGGATCCTTTTACATGAGTTTGTTTTACACCAGCAGCCATCTTTGCTAGTTTTCCAATAAATCCTGCAACATATGCCTTTTTTAGTCCTTTTTTTGCACATTGCTGAATTGTATATCCAGAAAAATCTCCCATTTGAATAAATGAATGATCTGGCAATTCGATAATTTTTCTTGCAAAATCTTCACTTCGTCCACCGGTTGTTAAGAAAACAACATCATCATTCATAGATCGTACAACATCAACCTGTTGTCTTATTGCTGCCGCAAACGATGCAGTTGAATAGGGAATAACTATTCCACTAGTACCAAGAATCGATATTCCATCCATAATTCCTAAACGTGGATTATCAGTTTTTACAGCAAGTTCTTTTCCTTTAGGAACTGAGATAACTATCTTTATTCCATTCTGTTTTAACATCTGTTCACCAACTTCTTGAACATTTTCTAAAATCATTTTTTTTGGAGTTGGATTTATTGCTGCGGTACTAATTTCTAATCCCAATCCAGGTTTTGTTACTCTACCAACTCCAACTCCACCATCTATCTCAACAGAACCAATATTATCTGTTAATGAAAGTTCAACAAAAATTTCAGTGCCATGTGTAACATCAGGATCATCTCCACCATCTTTTATAACAGAACATTTAGCACTGCTTTTTGAAAACACGCAACTGCTAATTTTGATTTTTATTTTATCTCGTTTTGGTAAAAGTACATCTACATCATTAACCCTCTTTTGTTCAATGATTGCTAGTAGTGCAGCCTTTGATGACGCAGTTGCACATGTTCCAGTAGTAAAACCTGTACGAAGTTTTTTGCTTGATTTATCTGATAGATCCACGTTGCAATTTTTCTCTTTTATGTAATAACTTTTGTTAGGGTTTGATGATTTCAAACAATATAATCCAGATTGCTACGAGAGATAAGCCACCATA
>Ga0209992_10005009_pt1 | contig 10043 bp, 6 predicted proteins | sample 2SBtaG_2_FD_182564 | JGI IMG/M metagenome (GOLD analysis project Ga0209992, IMG submission 182564) | Deep subsurface microbial communities from Kolumbo volcano to uncover new lineages of life (NeLLi) - 2SBTROV12_ACTIVE470 metaG (SPAdes)... | ecosystem: Environmental > Aquatic > Marine > Volcanic... | reverse complement strand
CGCAACTAGTGTTGAAAAAAACGCCGCAACTAATGAAGCAATTAACCAAGCAACTGATTTTAGAGGCACGCTGTCTCTTGCATTAGATGCCAAGCATTTTAATAAAGCGCAAAAGCGTCTCGTTTCACACACTATCCGCTATGAATCAGCCCTGAATGCCGCGATGACCTGGGCTAAAGATCTCGCCCACATGCCAGCCAACTTATGTACGCCAGATTATCTGGCCGAACAAGCTCAGCATCTGGCGCAAACCTTTAATACAGTGTCTTGCGATATCCTCAATGAAAGTGCGCTAAAGCAGTTAGGCATGAACGGGTATTTAGCGGTAAACGCAGGTTCACAGTTTGCTGCCACCATGCCTATTCTTCGCTATACAGCCAAAGGTTTAGAGAATTCACCGCCAGTAGTGTTAATTGGCAAAGGTGTAACCTTTGACAGCGGCGGCATAACGTTAAAACGCAGCCCTGATATGCGCCATATGATTTGCGACATGGCAGGCGCTGGCTGTGTATTGGGCGTCATTCAGGCGGTTGCCACACTGGGGTTAAATATAAATATTATTGGTATTGTGGCGAGCGCTGATAATGCGATTGATGGCAAAGCCTATCGCCCGGGTGACATCATTACTATGCACTCAGGAAAAACCGTGGAAGTCATGAGCACCGATGCAGAAGGGCGTATGCTTATGGCCGATGCAATCAGCTACGCGAAACAGTTCTCCCCCTCGGTTATTATTGATATTGCAACCCTAACCGGCGCGACCATTAGCGCACTGGGGCACAAAGCCACTGCACTTTTTAGCAACGCTCCAGCGCTTGAAAGTGCGTTAGTTGAAGCGGGTGAACTGGCTAACGACAGGTGCTGGCCTTTCCCACTTTGGCCAGAATATCAAGACGCCATTACCTCTCAGCACGCGGATATGATGAATACGGGTATAAACTCTCCCGGTGCTATTTCGGCAGGCTGCTTTCTCTCTCGCTTTGCAGGCGGCACGCCGTGGGCTCACCTCGATGTAGCAGGAACCGCTTTTACCTACACCAAATCGTTATCGGCGACCGGCCGCCCTATTCCTTTGCTGTTATCTTACTTAAGCAGCTGCGCAATCAAAAATAATCAATAAATCATCAAAATTCATGACAGTTCTCCTCCCTTAGGAGGATATCTGTTAACACATATTCAACATATACTCAGTCATGCGTTTAATCATAAAGAAGAGGAACAATTATGTGGACTAAACCCCAATACACAGAAATGCGCCTTGGTTTTGAAGTAACTCTTTACATCAATAACCGCTAGGCAACGCCCTCTGGGATGATGAACAAAAAGGCTGCCGACGCAGCCTTTTTTTACTTGTAGTATGGAGTTGTTATGCACGTATTGATTCTTGGTGCTGCCGCCGGGGGTGGATTTCCGCAATGGAACTGCCACTGCCCAAATTGTAAGGGTTTACGCGAAGGTAAAATAAAGGCGAAAGGCAGAACACAGTCGAGCATTGCTGTCAGTAGCGATGGTAAAAATTGGGTTCTCATTAATGCCTCCCCCGATTTACGGGAGCAGATAAATAGCCACCCGCAGCTGTGGCCCGACGCCCATGTTTCTCGCGGCACACGCATAAGTGCAATTGTGCTTACCGACAGTCAAATAGACCATACTACAGGCCTGCTAACTTTGCGCGAAGGTTTACCCCTTCCCGTTTATTGTACCGATGTTGTGGCCGAAGACCTAACCACCAGCTTCCCGCTTTTTACCGTATTAAAACACTGGCACGGCGGACTACAGCAGCATTCAATTAATACCGATTATCATCAACGCTTTGTACCAAAGGGGGCAGAAGGCCTGACTTTCCAACCCGTGGTATTAGAGTCTAATGCGCCCCCTTACTCGACGTATCGCGACAACATTGTGCCGGGCAACAATATCGGCCTGAAGATAACTGACGACACCACGGGCAACGTGCTTTTTTACGCGCCGGGATGTATGCAGGCAAACGACACAGTAAAACAGGTGATGCGCGAATCTCACTGCGTGCTATTTGACGGTACGCTGTGGGCCAATGAAGAAATGATAGATCACGGCTTTAGCAACAAGCTGGGCACAGATATGGGACACATGCCGGTTAATGGAAAGGGCGGAGCCATTGCGCTGCTAAATGAATTTAACGTTGAGCGTAAAGTGCTTATTCATATCAACAACACAAATCGCGTGCTTGACGAAGGCTCCAGTGCTTATCACAGCCTGTGTGAGCAAGGCATTGAATTGGCTTACGACGGTATGGAAATTGAGGTGTAGTAATGACAGAACACGCATGGTCTAGACAAGAATTCGAACAAAAACTGAGAGAAAAAGGCGCTTACTACCATATTCATCACCCGTTTCATAAACGCATGAATGAAGGACACTGCAGCGTTGATGAGATTCAGGGTTGGGTGGCCAACCGACTGTATTATCAAATGGCGATACCGGTTAAAGACGCGGCAATTTTAGCAAATTGCGAAGATCAATCGGTACGCAGAACCTGGATCCAACGAATAATCGATCACGATGGACGGGAAGTTGAAGACGGACTGGGCGGCATAGAAGCCTGGTTGCGGTTAGGCGAAGCGGTAGGCTTGAACCGCAGTGAATTACTTGATGAAACCCACCTGTTGCCAGCGGTTAAATTTGCAGTAAATGCCTATGTGAATTTTGCCCGCCGTGCGTCGTGGGAAGAGGCTGCCTGCTCATCATTAACTGAAATGTTCGCCCCTGAAATACATCAAAGCCGATTAGATACCTGGCCTGGGCACTATACATGGATTGATAGTGAAGGCTTTACCTACTTTCAAATGCGGTTAAGTCAGGCGCGCCGTGATGTAGAGCATGGCCTGCAGATTACCCTTGACCACTTTGTTACCCGACAACAGCAAGAACATGCGCTCAATATACTGCAGTTCAAAATTGATATTTTGTGGAGCATTGCTGATGCCATTTGCTTTGCCTATGAATACAAGAGAAAGCCGTTTGATGGTATTGCCGACCAGCGGGTGTGCCATAAAGGGAGGTTTTAATGATGTCGAATTTACAATCACAAACCGAACACCACTTAGATGCTGATAGCGTCGGTGCTGATAACGTGGAAGATAACATTGAAAATAGCAGCAGTCACAACAACGAGGGCGGCCGCACAAGAGACAAAACAGCTTCTTTAAATCCGCTTTTTCGCATGCAGTACGAGAAAGCTCAGGGTTGTTATGTTTTGTTGTTCCCCGAAGGAATGATCAAACTTAACCCTTCTGCGGCAGAAATTCTTAAGCGTGTGGATGGCAGCAATACAAAAAATGCCATTTGTGCTGAGCTTCGCCAAGCTTTCCCTGATGCACCTGAAGATTTAGAAGAAGATGTTCATGCATTTCTGGTTCATGCCGAGCAAAAGAAGTGGATCCGCTATGACGAATAATACAGACGTTGATTTACAAACCGACGTATCAAATACCATAACGCCTCCGCTATGGCTCCTAGCCGAAATTACCTATCAGTGCCCATTGCATTGCCCCTATTGCTCAAACCCAGTAAACATGGAAGAAACATTTAATGAGCTCTCTACTGAGCATTGGGAGCGTGTGCTGCGTGAAGCGCGGGAAATGGGCGCCGTGCAATTAGGCTTTTCTGGCGGAGAGCCATTGCTTCGAAAAGACTTAGAGCACTTAGTCGCTTATGCGCGGGCTTTGGGTTTTTACACCAACTTGATCACCTCTGGCATTGGCATGACAGAAAAACGTATTGCCAAACTCAAAGAAGCCGGCCTTGACCACATTCAGCTGAGCTTTCAGGCAGCCAATGCTGAAGTCAACGACTTAATAGGCAACAAGCGTCACTCATTTGAACAAAAACTTAAAATTGCGAAGTTGGTAAAACAATACAACTACCCTATGGTGCTTAACTTCTGCATTACCGCGCAGAACATTCACGAAATAGAAGACGTGATGGCGCTCAGCGAGCAGCTGAACGCTGATTTTGTCGAGCTAGCTACCGTACAGTATTACGGCTGGGCCTATGAAAACAGAGACCATCTGTTACCTACCTCACAGCAGCTACAGGAAGCTGAGGCCGCAGTGAACCGCTACCGCGCGCAGCAAAACGGTAAAGGACCAACCTTCATATTTGTGTCGCCCGACTACTACGAATCTCGCCCTAAGGCGTGCATGAATGGCTGGGGCACAACGTTTTTAACCGTAACGCCAGATGGCAGTGCCCTTCCGTGTCACAGCGCAAAGATATTGCCTCTTCGCTTCCCTAATGTGAAAGAACGCTCGTTACACGATATTTGGCACCAAGACTTTAGCTTTAATCATTTCCGTGGCGATAGTTGGATGCCGTCGCCCTGTAAGGACTGCGATGAAAAAGACAAAGACTTTGGCGGCTGCCGGTGTCAGGCCTACCTGCTAACTGGTGATATGTATAAGACGGATCCGGTTTGCAGCAAGTCGCCCGATCACCATTTGATGAAAGGCATTACCGATAAAGCAGGTACTGCACCGTCGAAGGCACTACAGTATCGGAAGGTGGAAAAGCCGATTCCCATTCTAGAAGTAAGTGCTACGAGGTAAGTACTAGGAAATAAATGGGCTGCGATAAGTACGAAACAGAAAGAGATACCGTTAAACCGTAATGATAAAAGTGTATGTCTAAATTTCATTTCATTGATGCCGGCTCTGGGTCAAAAGTGCATAGCGTTGTTTTTGCGCTAAAAACCCCTGCAGCAGGCCACACTGGGTTGTCTCATTTAGCTGAACACATGAGCTTTCGACGCTCTCACCCATACCCTGCTGCCCACGAGCTTTTTACGGCCAATACACTTCTGCCTGTTACTATTAACGCTACCACACTCGCCGAGTACACCTTCTTTTTCGCTTCGTCTGAAAAAGCGAACGTGCTGCTTGATGCTGTAAATTACCTGTACTGTGGCCTGCTTAACCGGGATTACGGTACCGATGAGGTTATCTTAGAGCGTGACGGGGTTATTTTTAACGAGCTCGCCATGCTAGAGGCAAACAGCGACTATGCATTAAACGCCGCTATTCGATTAACCGATACCAATAAAAATGCCTATCAACACGCGGGTGGTTTTACACAAACCATAGGCAGCAATAGCATTCAAGCGCTTCAAGACTACAAACGCCAGTGGTATCAGCCAAGCAATATCACCACGCTGGTTTATAGTAATTCAGCCCACTTTTTTGAGCAGTGCAAAGAGGTTGTTACAGCCGTGAGCGTGGAAGCAGCCCTGAGCGTGGAAGCAGCCCTGAGCGCGGAAGCAGCCTTGAGCGCGGAAACAGCCTCGAGCGCTGAAAAAACCTTGAGCGAGGAAGCAGCCTTGAGCGAAGAATCAACACTGAACAGAAACGCCGCACTGAGTCAGCACGCATCTCAACGTGAACACTCACATTTAGACAAAGAAGCCACTCTTGATGCGCAAACGACAAAAGGCGAAAACGAATCAATAAGGCATGTATTAACCTGGTGGTTTCCTCAGTGCTTTTTAAATGGTTTACTACAGCAAGAAGCAACACTTAGCACCGTAGCAGGCCTTGAAAACACTTTATTTATCGACCCCGAAATCAATCAACAAGGCAATTTTGCAATTCGCCTCGTCACAAACGAAGCGATGAAGGAAGTAGCAAGCGAGCTTTCGATAGAAGCACTTCCAAAGCTTTCAAAAAAACTGACACACAAGCTCGTGAGCGATGATAATGATAAAAGGTTGCGACAACTAAAACATGTGGTATCCGCGTGTCTTGCCTCATTTGATATTATACCTTCAAAGCCGATGCCAGACACAGATAAACACGCAGAAGGTGTGGGAGCGGCTATTCGCTATTTTGCGCAACTAACAGATGCGTTGGGTTCGAACAAGTGTACCGCCAAAGATTGTGCCACCAAAAGCGCTTATTTGGCGAGTGCTAATAAGGTATCGCTCTCCTATTTGGGAGCTCTACCTTCAACTGAAAAGTCAGTCGCTCGCGAGCGGATTAGAAAGGCACGTAAGGGGTTTTCCGCGCAGGCCAGCACCTCCAATAGCGAACAGTTACGTTTAATGCCGCGTCTTACCTCTAAATTCCGACATTTTATTGCGTTAGAGCACTTGCCTGCACTTCCACGTTTATTGCGGCCACTCGCCAACAATACCACCACTTTGAAACGCTTTAACGCTGAACACATTGCTTCGCACTTTACGCCGTTTTCCATCCAATCGCCCTCAAAAACTCTAGAGTCGGCTTCTCTAAATTCTGATTCTGGTTATTTGGCCTCGCACTGGGTGTATCGCATCGCGTTCTATCAACAGTCAAGACTACAAGCGGTGCTGGCACACCACCTTTTCTGGCAACCAAGAACCTCGGGAGAATGCTACGCACTAGGCGCTGCAACCTATGAAAATAATCTTTTTCTATTTGGTGCCAGCGATACAAATATCACAGAGCGTGAAAACTGGTGTCATAAGGTTTTATCGATTCTCTCGTAGGGAATTCGGGAAAAAACACTGCTACCAATTTATGATACTTCCTCCCACTTAAGGAGGATATTTTTAGGGAATGGTTAAGGCAATACTGAAAGTATAAATAATAACGAAGCAGTCAAGACCATGCCTACGCGAATTTCTACTAAAAGCTCTAGCCAAAACGTTGCACAATCCCCAACACATCAACTTGCCCGTTCACCATTTGCTCTTGCGATTATTGCAAGCGCTGTAACCTATGCGTTTAGCTCTGCTGCAGAAGCTAACGATGCAATGGACCACTACGAGGTCATAGAGGTACAAGGAGTCACCTCCCTTAATGCCAATGGCAATAACTCTGCCGTATTTGGTAACGTTCAGACACTCACTCAAGACGACATTGAAGGGAGCGTCAACCGTTCACTACCGGAACTACTCAAAACTCAGCTGGCAAGCGTGAACCTAAACGATGTTCAAAACAATCCGTTCCAACCCGATTTGCAATACCGCGGGTTTACTGCCTCTCCGCTGCTTGGTCTACCTCAGGGCATTTCGGTGTACTTGAACGGCGGTCGGGTTAATGAAGCGTTTGGCGATACTGTGCATTGGGACTTAATGCCTCTAGATGCTATAGATACCGCTTCTTTGTACTCTGGTTCAAACCCTCTGTTTGGCCAAAACACGCTAGGCGGCGCCCTTGCGCTAAGAACGAAAACAGGGTTTAGCTTCAACGCCAATGAAATAGATTTACAGGCTGGACAATTCGGTCAGAAAGCCGCGTCTGTGGAATCAGGTGGTCATAACGATCACTGGGCGTATTATGTGAACCTGAATCACTATGAGGAAGATGGCTGGCGCGACTATTCGCCTTCTGAAGTGCAGCAAGTCTTTACATCGCTTGCCTATAAAAGTGACAAAATGCATCTCGACATGAACCTGTTTATGGCCGATAACGAGTTACTCGGAAATGGTGCGTCACCTATTGAACTGCTGGATATTGAAGGAAGAGAAGCGGTCTACACCCACCCCGATCAGACCAACAACGAACTTACGCACGTTAATATAACCGGTGATTTCGTTTTAACTGACACCTTATCTTTAACCGCCAATATGTTTTATCGCGACACACAAACTCAATCAATCAACGGCGATGACAGTGATTTTGGTGCCTGCCAGTTCGCTGATGGACGCGTAACACTGTGTGAATTTGAAGATGATGACGACGATGATGATCCGCTTGATGGTGATGGCGACGACGATGATGACGATGATGATTTGCCTGTTGTAGGAGAAGGCGACGATATAGAAGCGGTTGAATTTATTGGCTTTGATGACGACACCGCGCTTGCCGAAATATCAGATGTGGACGCAGATGAACTTGATGGTACATACAATACGGGCCGCACAGACGCCAAAGCTACTGGGTTGTCTTTTCAGCTAGCAAAACAATATGCCTTAAGCGGCTTCAGTTCAGAGTTAATTGTTGGTGCCAGCTACACCAAGGGAGATGTTAACTACGCCGCTGATACTACATTTGGTATTTTGGAAAACGAATCTGCACAAGACTCACGCACTGTTTTACCCATCGACGGGCTCATGGCACAAGAAGCCAGAGTTAGATTAGATGTAGACACCACCGCATGGTCGCTATTTTTCATGAATAGTACACAGCTCTCTTCAGCCGTATCACTCAATCTTGGTGGACGTTTTAACCGAGACCATATTGTTATGGAAGACCTGATTGATGACGGTGAAGGTTCATTGGACGGCAATCACCGTTTTACCCAATTCAACCCAGCAGTAGGGGTAGACATTACTATTGATGAGCAAAGCCAGTTGAATCTTGCAATCAGCCAGTCTTCAAGAACGCCAAGCCCAGCAGAGTTAAGCTGTGCGGATGAAGACGACCCGTGTCGGTTACCGAATGGATTTGTGGCCGATCCTCCTCTTGATCAGGTGGTCACCCAAACTATTGAAGCGAACTACACCACACGCATTGATAACATCGACCTGATGCTAAATGTTTTTCATAGTAGGAGTAAGGACGACATTATCTTCCAACAAGCAGGCTCTGTTGCCTCTCGCGGATACTTTATTAACGTTGATGAAACCCAGCGTCAGGGCGTTGAATTCAGTGTAGGTTCAACGTGGGAAAAACTAACCTACCGGTTAAACTACAACTATCTTAACGCAACCTATGAATCAACATTCACGTCGTTTAGCCCCTTTAACCCTCAGGGTCCAGACAGACTCGTAACACCAGGTGACAAAATTCCAGGCCAGCCAGAGCATTTAGTCAAGCTCTACGCAGATTACGCCTTAACGGATAAAGCGCGTTTAGGCGCAGAAGTTATTTCAGCATCTAGTCAGTACTTTAGGGGCGATGAGGCTAACGAAAATGAAAAGATTGACGGATACGTTATTGCAAACATTTATGCATCGTACCGTTTCAACGACACATTTACCGCATCGCTACGTGTGAACAATGTGTTCGACAAGGACTATGAAACCTTTGGCACTTATGGCGAGGCCGATGAGGTGTTAGAAGACATTTACCCCGACGTAGAAGGTGCACAGTTCGTGGGCCCCGCACAACCGCGAATGGTCAGTGTGAATCTAAAAGCAAGATTCTAATAAGATAGCAGTTGTTACCACACGCGTTTTTATCGACATAAAAGCTGAGACAAAAATCAAAAAACGCGACTTACTTTCTCACAGTGGTCGCGTTTTTCATGCTTTATACATTTAATTTTCCCGCTACTAAAGAAGGAGATTAACACGCCTTACGGCCGATGGTTCAAAATTCAATAGAACCTATTATCAATTTACTGGACACCGAAAGCATTAAAACCAGTCAAAAATAAAAATAAAAATAAAAAGCCACTGTAATTAATCAACACTACCAATATTGGGACAGTAAAATGAAAAAGAATACATTTACAAAAACCTGTTTATCTATTGCCATTTTAAGCACAGTCAGTAGCCATAGTTTTGCCCAGGACGAGCCCTATTCATGGAATATCTCTGGATGGATAAATGAAGGCTTAACCTATTACGACGACGGTGTGGGTAGTGATGTGGCACAACTTTCAGACAACGGTACAACGCTAGGCAGCCGTATTACGCTTTCAGGGAATTATAAACTGGAAGAACAAGGCATGGACGTGGGCTTTGAGGTCATTATTGAACCTCTTTCAGGTGCACCGAACTACGCCGGTGGTGGCCATCAAACCCCGCTTTTATTTGCCAATCAGGATAACTTAGACACCTTCAATGGCGGCGACATAGGCCTGTTGGGTAGTAGCCTCTACTTTGGTGGCGACTGGGGTAAAATCACCATTGGTTTACAAAGCCTTCCCACCGATAACATTGCCGTTCTAGCCGATCCTTCTGGCACAATCTGGTCGGGAATTTCTCCATTATTTAGAGCAAATGGCTTCTTTATTCGAGGCGTAGAAGAAGGTTCAACCAATGTCGCGTGGGGTCAATTTGCTCAGTGCTTAGCTACGCCTGGCTTGGGTATTGGTATTGACTGTAACGGCATATATCGCAACGGTGTGCGCTACGATCT
>Ga0209992_10005007_pt1 | contig 10047 bp, 12 predicted proteins | sample 2SBtaG_2_FD_182564 | JGI IMG/M metagenome (GOLD analysis project Ga0209992, IMG submission 182564) | Deep subsurface microbial communities from Kolumbo volcano to uncover new lineages of life (NeLLi) - 2SBTROV12_ACTIVE470 metaG (SPAdes)... | ecosystem: Environmental > Aquatic > Marine >... | reverse complement strand
CCAGGTATATTTGGAGGCAGTCCTTGTCTCGTTCGGTACACTTCTCCGGCACCAGGGATCGCGCCTGCCGCAGTAGCTCCAGCTAATGCTGGCGTTTGCCATTTTAAAATTTCTTCATCAACTTTTCGAGGTTCTCCTTCTAGTGTTGCAAGAAGCATCCCTTTCATTTGATTTTCATTCGTCAAATAAGTATTAGGATCATCAGCTACAAATTGTTTCACTAGCGGTTCTGCCGCTGCTCCTGCTGCAGCAAGTGCTGCATAGGGCGCCGCTTTCACTCCGCCTCTACCCAACATACTTAAAAATCCTGTAGCTGCATTTTTAACTTTGCCAATAGCTCCTGTAGTTCCTTCTAAGGTTGCAATTTTATTGGCTGATCCTACTGGATCTCTTTTAATTGTTTCAACACAACCTGCAACACTTGATCCTACCGCTTTAGCAACTACGGCTCTACAAGCGACTGCAGAATTCTTAACCGTATTAGCAAAATCTAAAATAGTTTTTCTTACAGGACTATCTTTAGTCAAAGTATCAAACGCAATATTTCCTTCAGGTGCTAATTTAGCAATAGACTTCATTGGATTACCACCAATCGCTTTTAAATTTCCAGCTTTATCCATTTGTTCAAAATAAAGAAGTCCTCTTAACTTTCGAGGAATATCATTACTATATTTTCTTGCTTTAAAATTTAATTTTTCTAATTCCTTTTCCCAGCCTGATTTTTGTCCTCTGAATACTTTTCTCTGCTCATTCAAAAGACTATTTCTTATTTCCTCGTAGGGTTTTAATTTCACAGAGTTCGTGATTACATCCGTATAGGTTATATTTGCTAAAGCAGGAGAAATAGACTTAGCACGCATATGGTGCAGAGGCATTTCCATGGTTCCTTTTAATTTCTTAGTTATCCACGTTGGGTCCCCCTTTCTTTTGACAGCTTCCATCGCTCTTCTTTTAGCTAAGGATTCTGCTTCAGTAAAAGTAGGATGCTCGGGTAATTTTAAAATATCATTCGCTACACGATTAACTTGTCGACTAATTACCGTCTGCGAAGTTCCAGCAGGGAAATATTTAGCAAAATCCATAATCTTCATGGTTGCCTCAGGACCGACCCTCGCTCCACTTCTATATTTTTTAATATCAGCAAAAAGTTTCTTTTTATCCGCAGCAGAAAGAAACTTTTCAACTCTTTTGGTCTCCATAATTGTTTCAGCTGCTTTTGTTCGAGCTTCAGGTTCCCATTTTGCTTCACTAACTGTGGCAGTCAAATTAGCTTTTTGTAAAGTACGTCCAATGTGAGACTGTAGATTTTTAGCAGATTGTTTAGAGTCCGTAATTAATTCTGCAATCTCTGTTGTTTTAGGAGGACGCCCTAACTCAGTTTTAAGTTGTTTATGGATTTGAATAATCTCATCCCTTAACCCTCCTCGCGGTGTGGATAAGGAGAGTTTATTTTTTTCTAAAATTCTTTTAATTTTCTTTAAATTAACTCTTGTTTTTCCTTTAGAATGCATTTCCCATACAGTAGGATTTCTTTTAAGTGATTTTTTAAGTTTTTTATAAAGCTCAAGTAGTTCCTTTTCGCCTTTTTCTACTGTACGTGCTTTAGCTAAAAAAGCTTCATAGGCTTTCGTTTTAATTCTACGTCTTCCTTCACTATAGGTTGGATCTTTAACTTGATAAAATTTTGTACCTGAAAAATCTCTCTGAAGAGGAGTTATCCATTTTTCCGCCATTATACCTCCAAGATCCTTGCGAGACCGCCATGGGCAAATGCCGGAGTTAATTTAATATTCTTTAAAATCATTTCTGCAAATTCCTCAGGACGGGCTGCACCAAGATTGACGCTTTCTAAAAAGTCATCATAAGCCGACATACTTCGTCCGTAGTATTTTGCCATCATGTCTAAAGGTTCGCCTTTTCCTTCTTTCAACATAAACAAATCTTCAGGACTCAGTTTAAGTCGGGTATCTTTGAGTAAAAGATTTCGAGCAATGGCTCTGGACATACCGGTTTGCATATCAAGCGCGCCTGCATAAGCTGCAGCATCCCCGGGCCCTGGTTCCGGGAGCCTGCTCCCTAGATCGTCCGCGAGTTGATTCCGAAATCTTTCATTACTTGCCTTACTAAAATCTTTAATCGTTCCCTCTGTTTTTATGCCGGTGATTCCTGAGCCCCGTTGCGGGAACTGGGAAACCGTCGCCATCGGTAATGGAGGCGGATTTAAAATTTTGTTAATGCCGGTTAGGTTCTCGGTTAAAATTTTGAGTTGAATATCGTTTAATTTACCTGCGGTTGCAAAACCCATGGCGTCTTCGACAGCAGGAATCATTCCGGGTCCCAGCTGCTTCATGGAGGCTTGGTCGATTCCGGCTAAAGGGCGCTGGAACAAGGGATTCTTCGTAGGGCCTGATCCCAAAAAACTAATATTGGTTTTCGTTCCCATAAATTTACTTGGGTTCGCTCCAATTCCTTGGGCCAATTTCATTAAATTCTCTAATATTAGTTTCCTAGCCATAGTAGGTTACATTTCCTCGTTCAATTTTCTCATCTTTGTAATCTTCAGGGTGTCCAACAAACGCTCCGCCTCTTAAACGCATAATGGCTTGAGTTGTTGAGTCCACATAGTCATCATAATCGCCATGAGGAAAAGCGGCACACTCTTCAATTACTTCTTGTGCAAAATGTTCGTGTTTCGGAGCCCAAATCTTTCCCGCTTCGAAAAGTGGGGCGATCGAATTCACTCTGATATGCTTATCATTTCCTTTCGACGGCGTAAAGTTAATAACGGGGATGTCCATCTGTCTCAACTCGTGTGTGAGAGGGATCCCTGATGCCTTGGCCTCGATCAAGACGATATCCGGACGCCAGTAGAGATATTCTTCTTGAGCTTTTCTTCGAAGTTCGGGGAACTCGTACCGATCTTTAAATGCGTTGAGTAAAATTACGTTTTGACCGGTATCTTCTGTTTCAAAAACACCCCAAGTAGTAATAGCGGAGTAGTCCGCCGTTTCTTTTTTCATAAATGCCGTATCATACGACTGAATAACGAACATACACTTTGGAGGTTCCTTATGTTTCCAATTTCTCCACCAATCTCGTTTTATAATAGCTCCTTCTTCTGAAGTTGGAGCTTGCATGTACTGTGCATTCCATTTTCCAATACTGATTGAAGCTTTAACAGCTTCCAATTCATCTCGTTTCCAATATTCTGGCCAAACAGGTTTATCATTAGGAAGGATAGCTGGAAATTCTACAACTTCCCACTCATCTCCCTTCACATCTGATTGAGCTTTTAATAAAGCTCCTGTTAAATCTCGAGTAGACCATCTGGTCATTACTAAAACGATTCGACCACCGGGCTGAAGACGTTGTCGGGGTCCAGAGGTGTACCATTCATATGCTTTATCAAAAGAGTCCCTGCTTAATAAATCCTTTTCTTTATGTGGATCGTCAATGATTAATAAGTCAGCACCTCTTCCTGTCATGGCACCTCCGACCCCTACCGCAAAGTACTCACCTCCTTGCGCTGTCTCCCAGCGACCCGCTGCTTTCGAGTCTTCTTGCAGCGAAGTTTCAAAAATTTCTTGATATTCAGGGGAATCAATTACGTGTTTGGCTTTTCTTCCAAACCGTACTGCTAATTCCGCTGTGTGGGTAGCTTGAATAATTTTTAATTTTGGATTTTTTCCAATCATCCAAGCCGGCAGGTAGTTAGATGCAAATTCTGACTTCGTATGCCTAGGTGGCATGTTAACAATTAGTCTTTTTATTTCTCCATTTGCAATTTTGTTAAATTTTTCAGAAATTATTTTGTGATGATGACCTGAAATGAACTCTGGCCATATAAATTTTATAAATTCTAAAAAATCCTTACTGCATTTCTCTTTGGTTTCTAATTGATCGGCTTTTAAATAAGCTTTTAGGTACTCTTTTTGTTCGTCTAACGGTAATTTTTTAATAAATTCTAGATCAGCTGTCATTTATGGGACCCTATTTTCAAAAATACTACCATGAGTCTCTGAATTAAGCAATAAAGGGTAAAGTTGGGACCCCTTTTTTTCTGTTTAAGGGGGTGGGCCCTCCCGATGTGGTGGGCCCGGCCCCTGGATCTGGGTCCTACTTCCCACCCCCCTCCCGCTACCGGGAGTCTGGGAGGGGGGTGGGGGTGTGGGGGTGGGCCCGCCCTGTTGCCATTGTGCAACACACACGAATAAAGTGAGTAATATGGAAAGATTTAGCTTGACACACCATTGGTAGTAGGTATGCAGTTTTTGCATGATACTATGGGATATTAAGGGTTGACAGACATTTAGAACTGGGCGATTTCTCGCCCAGTTCATGTATAACTATTGGGATAGTTATTCTTTAATATTAGTTTAAAACGCTATCAATATGATTTACGTCTAATGTTGCAGTATCATTGAACTCCCATTTAAAACTAGCAGTTCTATACTGTGGCTTGCCGAATTTTTCAGTAGCCCAGATATCCAAATAATTAAAACATGGATATCCTTTTTTAGAAATAAACTCACCTCTTGCAACGCCATCAAGTTGACCTTTACGTTCAATAGTCTCACCATATTTCGTTGCGTAGTATTTAATGTAAAAGATAGATTTAGAATGGGAGTTCATCTTTTTCCTCCTTTATACTTTCTAGTCTTTTAGATTGTATTATTAAGTAAGATACTTTTGTGTCTTCGTTTAAAGTATCAAGTGCCGCTTTTTTACTTTCTGCGGTTTCTTGCGTATTAGCTATTTCTGAAACGTCAAACCAATTCTCTCGGTCATGCGCCCAGAAAGTTCTTTTAACAATTAGCCAAACGTCTTTTGACTTTACTTTGATTGTCATATTATCCTTTCTTTTGTTATACATGGGATAATACTATTATATCCCATGTATAAAGTCAAGGACTATTTTTGTTGTGATTGTTGTTGATTATATTTTAATCTAGCCGCTATTTTTTGTTCTCTTGATATGTTTTTATTTTTCATACCTTTTATTCTATCAGCAAGATTTTTTGGATTATAGATTACAAGCCCAGTAGAGTTTGTTCTAATTATTTCTGCGTCATTAACTGACAAGCCCAGTTCAGTACATAACTCAATCGCCTCGTCTAAATATTTATAACCTTTTAAACCAAGTTTGATTTCTTTCATCTGATCTAAAATAGATTTAATCCATTTATAATGCGCCATGATTAACTGACCTTTCGCCTGTTGCCAGATTACGAAAGTATTAAACTCACTTTCGGAAACTGGTATCTGTCTATCACGACAATACTCACGACCAATTAAATCCAACTCATAATTATTATCCCACTCTCTTGCATGAGAAATTAAATGATCTCTACCACTTGAAAATCCAAGTGCCTTGTCATTAGCATCACAAAATTTAGTTTGGTGGGGATTACTCGGCTTGCCCTCCATTTCAATATTAATATCTGGATTGCAATTTTCTTTTGCTTTCAACTCATCTCTAAAATAAGCATAAGCAAAGTCACGTGATTGTGGACTATAACTGTCAGCGTCGTCTTGACGATCAACTCCATCAATATCGCCATTTAAACGAAAGTCAAAATGTTTAGTGACATACTTGTCATCTCGGTCATTACTCTCGTCATGTCGGTCATCATTAAATGGATTTTGGTCATCACTTTCATGTCCATCTTTCTTCTGCATATAACCAAAATGGAAACAACTATCTTTCGCAATAGTATTTACATTAGGGTATTTATTTTGAAGATAATGTGCAAGATCTACATCTTTTTTAGGATATTGTCTTGACACACATTGTTGTGCAAGTTTCCAAGTCGCATTTTGCTTGTCTAAAAAACTCTCTCTTTCTTGAAAGAATTTTTCTCTCTCTTGCGTGTTCTCTTGTTCCAAGTGTACTCGCATACGATTTGAGATCTTATTACGATACTCGGAATTAAGTCTTATTCTGCTCATATTGTCCTTTCTGTTTGTTTGTGCATATATGGGATATTATATGAATTAATTTAGGTTGTCAAGGGGGTATGGGCGGTCAAGCCGCTGATACCTCGTATTATTTTTTTTTCTGGGTGGGCCCGCCCATAGAGTGCAGCCGAAAATTTTTTTATTTGACAATAGATCTGGGATATTGTAAGATACCTGCATGATGATATACGGCAATACAATTAAAGATATAATTAAAATGTATCCAAAATGGGTCTGGGCAGGCAATATTTTCTGCGTTGCTCTTGGTCTATGGGTGATCTTTTGGTTATAGATCATATACTATTTTTACCGATTTTAGGATTCGCGGTTTTAATCTTTTTGATTTTATATCACGAGTTCTAACAGCCAATCGGCGCGTGGTGATAAATCAATTTATTGAATTTATGAAACGCGCCCTTGAGCCCAGATCCAGTTTCCATAGGGCCAAACAATTGTTGCTGGATCTGGGGTCAAGCGACACGCGGCTTTATTAAATTCATATGAAGTCGCTTGGCCATTTAAGCTGGTGAGTATAAACACCTATAGCCAGGATAGTTCATAGCAAGTGCGTTGTGATATGCTGGCAGTTTAGAATGATTCTAAAGTAGAAAAAAAATAAAACATATTAACAAGGTCTCAAGCCGCAAGCGGGTGGGCCCGCCCATTAAAGTATAGAAAAAAAATTTACTAGTTGACAGGTCCCGGGCTCTGGGATATAATAGGATCTAGAAAGGAATACATATGTTTGAAAAACCAAAAAAGAAAAAAGTTAAATGGCACGGCCAGACGGTTACGATGCCATTCAATTGTTCTGTATACCAGGACAAGGAAATAGAAATCGCGAATAGATTCACTGGAGAAAAAACTAAGATGCCAGGCTATGCTGCGAGCGTCTACGACACGATCATTGGAGCTGAACAGTTTGGCGCTTATGAAATTGTAAGGGCCGGAATTGACTGGTTCAGACAGCACTTTCCAAAACAATACATGGTGGTCCTTGACTAAAGCTAGCCCAATGTCTGAAGAATTCCATGACTGGCTGGACCAGTGTCCAGTCAGATGGATCCGGGACCAGGTGACGAAGGACTATGTATATTATTGCTTTGAGACGCCGGACGAGGAGGACGATGAGACTTAATTCCAGACGATCACTACTAAGATATTTTACAATGGCGGATGAAGATCTTCCGCCCTCATATGTGAAGAGCTGCGAAAAATTCCTGAAAAAAATAAAACAAAAGAATAAGGCTTCAAGCTCCCAAGCGGGTGGGCCCGCCCCTAAAGAATCAGGGTCCAAGCAACAAGCTTGACAGGCTGCAAGCTGTAGGATATTATAAGATATGACAAAGAAAGAACGAGAAGAATTAAAACAGGACCTGGATTTATTAACCAAAGAAGAGTTGATTGAGATCTTACTAGATCATGAAGAAAAAAGAAGCAAGTAAAATCACCGGCGGACTGAGCGCACCAGGCAAGATGCCTGAAGGCAGCTATAACCTGCCGGCTACAGCATGCCAGACTGGCGCGAAGCTCAGGGAGGTCCCGGGCACACCGTGCTATAAATGTTATGCCTTCAAGGGCCGTTACAACTTCCCGAACGTTAAGGACGCCTTAAGCAGGCGCCTGGAATCAATAACACATCCAGACTGGGTTCAGGCCATGGCTGTGTTAATCAAAGGTAAGAAGCATTTCAGATGGCACGACAGCGGAGACCTTCAAGGGCCCGAGCATCTTAAAAAAATTTTTGAAGTATGTAAGTTAACACCGGATACACAGCACTGGCTGCCGACTCAGGAGCGGAAATTGTTACAGTTCCTGGATCCGGACATAATACCGTCAAATTTAATTATTAGACTAAGCAATGCAAAAAATGACACCGTACCCGGTCAGGCCTGGTCGCACTGGTCCACAGTCGTGACGAAGCCCCGAGCTGGCCACGTGTGCCCGGCCCCTGAGCAGGGCAACAGCTGCGGCGATTGTCGCGCATGCTGGAATAAAGATGTTTATGAAGTTCAGTACAAAATCCATTAACGAGATTCACGATCAATGGTGCAGGGACAATGGATACCCAGTCCCCAAGCCTACAAGCCTTCAAGCACCGAAGCGCAAGCCTTCAAGCCACAAGCTAAGGGCTCAAGCCTCAAGCCGGAGTCTACAAGCTCCAAGATCCGGGAGCCAGTGTACAAGCGGTACCCCCCACGGTCCAGGGTACAAGCAACAAGGATAAAAGTATTTTTTTTATGCTTAATATGAAATGATATTTGGTGCGGGGAGAACCGTACCAAATAGGCATTTTTAGGCGAAGTTGCTTTTAATTCAACAGTGAAAAAGTTCCCGCTAGGAGCATAGCCCAATAAATCAGGAGTGCCAAATAAAGCCCAGTTTTCCAGTCTGGTCCATGCAATTGAGGGAGTTTCATTCTTTAATTTTTTCCATAGTTGTCGCTCAGTAATAACCGTTCTAACCACGCCTACACCAATCTATAATTTTCCGATTATTTTACCCATTGACCATTTAGGTTTTTCACATTTAATGACCAATCGGTGTGTCTCATTATCACCAATAATTCTATTTTCCAAGAGTTGCATTCCAGTAAAATCATACAGGTCCCCATTAGGGAGTTCGATCTGAACGCGAGCCTCTTTAGTGACTTCTGCTTTCATAAATCTCCGCAACATCATGTCTAACATTTTGCCGCTGATTGCCATGCTTGATCTTATAAAGGATTTTATATAAGATGGCAATATTATGCCAGGACCAGCTAAACAACTAACAGCAAAGCAAATGAAGTTTGCCCAACTCATAGTCTATGGAGTTGAAGGTAATCCGGTAACTAAAACGGAAGCAGCTAAACTAGCAGGGTACACCGACGCACTGCATGAAGGGACGAGACTAACCAATCCCAATAAAAACCCTCTTGTCTGTGCCTACATTAGTAATCTACAAGACGAAGTAAGGCAGAAATATGGCATAAGTTTTGAAGGTCATTTAGAGGAGCTAGGGAAGATTAGAGATAGAGGTAAAAAAGACAATAAAAATTTAGCGGCTGCGGCAACCACAGAAATAGCACGAGGAAAAGCTGCTGGATTCTATATAGACCAGAAGATAATCCGTCACGGAAGCATAGACGACATGAATCTTGACCAACTTTACGAACGTATGAAAGTAATCAAGGAAAAGAATGAAAGAATTATGGAAGCTAAACAGCTCCTAAAATCTAATGATGAATCAAGCTCAGACAGTAAAGAGCAAACAGTAGAAAAACTACCATCCCCAAAACATACATCTGATTCGGATTCCACATCTTAATTATCTCTTATTCTTTCTTTTTTTAGCTTTCGCTTTTTTCTTTTTAATTTTCTTTTTCTTATTATTCTTTTTGTTTTTCTTTTTCTTATTAGGCATTAAATCCTCCTTATAGATGTTGTACATTTCCTCACTTAAATAGTCAATTTTTCTAGACATCCAATTTCTCCACCTTAACAATGCACCCTTTAGGGAAAATATTTCTATCAGAAAACACTTCGTCTTTCTGGTCATAGCTAGCAAACGTCCATATAAACTTTTTAGTTCTTTTGTATATATACCCATACGACACCATCTTTGAGCATTCAAACTTATCAAACTCTTCTCTGGTAGCATGTCCTCCATCAGCTGTAATATCAAGCCACGAGATTTTATAGAAGTAGTACTTCTTTTTGTTGATCTTGACATGTTTATATTTAGATTTTTTTCTGAACATAATACTGTATACCCTTCCCTCAATAAATACTAAAATAAAAAATATGAATCATGTGCGCGCGTCCCTTAAGTTGTTGGTATTGCTAGCTTTTTGAAGAATTGTATCTTTTGTAACCAATTGTATCCTAGTAAAAGATACAATTTTGAACGAATAAGTGTTGGTATACAACAATTCTAGCTTTTGTACCAATTGTAACCACTTTTAAAAAAAAATAAAAAAAATTTTTTTATTTCATTGAAATAACAGTATACAAGGGATACAATGCAATTAATGGCTAATTTCCTCGCTAATCTGTTCATTTTTTGTATCTTTTTGGTTTTTGTTCTGGTTACAATTCCTATAGTACT
>Ga0209992_10005005_pt1 | contig 10049 bp, 6 predicted proteins | sample 2SBtaG_2_FD_182564 | JGI IMG/M metagenome (GOLD analysis project Ga0209992, IMG submission 182564) | Deep subsurface microbial communities from Kolumbo volcano to uncover new lineages of life (NeLLi) - 2SBTROV12_ACTIVE470 metaG (SPAdes)... | ecosystem: Environmental > Aquatic > Marine > Volcanic... | reverse complement strand
ATTGATCAAGCATCTCCTTCTTGTCTCTGAATCTCCTCAACCCATTTGTTCCATAAAATTTGTTCTCTCTAAAGAATTCCCACAAGTCAGGAGATTTCTTGAGAGTTGAGAAGAGAGTGAGAAGAACTGGCAAGTTTTTGGATCGTGTTTTAAATATTTCACTTCCAGCAAAGGTGTTTGTCAATTTCCCACACATCTCATGAAATAAAATCACTCCTCGATCCAAAGATTGAGATCCTTCCATGAAAGTGTCAATGTTCTCTGAGAGGGACACCAAACTGTTGAAATCTGCATCTGTCCCATTATTAGCAAAATTGTAATATTGAACACAAAAATCTTTGAAGAGATTGAAGGGTCCTCGAAGCCTCCCCAACTCCATCACAGATCCAATGTTGTCCATCAAGGTGCGAATGAAAGAATCTTCAGCACCTTCTATTCTTGGATAATTAGGATCAGTTTTGAATCCCTTGAATTTCAGAATCATTCTCAGTTCATCTTCAACAGCAGAATCTTCTGATGTTTCTAGGATTGTTGAAAGTTTCAGAGCTTCTGAAGATGTAACTTCTCTTGAATGCATGAGAGTAAGTAACTTTGATTTCACTTGATTGTGGGCATTTAGGAAATCCTCCAAATCAATCTCAACCTCAACTTGGTTTTCCTTCTTCTCCTCTTCCCCTCCTCCCTTCTTTTCTTCACCCTCTTCATCATCACTGTCATCATCACTGTCATTTTCATAATTCTTTTGCCAGCTTGAGATGGCCTCGTTGAGATAATACTTGTAAAACTTGCTCTCATGATAAGAAAAGTACATGAACATCTCCAAATGACCACTTTCTACAAGGATTCTGTAAAAAGATGTTGAGAAGTCCTCACACACACTTTCTAGAAATGAGATTGAAGCTGTGGAAAACTCATCTTCAAAGTCACTTAAACTCCCAGCTGACCTGCAAATCTCTTCCAATCCTCTCACATTATCAGGCAAGGAAACATGGAGAGAGGAGAGTTGACCGACCAAATTAAACTTAAAATCGTCTTCAAAGTTGTTTTGTGGAAATACTTGGTAATACAAATTTGCAATGATCCCTTTTGTCAACATATCCAAATCTTCAAATTGATCTTTTCTAATTTGCAATCCCAAACTCCCCATAGAATGGGAGATCACATCAAAGTTCTTGATTCCATCCTTCACATCCTTCCATAAAATATTTTTAGTTTCAAAAAGCTCATCCAAGTTTGAATATTTGGTCTTGTATGCTTCATAAACTGGAATAAGAAATCCTGATCCTGGCAATTCAATGTTGTCTGTTTGAGATTTGTTAATAAGGTAAAGAAGTTTTGGTAAAAAGGGTGGGGGTGAGCATATTGATGGTTTCTTGAAAGCCTTCAAGAACTTAGAAAGAAGATTTTTTGCAAATCTTGATGATATCGATGATTCCTCATATGCATGACCTTCTAAAACAAAATTTCTTTCAATTGAGATGAGGAGAAAATGAACAAATAATGTCTTCTTATGAGGATCGATTGTGTCAAATATGTTGTTTGAAAATATTTTAACTACAACTTCCCCAAACGAATTTTCATCTAAATTTTGTGGAATATCTGTTGAGCAATGTTTAAAGATATAGGTTAGGTATTCAAGTAACTTACTACCTTCATTGGTGAGAGCTACTGAACCAAATCCTGACATCAAACGATGTTCAATCGCATTAAGCAACTGCTCTTTCAACTCATAATTCATCTGAAAATGTGCAATGTTTTGGGCTAAATGGAATACATGATAAGTCATGGCGGCATAGAATAATTTCTCATTAGTTGTTTGATCAACTTCGTGAATGAATTTAATAATAAAGTTAACTGCAGCTAGACAAGCATCATCATCGTCAGAAACAAGAGATATAATATTTAGGATTGAATTAAATTTTTCAAAATCAGCTCTCCCCCTGCAATCATAGTTATCCAGATAGAACACCACTTGACTAGCATCTGCCCACTTTCCAATCCCATCTTCAAGAATGGATAAAATAAGGGAGGGCGATTTCCCCTCAATTTCAGCATAGAAAAAAGAATCAAAAGTGTTGATTAATGCATTGTGTTCATCCTCACTAACTTTGTCCCAAAGTCCAGATAGTAGATCACCCGATTCTTCTTCATTCCAAATTCCAATATGGTTAATAATTGTGTTAAACATAGCTTCAACCAAGTGACTTTTCTTTGATTCTTCAAGCTCATCCCCTTTAATAAATACTAAGTTTTGATACTTGGTATATAACATGATGACTTGACCTGGAGAATATTTTCCATTCTTTAAAAATGCCCAAATAAATTTGTTTAAAGTTATTATACAATCCTCTCCATTCACCAAATAAGAGTAGAGATAGAATGTGTTAGTAATCAGACTTGATATCTTCTCTTCTTGTTTTCTTAGAGAAAGAATATCCTTAAAAACAGGAGTTGAGATACATGATTCAGGCAAGTAATTGGATATTGTGTTAATCCAAGATTCTAGTGGGGCAGTTGTTTCCACCCATTCTATTCCAGATTTTAATATCATAGGAACCATATCCTCAATGCATTCATTGAAATTGGGTTGATGTCTCCCAACTGCGATGTAAAGTTGGAAGACTGCCATAATACTCCTCTTGTCAATGGAAAAATCAACACATCGATATGATTTTCGAAAGGAATTATTACCAATAATTTTCAAGAATTTTGATGCACCATAATTACCAGCAGCCATAAGATCAACATCATCTCGATCTTGAGGTCTAAATTGAATTGTTTCATCAAAACCAACAGGCAAAATCCATTCAAGAACATCCCTATACCCCTTGAAGATCTCCTTTTCAAAATCCTTCCTTGGGGTTGAAGATCTGAAAATTGAATTGATAAAGCCTTCTTCAATCTCAGGGAATAACAATCTTTCACTCAGAAATAGTCCAAGAACTCCAACAATGCAACAAACAGACCCTTCCCTCGCTGCAAAGCTTACATTCGCAATTTCGCTTCTAATGATCTGAATAGCCTCTTTAAAAATTTCCACTTTATCGTTCTTCTCGACTCTCGCCTCATTAAGAGCATTAAAACTCTCCTTGATGTTAAAGAAAGTTGGACCATTGAAGTATATTTTTCCTGACATGCTGAGCAGTTGCTTAATCACTTGAAGGGGGGAGGGGAATTCTTCCTTATAATTTCCGTCATTGTCATCTGGGATATCCACTACTTTATCCTCCTCATCCTCCTCATTAATCTTCACTTCATCTCGCGGAACATGAACAAAATTATCTGAGTCAAGGTTCATGTTTGGGTTATCGGTAGATCTCCCTCCATCGATATTAGGGTACCCCCCAAAATCTACTTTTCCATCACCTTCTGCCACATCTCCATAAGAGGGGGGAGGATGATTTTGTCCAAAATCTACACCAGACTCCATACCTCTAACCACCTTTTTATCATCATCACCATCATCACCATATAGATCTTCATATAGTTCCATTATGTGATCGGGATTAGAGGATTCTATGAGAGGGTGTCTGATATCATCCTCCTTTTCCTCTTCCTCTTCTTCTTGCATTTTACTGCCAGCTTGATCATCCATCACATCTTCCTCAGTGGGGTTAAACAAGATACTCACCTTCACCACCACCTCTTGATCACAAGCATCGTTCACTTTTTTGGTAAATCCCTTGATGCCAACAACAGGGATTGTGATGAGGTTGGCCGGATCCTGATCTCTCATGTCCAGATCTGCCTCTATCATTTTGGTCTCATCATCCTCTTTAAAACCAAAAATTAAGGCCTCAAACCCCTCTTCTTGCACTATCTTAGCAGCATTAGCAAAGAATTTAATATTAGATGAAGGCAGGAAGGCGATTTTGGGGTCGTTGGCCACTTGGTTTCGACTTGAGGAGAAGGAAGATTCGTTCTGAATTCTCCCCTTCTCCAAATCGCAATTCTCCACATCAAACCTCTCACCAAAATTGCAAGGGATTGCTATCAGATAGGGGTGATCTACTTCATTCCAGCTCTCTCCCCTGATCTTAACGATTGTTGGGTTCATTTGAATGAAATTCTATTGAGTGTAAAGTGGTAAAAGAAGCGAAAAGAAGAAATTGCTGAAAGATTTTGAGAGAAATTTCCAAAGTTAGCGACAACAGTACAAACGTTAATTCACTTTAATACAATAAGATAGATTGATAAAATAAGCCAAATAGCTTTCTTTAATGGTACTCAAACAGTGAGAACTAATGTTCTAACACTCGTAGCTTTGCTTTTTTTGAGATTTTAAGATTCAACACTGAAAGAACACAAGATAGAAAGAAACTCCAAAGCTTTATTCATAGATAACAATATTCTGTTTCAAATGAAACTGTCAAACATTTAATTATGAACCTTTAAACAATTAAAAACACAAATTTTAACTTTGAAAGCAAAATTAAAGTGCAAAAATTGATAATATTCTTATAATTACCCCTCTTAATCAGAATATATAACCCAATTACAATTAAAAAATGGCTATAAGAAGGAAGATTCGTGAAAGAAAGGAGTTTTTGTACAGAAAAAGTTTGGAGGGTGAGGACAAATTGAACTTCGAGAAGAAAAAAAGGATCAGGGAGGCTATGGAAAACAATACACCGATACCTACTGAATTGAAGGATGATTCAGGTTTGTTTTAGTGGTACTTATAATATAGGCCATCTCTTGATGAATGCAGGAGAGCTCTTACAAGAGGTGAAAAATGAGGATGCTTTGACATCTCAGCTTTACACGACGCTAGATTCAGAATATGCTGAAGTTGGATTAAGAGAGCCAAAGGTTTCAGATTATTGATGAATGTGATATTAAGTTGATAGGTTTGTATTACAACCTCAAGGTCTCCTTCCAGTCGATTGAAGCAGTTTTCGAAGGAGATGCGGATTGTGATTCCAAATTGCCAAAAGATCAACAGAGGAACTCATTCTATCGATGAACTAGGTGACTTTTGATGTTATTCTTTCTTTTGTCCATTCCCATCAAGGTGGGTTGGTTTATGGTGATGTGATATTGTTTAGTTGAGGCTTGTAAGAATGCAGATTTTACAGATTTAATTTTGATTCATGAAACGAGGTTTGAAAAAAATGAGAGAGAGAAAGATCAAAATGAATGATAGAATTCAAGAAAGATAGACTCTCCCTGATTTGAGCCTTGTTCACCCTCTAAAACCTTATGAAATAGAGGAAATCCAGATTCTTTGATCATCTGCCACCTCCCTCATGGACCCACTTGTCACTTCACTTTGACAAGCCCAGTTTTGAGGTTTTGAAATTATAAAAGATGGTTAATTTTATGATCTTAATGATCTTTGAATTCTTCTTACTTATTTATGTTTTTTCAAGACATGATATTGAGGATGGGATCAAGCCAATTAAGGAAGTGTACCCTCATCTTATCTTCCATCATCTCAATTCTCCTTTAGGTCTTAAAAATAAAAGAGAATTGAATGAATTGATAGAGGGATTAGATATCATTTTATTAGCTATTTTTAATTTTTTGACACTTTTTCTTTTCATTAAAATCAGGTCAAAGATTGACAACCATCCTTCAATCGATCTTCCCATCACCAAGATCTTATTCTTCTGGTTTGTTCTTGGTTTTAAAAGAGAGAGGATGATCATTTATTAGTCTTAGAGTGTTGATTAAACATCAGATTTTTGATTATGAAACCCTCAATTATTTCAATATTTTCCATTTCTCTCTTTCTTCTTTTTTGAATTTTAGACCAATCTCATCGAAAAAAGAAGGATGGAAAGAGAATCATCACTTTTGGAAATATGGGTAAGAATTTATTCATTTTATTCTATTTTCCATATCTATAGGAGATATTATCTCATTCAGACATCACATGTTCTATCCTAATAACCACATCAACCCCCTTTCTTCTTCTTCTTCATCTCAAAATGATCAAAATGATCAAATTCAAGATCAAGATCAAATTCAAAATCAATTGGTGGAATGTGGACCAAGATTTGCTCTTTTTCCATTCAAGATACTGAGGGGGACCATGGAGGACACCAATGCTCAAGTGGAGTGGGTGTACAGGCCCTACATGAACTCCTCCAAAAGAAGGAGGATCTTGAGTGAAACTTTAGTTGTCCAAGATGAAGATGAACAAGAAAATGAAGAAAGTTAAAACAAAAAACAGTTTTACACCTTCTTAATCCTTTTATTTTAAATTGTTTGTATTGTAAATACCATTATCTAAACTATATCTTCAATTTTTAACAATATTTCAAGACAAATTTATTGTTATCATGTTGCTTTAGTGAGATGAATAAAATGATTTGAAGAAACTGATTCAATTTTGACCCATTTTATCTGTATTATTCCTTAGTAGAAGCGAAGATGGATCATTCACTAACCTATCAAAGAAGGATTGATAAGATAAAGAAGGCTGAATCTTCTACCTTCAGATTAGATGATCGAAAACTCGCAAAACTCGAAAAGGTGTCAAGAAGAAAAAATCGCCCATCGAGATTATCTACACCTGGAAGCCGAGTTCAAACTCCCTTAACAAATTTAACTGATGGTAAACTTAATTTATTATCTTTTTTTAATATTATTTTCTCTATATTGATTCAGAAACAGGAAATATGGAAGGGAATTTGTTGCAAAATTCCAAGACTAACAATCAGCTCAAGAAAGATGATGAAAGCTCTGTCTCTACGCATCAAACTTCCACCTCAATTACTAATAAACCTCTTGAAGATGTTGTTTGGAATCTTAAATCTTTTGGAATGGACACAAAAGCTGAGTGTGCAGTACGTTTTCCAGATTTATCAAATTTCATGAGCAGCATGACTTTGGACCAAAACCACAGGCTTAAGATAGCCGAGAAAGATCAACTAGATACAATATCTCGTTCTTTGGAGGGTAAAACATCTGTTTCATTGAACCAGATGAACAACAAGGGTATTTTTCATCCTTCTGTGAACCTCCAAAGAGCGCACTCCCAATATGTTGCCAACCTGCATTCCTCCATCAACCTCAAGTCTGTTCAGCACTCTTCCATGAGAAAGTTGATAAGAGAGGAGATGTTAGACAACGTCCATAAAGAGGAGGAGGTGGTGGATGCCCTAACTTCGATGTCAAGCTCTCACAAGTCTAAGTTACAAGAGGAGGAGGAAAGGAAATTAAAACGAATTCAAGTTAAGATTTAAAGATAAGAGAGATTAAAGATACAAGATAAGAGAGAAGATAGATAAGACAGATTAAGGAGAAGGGATAGTGATGATGATCATTATAAATTATAAAATATAGGATGATAAGATGAAGACAAAGAGGCAGAAGAAGAGGGAGTTGAGGGATCATAAGAGGAAGGAGGAGAACAGAAGAGGGGAGTTGGTGATGAATTTTCATTCACATTTATCATCTTCTTCAAACCATCAATCAAAACAACAACATAAAAAGGAAAAGATGAAAAAGAAAGAAGAAGTGATAAAGGAGAAATCAATTGATTCAACAAATTCTCATCATCCACTTACCACCATCACTTCATCTCAATCTCCCTCATCTTTGAAGAACAGCATTGGAAATCATTCATCAACTTCAAATGAGAAGAGAGTTAAGGATCAATCATCATCTCAATCTCGCCCAACCACAGCAACATCAACTTCTTCTCATGAGATTGTAAAGGGGGATGAGATATTATCTACCCTTCACCAAACAGGAGTGAATCAGCTCTTGGAGAATTTATATACAGATGCCTTAGCTTCTGATTGGACTTTAGATCAATCATTCAATCCAACCATTGATTCTTCAACTTTTTCTCATCCCATCTCCTCCTCATCCCAATCATTCTTCATCAAATCATGATAAGAATGAGATATCAAAGGAGTTGGATAAAAAACAATCTCATGCTGTTTTGGGGTATGTCAATTCTCAATCCAATCTACTCTTACATGAAATTGAAGAAGAAGAAAAACAAAAACAAGAGGAAGAGAGAAATCATCCATATGACGATCATTTTATGGATTATTCCACCTTCAAATCTCAATATCAATCTTATCTTCAATCTCACCATCCCAATTTAACATCATCAACATCTAATGAGAAAGAGATGAATGATATTGAGAGTGATCAATCAAAACATCAAAAGAAAGAAGAAGAATTGAATCAAGAGAAAAATCAAAAAGAAGAAGAAGAAGAAGAAGAGATTATGAAACCAAATACATCACCAAAACAACAACAACAAAAGAGAAGGAAGAAAAGGAATCAAGAGAATTTATCAACTTTTGGTCAATCTAATCCATCCTATGCTCATATCAAATCTCACATCAAATCATATCAATCTAAAAATAAGAACAAGAATAACAAAAATATCACATCTCATTTCTCAAGTGGATATGCAAATGTGTTGGAGAGACAAACGACAAAATTGGTGATACCTAGAGTGAATTCATATCATCAACAACAATCTCAAACTAATCGACCACCATCATCATCTTATTCTCATATCCCAACCATGAAAGGGAATCATCCATCCTCCTCTTCTTCATCCAGTGATGCTTTGAAAGCTGGTTCACAAGTTGGCTTAAAATCTTTATTAAAAGAGATCAAATCTGAGGATATTGGGTTCTCAAGAGGGTTGGATATCTCCTCTCTCCCTAAAGGATTCAATTCTCAATTCACATACCAACAGCAATCTTTATTGATGGATCGTGAGGATGAAATGATCAATAAAAACAATAACAATCATGAAGAATTGAAGTTAGTTGAAGATACTAATAATCAAGGAAGAACAGAATTGGGATTAGATATCCAATCTTCCTCTTCTTCTTCATCATCTGTATCAGAAAAAGATCAAGAATCAATCAACCATCAGCCTCATTCATCATCAAAAAATCAAAGAAAGAGGGCAATTTTGAGATTTGATGATGAAGAAGAAATGATCTCATCTTCCTCTTCTTCCAATAATATAAAGTCAGCCACCATACAAGAGGAAAAAGAAGAAGATGAAAATTCCATGGCTCAGTTATCATTAGAATCCAAGATATCCTTGCTTCAATCATGTTTTTATGATATGGAGGTTCCTATCTCCCATCAGCTTGAATTTGTGTTAAAATATTCATCTCCCTTCTATTCATCCCATCTCATCACTAGCATTGGATGTTGGTCGAAATTTAAGTCTTTGTTCCTCACTTTTTGGGAGTTGTCTCAATTTTGGATGCGATGGAAGATCCATCAAGAATTGATCAATGAGAAGGATCTTTCAAACATGTTATCTCAAATTGATTTTCACCATCTAATTTCTCCCAATGTATTGAATCAAGAAGATATGAGAAATGATGATGAAAAGAAGATGAAAGAATTATTAAAAGATAGTGGTTGGTTGAAAGAAGAGATTTATCAATTGAATAGTAAATTGGATCAATTTTTGAAAATGGTAAGTTCAAAGTTGGGAGATGAGAAGTTATCATATAAAGGCATCGAGATTGATCACATTTGGCTTACAAATCATATCCAAAAACTACAATTAGAGGAAATGGAAGATGAGAATATCAATTAGAATAAAAATATAAAATATATATATTTTTTCATAAATTGTTTGATTTTTATGATTGTTGTGATTGTTTCCAAGGTGGGAAAGGAATCAAATGATGATTTAAATTATCCAAATTATTATTATCACATCTGTTGAAATATGGTGATAAAATAGGACAAGAAATGAGATAATCATTGTGATTATTGATCAAAAATGGATCTCTACTCTCTCTTTTTGATTTCAATTCTTGATTTGAACAACCTATAAATAAGAAAAATTGAAAATATGATAAACTTAGAAAGAGTGAGAATGAGAAATATAAATCTAAAGAAAGAAATGAAGAAACCAGTTGGATCAAGTTCAAATTCTTTAAAAGTGATCAATTCTCCTTTTTTAGCTTGATTTATATCAAATGGATGATGATTCTTGTTGTTGTTTAATAAGGGTGGAGAGTGGAAAGAATGTTGATTTTTATCTTGAAATAAATTGGATGATGAAACTCCCAAATACTATAAAAAAAAAATAAAATTAA
>Ga0209992_10005002_pt1 | contig 10054 bp, 7 predicted proteins | sample 2SBtaG_2_FD_182564 | JGI IMG/M metagenome (GOLD analysis project Ga0209992, IMG submission 182564) | Deep subsurface microbial communities from Kolumbo volcano to uncover new lineages of life (NeLLi) - 2SBTROV12_ACTIVE470 metaG (SPAdes)... | ecosystem: Environmental > Aquatic > Marine > Volcanic... | reverse complement strand
GAGGAAGCCGCCCGAGAGCCGGGGAATGTGCGCGTGGTGGGCGAGCACAGCGACAACCGCGATGGCCCTCAGCCCGTCGAAAGGCGCCACGTGGCCCAGAGTCCACCGTTCGCCTGGGTCACGGGCAACGACGAGATCGCGGTGGCCACGCTCGGGAGCGCCGGCGGCTCGAATCAAGAACCTGAGGTCCGCGGTCATCGTCTGCGGATCGACGAGGTGCGTCGCCAGAGCCCACGCGGCGAGGGCCGACAGTCCGATCACACCGAGACCATCGACGGTCGTTGGATCGACCACGGTTGCCAGCGCGCGGCCCGTCGCCACCGCGACCGACAGACCGACAAGTGCAGGGGCGGCGGCGTGGATGACCCGGACACCGAGATCGCGTCGGGCGACGAACCACACCGGGAGGTACGCGAGCTGGAGGCCGACGTAGAACCAACCAAAACCCGCGGCCCCGAATCGGCTGACGACAACTGTTCCGACGGTCCACGTCGCAACCAGCCAGCTCGCGCTCAGCCACATCGCGACACGAGTCCGACCCACTGCATTGAACGCGTGCAGAACCGGCGCCGTCATCGCGGTCGTGAGGATCGCGGGGGCGAAGAGAACCAGCAGCTCGGCGCCAGGGACCCACCGTGACCCGAACACGACCGTGACCAGGTCGTCCGGAGCGACGAGTACGCCCGCCACGAGCGGGAACGCCACCAGGCAGTTGAGCCGGATGGCCCGCTCCGTGAGACCGGTGAGAAGGTGCTCGTCGTCCTGCGCCCTGGCGAGCGACGGCAGCACCACCCGATCGACCGCCCCGAGCAGCAGGATCGGCATCAGGATCAGGTTGTATGCCCACGAGACGTAACCCAGCGCGGTGAAGCCGAGCAGCGATCCGATCAGGATCGGCTGAAACGAATCCGTCAGCGCGACCATAACTCCGGAGGCCTGAACCGGGAGACCCGTGCCGATCAGACTCCGGTAGGTACGCTCGCCGCTGTTCGGGATCGGTCCCGCGATCGCGCGGAGACCGATCGCGCCGAGAACTTCCTTCGCTGCCACGGCGAAGGCGAACGCACCAGCCCCGAACCCCAGTCGGGCGAGCACGAGAACCGTCGCGAAGTAGAGGAGCATCTCCGCGGTTTCGATCACGGCCAGCCGGGGAAAGCGCAGATCCCTCTGCAGCCGGGCGTTCGGGACAGCCCGCGAGAACCGGGCGGCGAGCGCGACGACGAGAACGGCTACCCAGAGTGCGACGCGTGTCGGCCCCCACGTTGCGACCGCTGCGACACCGAGAGCGCCGACGGTGAGGGACCCGACGGCGAGGAGAGACGTCATCCGGCGAGCGCCAGCCCACTCCGAGGGGTGGGGCTCGGTGGGTTGGCGAACGAGGGCGACCGTCAGACCGAGATCGCCGAGAAGGGTCGCTGCACCGAACACCACGAGGTTGAGGGTCGCGAAGACGCCGTAGTCGTCCGGTTCGAGCCACCGACTCAGCAAGATGGCAGCGAGCGCCGAGAGAACGATGTGCCCGAGTTGCCTGACGCCGAGAAGCATGGCGCCCCGCGTCGAACGCCCGACCTGGGTCGTGTCGACCAACTCGGCCGACGTAGAGGTCGGATCCGGTCCGGGCGACTCGTCAGCAGAGAGCTGTCCGGCACGGGGTGTGTCGATCACACGACCCGTATCGGTCACGCGTTGGCCTCGGACCTCGTCGGTGCGTTCACGCCTTGGGTCTCGACGCGGAGATCATCGAGCTGGGCCCTGGCCTGTGGCGACCTCCGCCACGAACGCCCGAACCCGTTGAGGACGCCCCACACCACCGGAACACCACTCCGGCGGAGTCCATCAACAGCGGCGCCCACGGACTTCCGACGACTCTTCTTGCGGCGAACCACGATGACGGCGCCGTCGACGAGCCCGGCCAGCACGCGGGCGTCGGATCCCTGGAGCACGGGCGGAGCGTCGAGGATCACCAGGTCGGCATCACCCTGCAGCGTGCGCATGACGTCGACGAACCGCGTCCCGTCTGCGATCGCGTTCGCATGGCGCGATGTGTTGGGCCCTGCGCTCAGGACCCGCAACGACCCGCTGATCGAGGCGCCCTGCACGTGGTACACCGACTGCGACAGCGCCACGGTCCCCTCGATCACCGAGGTGAGTCCTGGGGCGCCCGGTACCCCGAACTGGGTGTGGAGCCGGCTGTGTCGAAGGTGGGCGTCGACCACGACGACGCGGTGGCCACCTCGGGCCAGCGCTACGGCGAGATTGGCCGCCACGGTCGACTTGCCGGCATGGCGGCGGGCAGAGGTGACGAGCAGCGTCTGCACCGGATGGCGATGCGACTCCGCCGTCAGCATCGAGCGGATCACGCGGTACGCGTCGGCTCCTGGACCGGTCGGCCTCGCGAGCGAGGTGGCGTACCGACTGCGTTTGCGGAGGTGCGGCCTCTCACGCGGCGTGCGACCGAGGATGCGGACCCCTCGCAGCTCTCGCTCGACCACGTCGGCGTCGCGGAGGCGGTCGTCGAGGTAGTCCAGGGCGAACGCACCTGCCAGGCCAGCTGCCAATCCGGCGATCAAGGCGACGACGAGCGAGCGGGTGGCCGTCGGTCCGAGGGGCCCCTCCGACGACGTTGCCTCGCTCACCACCTGAGCACCGGCGGTGGAGACGGCCGCGTCGATGTCGACCTGCTCGGCGCGCTGTCTCATCTCGACGGTGAGCCGCAGAATGACCTCTCGCTCGGCGAGGAGGCGCTCCAGCTCAGCGTCGTCGGACTCGAGGTTCGCAGACGCGAGGCGTGAGATCAGGGCGACGTTCTCGGCTGTCTCGTTTGCGAGGGCACCGACGAGGGCCAAGTCGTCGGACAGACCGGTGCGCTCGGCGATCTGGGCGTTCACACCCACCAGCTGCTCGCGGTAGCGAGCGGCCTGCGTTTCGAGGTGGTTGCCGAGGGTGGCGAGCATGTCGCGGATCTGCAGCTGTCGAACATCCACGTACGCCGCGGCGAAGGCGTTGGCCGCCTGCTGCGCGAAAGCAGGATCGGTGCTCTGCACGACGACCTGAATCATGTCGGCCCGGCCGAGAATCCGAGCCTCGAGGCCTGCGATCTTGCTCATCGCCTGGGTTCCCAAGCGCTGCTCCACCTCGTCCCACACGGGGCGGGAGAGAATCGTGAGCTGCTGGGTCTCCATGACGCGGACCGGATCCTGAGCCTTGACGCCCGTGATACCGAAGACCCACTCGCCCTGGGCCTCATTGATGCGCAGCTCGGTCCCCGCTTCGTAGACGGGCACGCGCGAGCCGACGGATCGCACCGTCACCCCCAGAGCGAGACCCGCCACGATTGCGATCACCCACCAACGACGAATCAGGACGCGCGCGAGCACGAGCAGGCCAAGGTCGTAGCGATCGTCGTCGACGAGGGTGTCGACGTCCGCGACGGACATGCTCTTTCTGTCGGCTCAAAACCCCTTGCTGTAAGCCGACGGGACAGTGAGATGAAAGCTCTTCGCAGTGTTGACGCGGCCCGTCACCGCGGTCTCGGTGTGTCGTTGTAGACCAGTACGCTCCCAACCCGTCGGAGCGCCCGGAAAGGACGTGGATGACCACGCTCGTCAACCTGGTGAGAGACGACAGGCGTCTGGTCGTCACCACGTCGCTGTGCGCCAACCCGGCGGACCGCACTCTGGACCGCGCCGACGTGGCACCAGTGCAGGTGCTGGCCGGTGGTGGATTCGAGGCCATCGGTTGGCTGCAAGACATGGGCGAACTCGGACTCAGCGCTGTGGCCGTGCTCGATGACGACCGCCTCCTCGTGGCGGACGGTGACGCTCTCTTCCTCGCCTGCGCGGGGAGCGACGTCAAGGAGCTGCCGGGTCATTACAGCGACCTGCACGAGGTGATCGTCGATGGCGACGAGATCCTCGCTGCAAACACGGGCAACGACGAGGTCATCATCTTCGATCGGATCACGCTCGAGGAGAAGCGCCGCGTCCGACCGCGAGCTGCCGGCCAAGCGGATGGCGACGAAGAGCTCGACCGATTTCACCTCAACCAGGGTCTTCGGCTGCCGAACGGGGACCTCGTTGCCCTCGTCCATCACGTGAACGGAAAGCAGCTCGTCACCCGTCTCAAGGCCCGGGTGCTGAAGTCCCATGGCAATGGCGGCGTCGCCGGTCTCGACGGCGCTTCCGACGTGCAGCTGAACCTCGCGGCGCCCCACAACATCCGCGTTCTCTCCGACGGATACCTCGTCTTCGACAGCGGCCGGGCACTCGGGCGACGCTACGACGCCGACTGGAACGAGATCATGCAGTTCGAGACGGCGGGCTGGGGCCGCGGCTGCGACGTCGACGAAGACGCCGGTCTCGTGTTCATCGGGAGCTCCCCTCCTCGCCTCCGCTACAAGAAGCAGCTTCAGGGACGGGCGACGGATCGTTCGATCATCGAAGCGCGACGTCTCACCGACGGTGAGCTCGTTGCATCGGAGTACGTGCCCGATTGCGAGCAGATCAACAACGTTTATCTGCTCGACGCAGCGGTCTACGACCGCCACTTCGATCGCCCCGCGCTCTAGCTCTAGCGGTTCCCGCCGGCCGGTCTGAGGTCGATCGTGTCGAGCGGATCGCTCGCGCCGGCCACCGTCACCGCACCCGCGCCGCGCTGGCGCTCGCCCCACCGGGCCGCTGCGCGGAGCAACAGCAAGACCAAGGTCACCCGGATCGCGCCGTTGACGGCCAGGAAGCCCACGTTTCGCTCGACACCGATGAGGATGTGACCGACGTAGACGATCACGCCCACCTTGGTTGCAGACGTCGGGGGGAACGTTCGGTCGATTCGTCCCGTCGCCACGCCCCACAGCCCCATGCCGATCACGGCGCCCCAGAACCCGAAGTTGAGGTACAGGTCTCCAGGCATCGTGATCGCCTGGGACGACAGGTTGTCGTCGGGATTGTCCGCGATGAACTCGGTCGTGAAGTAGCGGCCGAGCGACAGCTGCGGAAACTCGAGGTGGACGTAGTTGGGCGCGAGCGGCACCGAGCTCAGGATCGGTTGCCAGATGCTCTTCCCGTTCTGGAACTCGGTCTCCCGTGGCACCTTTTCGTGCAGAACGATGATCCCGGTCACACCGCCGAAGCGCCGCGACAGGCCCTGCACGACGTCCCACGCCGCCTCGTTGGGAGGCCGCCCCGGTCGGCCACGAAGCCCGCTCTCGATGTTGTAGTCCGTGATCGCAGCCACAGCTGCCTCATAGATCGGCACGTCGTCGCCGAGGTCGAAGGCGACACGGTTGCCCTGAACAGTGAGAAACACCCACACGCCGAGGAGCATCAGACCCACGAGCTTGGTCTTGGACACCTTCACTCCGGCCGCAGCGACACCCACGAGCAGGGCTGCGATGGGGATGACCGCCGCCTCCTTGAACGAGGTCAGGATGCCCACCACGGACGCCATCGTCACGAGGGCGTAGAGCGGCCGACGAATCGCCCTGTTGGTCACCGAGTGGTACCCGAGCGCGCCGAAGGCGAGGAGGTACAGGCTCATGATGCTCTCGATGAAGCCTGACTGGATTCCGCCGAAGACCATCGCGTAACGGCCCAACAACCCAACGGTGGCCAGAACGAGCAGCGAGCGAGTGGACAGATCGACCCGCCGCCGGTTGGGCAGACGCGAAGCTCCTCCGACCTTCACCCCGAGGACGAACGCATAGAGGCAGAGCGTCGTGAGGAGCCACGCCCAGACGAACGCCCCATCGCCGGCCCCGCGAACGGCGATGTTCTCGTTGAGGTTGTCTCGGTCCATCTGGGTCAGCCCGAGCCGGAAGGTGAAATACACCAGCCACGCGAGACCGATCGAGGCCGAGACCGCGATGCCGCGCCGCAGCACGACCTTCACGAGGAGGAGGTAGCCGGCGACCTGGGCCGCCGTTCCGGCGATCGCGAGGAGCATGAGCGCCGAAGCACTCGAGGTGGCGGCCCAGCCCGCGAGGACCCCAGACGCCGCGATCGGAACCACGGCCAGCGCCGGATGGAGTCGCGGCCTGGGCCTGGTGATCGGCGGCGCCTGTCGGGGCGACTCGTTCAGCGCAACCATCGATGAACCCGTGTCAGTGAGCCGACCCCGCCGGCTGCTCGGCGCACACGCGAGGTGCCGGCGGCTCGGCGCAGGACCGCAACGGTGTCGTGAGCCACATCCACCCAGCTTCGGGCCAGCGCGTGGGCGCGGCCCTGAGCACTGAGTCGGTCGCGTTCGGCGCGATCGTCGGTGAGTCGCGCCACCACCCGGGCAAGGGACGAGGCGTCGCCGGCCGCGAAGCGAACCGCCGCCGAGCCGACCACCTCTGGGAGAGCTCCCGCGTCGGCGACGATGGTTGCGGTCCCGCATGCCATCGCTTCGAGCGGCGGGAGCCCGAACCCCTCGGCGACAGCCGGGAACACGAAGAGGTCCGCCGTCGAGTAGAGCGCCGGGAGCAGTGGATCGTCGACGTAGCCGATGAAGCGGACATCGTCGTCCACCCCGAGCCTGGCGACGGCCGCGGCCAGCGCATCGGCATCGCGACCCCGTCGCCCACCGAGCACGAGGGGAAGCCTTCGATCTGCAGGTATCAGCCGCCAGGCGCGGAACAGGGTCTCGACGGACTTCTTCGCATCGAATCCGCCGACATAGAGCGCAAACTCCTCAGGCAGCCCGTAGCGGAGTCGGGCCTCGCGGAGCTCGGCTGTTGTGTGCGTTCGCCGGAACGAGTGGCCTGCCGCCTCGAGGACAACGTCGATTCGGTCCGCGGCGATCCCCAGGCGTGACCGGATCTCTCGAGCCGAGTGCCGCGACACCGTCAAGATGCGGGTCGCGCCTGCCAGGGAGGCCGCCGTGGAGTACCCGAACCGCAGTCGCGAGCGGCCGGTGGGGCGTGGAACCAGGTCGGCGTCCCATTCCACCGCGTCGTGCAGCGTGAGAACGCTCGGCGCTCCCGTTGCCGGCAGGCCGCGGTTGGTGGGGCAGAACAGGACGTCGGCGCCCACTCGGCTGGCGACCCGCGAGAAGCCCAGCTGTTCGACGCGCCATTCCCTCCCACCGTCGACGACGGCCACGTCGAAGCCGAGATCACGATCGAGCGGTCTGTCCGACACACCGACCAGCTCGACTGACCGGAGCGTCATGAGGCCGCGGAGCAGCTCCGAGGTGTAGCGCGAGAAACCCCTGAGGTCTCCGTCGACGAGACAGCGCACGTCCACGAGGACCCTCAGCGAGACGTCATTCGAAAGCTCTGCGGGGATGTGGCTCACCGACACAGTGCGCTCCGAGACAGCAGTTCTCTCCGAGCCGCGGCACGCGAGAAGAGTCGTTCGAACGCCCGCCGGCCCGCACGCTCGAGATCGCGCCGCAACGAGTCGTCCGCGAGAACGCTGACCGCGGCGGATGCGAGCTCTTCGTGGGTGTCACCGACGAGGAGGTCGACGCCGTCCTGGAGATCGAGGCCCTCCACGAGCTGAGGGGTCGCCACCACGGCACGACCCCGAGCGAGAGCCTCGACGAGCTTGAGCGGCACGCCCCCGCGGACACGTACGGGAAGGACCGCGACGGTGAGCTGCTCCCACCAGCCGTCCAAGTCGTCGATTCGCCCGGTCACCGTCACGCTGTCGCGGCCTCTCAGCCGCGCCACGTCGTGGTCCGGTAGCCCTCCCCCAGCCAATGACAAGCGGGCATCGGCGCAGCTTCCCAGCACGCGGGGAAAGATCTGCTCTGCGAGCTCGAGGCCCGCGTTGAGATTCGGCTGGTACGAGTACGTGCCGATGAACCCGACCGTGTTCCCCGTCGCGGGAGCCAGGGCGCTGATCGCCCCTTCGTCCAGTGCGTTGGGGATCACCAGAATCGGTACGTCACCTGCGAGGTGTTGAAGCAGCTGCGCCTCTGCCGGCGAGGTCGCCCAGACCTCGTCGACGTCGGGGAGCACCGTTCGTTCCTGGGTCACCGAAGCGACGTGATTGGCCCACAGCGACACGCGCGACGCCGCCCCACTGGCCTCGTCGCGAAGGCTCTGGGTGACCGCGCTCAACACATCGGCGGCGTCGACGATCACTCGGGCCACGCCTGCGAGCTCGCGACTCCAGTGCATCCCCTGCGAGGGCAGAATCACCCAATCTGCGTCGACCTCCAACGCACGGGCCCTGATCGCCGCCGCCGCCTCGACAGCGTCGTAGCGCATCGAGAAGGGGTAGCGATCGCTGCGACGTCCGAGCACTCCGTTGGTCGCGAACGAAGCTTTCGCGGCGAGCTTGGACGCCATCGACATCTCGTGCTGCTCACGCCGCGGACCGGCACAGACACACGAGTCGAGCCATTCGAGCCCGGTGGTCGGGCTACCGGGGGGTCGATCCGCGGTCGCGAACCACACGACGTGGTTCTGCGCGGCGACACCCGCCAGAAGCTCGAGATTGGAGATCATGCGCAGGTGCAGGCCCGTGTCTGCCGGCAGTGGCAGATCGGGCAGCACGGTGAGCACCCGCGGTCCGGTCACGAGGGCGCTCGCGGTCCGTACCCAGCCTCGTCGACGGCCTGCTCGAGTCGGTGGGCGGTCGGGGCGGGCTGCCAACCGAACCGTTCCTGCGCCAGGGAGTTCTCGACCACCTTGTCCTCCACGAGGCGCAGGACCTGATCAGCCCGAAGGCCGATCAGCGGCGCCAACCTGGCGGTCACGCTCAACACCTTCTCCGGGCAGCGAACCGTGGGAGTTCTGACGCTGAGGAGCTCGGTCAGCATGGTGAGGAGTTCGCGGGCCGTCAGCTGATCCCGCCCTCCCGCCTCGACAACTCCAGGTGCGGGTGCCGCGATCGCACGGTGAACGAGGTCGACCAGGTCGTCGACGTGGACGGGCTGCACCAACTGGCTCCCATCGCCCAACTGGAAGGGAAGGCGCGTCGAGGAGAGCTGGTGAATCAGGCGACTGACGTTGCCATCGGTTCCGCGGCCGAAGACCATCGTCGGGCGGATCACAACTGCGCCACGACGAACGGCCAACCGTTCTCGCGCTGCGGCGATCTCGAAGCCGGGGGCCGGCGTGGATGACGAGAGTTGGGACGAGCTGAAGATCACCCAGCGCGGGCCATCGACTCGATCGAGAATCCAATCCAGGTCGGGACCCTGCAGCTGGGGAAGCACGACAACAGAACCGTCGAACCCTCCAGACAGACAGCGGTCGAGCGCTGCGGCGTCGGACAGCTCCACGACCGACGTCGATCGAGCATCGACGGGCTCGGAGTCTCGATGGTGCCCCTCCACCACCTCGAACCCGCGCGAGTTGGACACCTCCACCAACGCCTGGCCGACGTATCCGGACGCTCCGATCACGAGGAGCGGGTCGGTTCCGATCGCGCTCGGCGAGGTGACAGGGGCCATCACGATGCCTCGACGGTTCGAGGGAAGCGTGTTGTGGAGGGTCGACTCAGGCGGTCCACGTTGGACGGCCGCGCACCGAGGGCCCGCTCGTAGTTGTCGTGGACGAGATCGGCGTGGCGGTCGAAGGCGAACACGCTTCGCGCCCGAGTGATCGCGCCTTCCGCGAGACGGCATCGCAGATCCGCATCTCGCATCTGATCGATGGCGACGCCGAGGGCCTGCGAGTCGCCGGCGGGCACGGTCAGGCCGGTTTCGTCGTGGATGTTGACCCAGTCGGTCCCAGTACCGAGCTGGGTGCTGATCGCTGGGAGCCCGTTGGCCATTGCCTCGGCCATCGACAGCCCGAACGCTTCGGCCCGCGAAACCGACGGCAGCACAACGACGTCGTGTTGGCCGTGCATCTCGATGACGTCGTCGTCCGACGCGTCGTGGACCATCCGCACTCGCGCCGTGAGTTCGGGCGACTCCGCGAGAAGCCGCTCGAGATCGCCGCGCAGCGCGCCATCGCCGACCACGGTCAGCTCGACGTCGAGCCGGCTTCTGAGAGGCTGTCGCGATTGTTTTCCCAGCGCGATCATGCCTCGGTCGGCTGGGTGAGTCGGCGGAGCAGGTAGCGGCTGTGGGCTGCCCATACGAAGCCTTCTGTCACGGCGGGGTCGCGTTCATAGTC
>Ga0209992_10004998_pt1 | contig 10063 bp, 10 predicted proteins | sample 2SBtaG_2_FD_182564 | JGI IMG/M metagenome (GOLD analysis project Ga0209992, IMG submission 182564) | Deep subsurface microbial communities from Kolumbo volcano to uncover new lineages of life (NeLLi) - 2SBTROV12_ACTIVE470 metaG (SPAdes)... | ecosystem: Environmental > Aquatic > Marine >... | reverse complement strand
TTTTATTTTTTTGGAGTATTTGGTTTTGTTTGATTAGGTTTTTTTGATTTGTTTTGATTAGGTTTTTTTGATTTGTTTTGATTAGGTTTTTTTGATTTGTTTTGATTAGGTTTTTTTGATTTGTTTTGATTAGGTTTTTTTGATTTGTTTTGATTAGGTTTTTTTGATTTGTTTTGATTAGGTTTTTTTGATTTGTTTTTAGAATTTTCGTTGGCTAATTTTTTGTAGAGATTAAATGCTTGATCAACATTTGAATTTCCATGAACAATTGATCTAACTGCTTTAATCATAGCCACAGGATGTTCAGATTGCCAAACATTTCTACCAATATCAACTCCTACGGCTCCAGCCTTGATTGAATTATATGTTAATTGTAGTGCATCACGTTCAGGGATTTTCTTTCCACCAGCAACAATGATTGGTACAGGACATGATTGAACTACTTTTTCAAAATTCTCACAATAGTATGTTTTTACAATATGTGCACCTTGCTCAGCTGCCATTCTACAAGCCAAGGAAAGATAACGTGCATCTTTACCTAATTCTTTTCCAACTGCAGTAACAGCTAAAACTGGAATGCCATATTTTTGAGCCTCATTTACTAATTTTCCAAGATTAACGACAGTTTGATATTCATATTTTGAACCAACAAAAATAGACATTGCAAGGGCACTAGCGTTTAGTCTAATTGCATCTTCAATAGATACAGTAATGTCTTCTTGAGATAAATCATCACCAATAATACTAGAGCCACCAGAAACTCTCAACACCATTGGAGTATCAGTGGTTGGAGAGACAGATGTTCTTTGAACACCTCTGGTTACCATCAATGAGTCACAATGTTTCAAAAGTGGTGCAATTACTTTTGCAGGATTTTCTAATTTCTCAGTAGGTCCAAGGAAATATCCATGGTCTACTGCTAACATTAGTGCACGATTATTATTTGGTTTAATGATACTAGATAATCTATTTTTTAATCCCCAATCCATGTATCTTCGATTTTGAAAGAATAGAAATACCTTTCTTAAGCCTTTCTCATTTTGTTATAATTATTTTCATAGCCTGATCACCACTACGTGCATGATCAAATGCTTTTTGAGTATCATCAATTGTATATGTGTGAGTAACTAATTGCTTGACATCAATTTGAGATGATTCAATTAGAGACAATGCTTCAGCAGTATCTTTGTCTGAAGCAGCATAACTTGTTACAAGGGTAATTTCTTTAGAATAAATTTTGCTCATATCCAAATCAAATTGTGCACCTTTTGAAGGAACACCAAACATCATGACTGCTCCTCCTTTTCTAACTACATCTATTGCATCCTCAAGAGCTTTTAGACTACTAGTAGCAACAATTGCTACATCAACACCCAACCCATTTGTCTGATCCAAAATTTTTTGTATCCTATTTTCATCCATGGAATTTATCGATTCAGTAATATCAAATTTTTTTGCAAAATCTAATCTAAAACTATTCACATCAAAACAAAAGATTTTTGAAAATTTTTGTGCCTGAGCTAACATCACATGCATCATTCCAGTAGGACCCACACCAAATATTGCAGCAGAGTCACCTTTTTGATGATGAAATTTTGACCAAGAACGCACACAACATGCCAAGGGTTCAATCATCGCAGCTTCCTCAAAACTTAGAGTGTCTGAAATTTTTAAAACACCACCATGAGATACATTCCATGCAGGTACAACATATTCTTCAGATAACCCACAAGGGGATAGATTAGTTTCAGAATATTTTTCACACATTGTTTCATTTCCATGATTACATAAATGACAATCATAGCAAGGAACATGATGATGTGTAAAGACCCTATCACCTTTTTTGAATTCTGATACATCAGAACCAATATCTAAAACAATTCCTGCAGGTTCATGACCTAAACGCATGGATGGTTGTCCATATTGTCCAAAAACTTTTTCCAGATCTGAGCCACAAATTCCACAAGCATGCATCTGTACTAAAATTTCACCAGAACTCAAAGATGGTTTTTCAATATCATTAACTGAAATAATAGATGATTCTTTAACTGAAGCAGTTTTCATGCTAAAACATTATTGAATTGAGTATAAGTAGATTAAAAGAATTAAACACCAAGAATTTTCTTTAACATTACTCTATAATCGACTTCAGTTTTTTCACTTCCAGCTGCAGGTAATGCAAAAACAAGAGTATCTTTTTCAGCTCGAAGAGTAGTCAATTCATCATTAATTGGTTCGGAGATATCATCACTAACAAGAACTAGTCCAACATCAGAATCATCAGTTAATTTTTTAATTTCACTTAGAGCGTTTTCAGGGGTTTCAGATATAACACCAGGAACTCCGGCTAATTGAAAACTAGTTACAAATGATTTGCTGCCAACAGTAAAGATTTTCACAGCTAAAGTTTCTTAGTATTCTAATTTAACCCTTTTTGGAAGTAATTAGATCAGGAAAGATTGATTTAGTCTAAAAAATCAGTGATTTTATGGCAGATATTGATACTCAAAAAGATGTGTATCTATTTTTACATGGAAAAATGGATCTTAGAGAAAAAGCAATGAATGCATTATCCACAAAAGGATTTTTGGCTGAAAAAATCACCATGGCTTTACCAAATAAAGTTGGAAACGTAGGAGATTACATGGCAATGTTATGGATGCCTCCAAATCCAGATCAAATAAAAATTCAACTAATTACCAAAGTTGAAGAAGTTGAACCAGAAGGAATGGTAGGCCTATGGAAAGGTGTTTCAAAAGATGATATCGATACTATACCATTATAGTAAAGTTAACTGAACCCAGCACCAAAATCATTACCTTTGTCTAAAATACCACCAGAATCAGAATTTTTTAATTTTCTAAACAAGAGAGTTTCATAAACCATTTTCATTGCTTGTTCATCATCAATATCACAATCTTCTTTAATTTGATTTTTGTATTTTTCTAATTTTCCCACATCATGTTCATCAACTGAAATATCATCATGTATCATTAGATTTGCAATTTTTTCAATTTCAGAATTTTGTTGATCTTCATCCATGCATATCAAAATCATTTCTAGTTATTAATAGATTCGAATAACTATCACTATAAATCAAAAATCAATCCAGAAACAAAATCAGAGAATTCATCATCAGAAAAAATTATTCTTTCAATTTTATTTTCACTTCTAGCCAATTCTACAGATTCAAGATGATAGCACATAGGCTTATCATTTAATTTTCCAAAATAAAATCCAGGACAGGAACAATAATGTGCCATAGGATCAACCCAATGCTCCTCACCTTTTCCAACAACGGTCCAAATTTTTCTTTGACTTGGTTCAAAAACATGTAATTTTACACGTTTTTCAGAAACAAGTATTTCAACTCTATCTGAGTCTTTATTCACAAGGATTTAATCAGAATACTCATAGTATAACTTTGATGCTTCAAACAAGAATAGTTCCGTTTAAACCTGCATTAATGCTAAAAGGTGAAAAAAAGAATTTAGTAGTTACAGACATCCACATAGGATTTGAAAACAGTATGACATCAAATGAAATTTTTATTGGAAAAAATTCTTCCATAAATGAAACTATTCAAGAATTATCAGAAATAATTGATAATGAAAAACCAGATTCTGTGATATTACTAGGCGACATTAAGTCAAGTATCAAAAGTATATCAAAAAATGAGTGGGATGAAGTGCCATTATTTTTTAAAAAAATAAAAGAAAAATGCAACATCACATTAATTCCTGGAAATCATGATGCAAATATTCAGAAACTAGTTCCAGAAGGAATTACAATGATTAGTTCTACAGGAATGGTTGAGGACAACGTATTATTTACGCATGGTCATACAATGCCATCAGAGAATTTTTCTCATATTGAAAAAATAATCATGGGGCATGTACATCCAGTATTTTTTCAAGAAAATTCAGTATTAAATGGCCAAAGAGTTTGGGTATCATTAAAAATAGAAAAAGAAAAAATATTTCCATCAGCATCTGGAGATTTAGAAATAATAATTGTTCCATCATTCAACAAATATTTTTATGCTACACAAAAAAAATATTATAAAAAATCAATATCTCCAATAATTGAAAGATTAGATGAAATTACGTCAGCAAAAATTGTTTCCCTCGATGGCAGTATTATTGGAAATGAATCAAACATTAAACAAGTTTTATGATTGTTGAAAATAATTTAATTAATTATAATCATCATATGGTTCAATTGGGTTCTTTGTTGTTTCATTATCTTTAAGCCACTCCAAAGTTTTTACAAATGAATCTGCAAGTTCTAAGGTAGTCAACACAGGAATGCCTAGCTCTAATGACTTTCTTCGGATTTGATATTCATCATCTAACATTCCAACATATTTTTCCAATGTTGAGGTACTAGGAATATTTATGATAAAATCAATTTTCCGACCATACAAGAGATCAGCAATGTTTGGTTTTCTTTCAGGTTCTGAAATTTTATGAACAATCTCTATTTGACCAATTTTTTCTTCAAAAAATTCTGCAGTATGTTCAGTAGCTAAAATTTTGAATCCTAGTTGTTTGAGTGTAGCAATAGATGAAACAAGTTTAGATTTATTTTCAGCACCACCAACAGTTACAAGTGCAGTTCCAGAACTAGGAAGATTATATCCAACAGAAGTCAAACCTTTGGATAATGCATCATAAAAGCTATCACCAAAGCATGCAGCCTCTCCAGTAGATTGCATTTCAACGCCTAACATAATATCGGCCCCCTGTAGTTGCATAAAGGAGAATTGAGGGACTTTGATTCCATAATTGTGAATTTTTTTCCATTTATTTTCAGGAATTTTAGGCAAGGGTTTATCCAAAATTGCCTTTGATGCAAGTGATATCAGATTTGTTTTAACTAATTTTGAAACAAAAGGCATGGAACGTGAAGCACGTATGTTTAATTCAATTACATAGACATGATCATCATGAACCAAAAATTGGAGATTAAACGGTCCCTTTACATTAAATGTTAATGCAATCTTTTTTGAATATTCATTTATTGTTTCAATTGTTTTATTACTCAAACGCCACGGTGGAATACACATCATTGCATCACCAGAGTGAACGCCGGCACTATCAATATGTTCAACTATTGCACCAATAACAACTTCTTTTCCATTACTAACTCCATCAACATCTACTTCAAGGGAGTTTAACATGAATTTGGATATAACAACAGGATGATCAGGTGAAACATCAGTTGCTTCTTTTACATATTTTTTTAGTTCTTCTTGAGACCAAACAACTTTCATAGCAGCACCTGACAAAACATAAGAAGGTCTAACTATTACTGGGAATTCTACATCTTGTGCAAAAGTTTTTGCCTCATGAAGATTTGAAAATGCTTGCCATCGTGGTTGTTGTATGTGAAGTTTATCAAGTTCTGCACTAAACTTTGAACGATCTTCTGCCCTATCAACATCTTGTGCACTAGTTCCCAAAATATTTACACCATGTTGTGCAAGTTTTGGGGTTAAGTTATTTGCAGTTTGTCCGCCAACACATGTTACAATACCTTTTGGATGTTCAAATTCAGTAATATCTAAAAGTCGTTCTTGAGTTAATTCTTCAAAGTATAATCTAGTACAAATATCATAATCAGTAGATACAGTTTCAGGATTACAGTTTACCACAGTAACACTTTTCTCACCATTTTCTTGTAAACCCCAAACCATGTTTACTGTGCCCCAATCAAATTCAACACTACTTCCAATTCGATAGGGTCCTGCTCCAACTACAACAATTCCCTTTTCATCTGATGGAATTGCAATATCATTAGAATTTCCACCATATGTCAGATATAGATAATTTGTAACGGCAGGCCATTCAGCTGCCAGAGTATCAATCTGCTTTATTGATGGAATTACGCCTAATTTCTTACGTAAATCACGTATTTCATCCTGAGATTTGCCTTTAGAGCGAGCAATTTGCTTATCAGAAAAACCCATCTTTTTTGCTTCTCGCATAATAGATTCACCAAGTTCAGATGTAGCAAGTTTAGATTCAACATTTACAATATTTTGGATTTTTTCAATAAACCAAGGATCAACTGTAGAAAGTTTGTAAATTCTCTCAACTGAAATCCCCATCTTTAATGCAATTGCAATATTATACAAAATTTGATCATCATGATGAGAAATAGCATATTCAATTTCTTCTTCAGTGTGTTTTTTTCCATTTGAACGATTCAAAACTAATCCATCATTTCCAATATCCAACATTCTAATTGATTTTTGAAAAGATTCCTCAAAAGTTCTACCAATTGCCATAACTTCTCCCACAGATTTCATTGTAGGTCCAAGACTTTGATTTACAGATTCAAATTTTGCAAAATCCCATCGAGGGTGTTTACAAACAATATAATCAAGTGATGGTTCAAAACATGCAGTAGTACTTTTTGTAATTCTATTTACTAATTCAGACAAGTTGTAACCCAATCCAATTTTTGCAGACATGTATGCTAAAGGATATCCAGTTGCTTTACTTGCAAGTGCTGAAGAACGTGATAGTCGTGGATTTATTTCAATTGCAACGTATTTATCAGAATCAGGAGCTAATGCATATTGAATATTACACTCACCAACTATTCCAACATGTTTTGTTGCACGCAATGCTGCAGAACGTAACATATGATATTCATGGTTATCAATTGTTTGTGATGGAGCAACTACAATGTTATCACCAGTATGAACTTTCATAGAAAGAACATTTTCCATATTACAAACAATTACATTATTTCCATCATAATCTTGCATTACCTCATATTCGATTTGTTTCCAATGTCCAATGTATTCTTCAATTAAGACTTGACCTACAATACTTGCCTTGAGTCCACGCTCTACAATCTCATGAAGTTCAATTTCATTATAGGCAACTCCACCACCTCGACCACCCAAAGTATATGCCACTCTAATAATTACAGGATAAACTAATTCTTCTGCAGCCTTTTTTGCATCATCAAAATTTGTTACAGTTTTACTTTTTAGAACAGGAACACCACATTCTTTCATAGAATCCTTGAATAATTGACGATCCTCAGTTCTTTTAATTCCAGCAATCTGAGTTCCAAGTACATTTACACCATATTTTTGGAGAATGTTTGATTCCTCTAGTTTTACACCACAATTAAGAGCAGTTTGTCCCCCATATGCCAACATAATTCCATCAGGTCTTTCTTTTTCGATAATTGATTCTACATATTCAGGAGTTACAGGAAGAAGATAGACTTGATCAGCAAATCTGGTATCAGTTTGGATTGTTGCAATGTTTGGATTAATTAAGACACTTTTCAGTCCGTCCTCATGTATTGCTTTAAGACATTGACTTCCAGAATAATCAAATTCACCAGCTTCTCCAATTTTAATTGCTCCACTTCCAAGGACAAGAATTTTCTTTAATGATTCATTTTTTGGCATTTATTTTTTCTCCATTAGTTGTTTTAATTCCTCAAAGATGAATTTACAATCATAAGGACCGGGTGCAGCTTCTGGATGAAACTGTACTGCAAAACAATTTTGTTTTTTATGTTTTATTCCTTCAACTGTTTTATCATCTGCATTTGTAAACCATAATTTAAAATCAGAATGTTCTAAAGATTCAGGTTTAATTCCATAACCATGATTCTGACTAGTGACATAAACTTGATTATTTTCTAAATTTACACAAGGCTTGTTTTGTCCACGATGCCCATACTTTAGTTTGTATGTTTCAGTATTTCCAGCAATTCCAATAATTTGGGCACCCAAACAAATTCCAAGTGTAGGGATATTATTTTCAATTAATTTTTTTGCGGTTTCAATTGTATCTGGACATTTTTGTGGATCACCAGGACCACTACTCAATACAACACCTTTTGGATTGTATGACATTATTTTTTCATATGTAGTATTCCATGGAAGTAAAATTGCGTTATAACCTAGTTCACGAATATTTCGAAGTATTGCATTTTTTGCACCGGTATCAATTACCACAACAGACTCTCCATCATGTCCATAGATTTTTTCTTCTTTGGTAGAAACTTCATCCATAAATTGTTCAGAATTATAATGTGTTGCAGATGCTAATTCCTTTTTGATTGACTCAACATCAATTTCAGAATCAGATACCACAAGTGCTGCCATCATAACTCCTCCACTTCGAAGTTTCTTGGTTACTTCCCTAGTATCAATTCCTGAAATTCCACATACTTTTTCATGGTATAGCCATTCATCAAGAGTCATGGAAAGATTCCAATGACTAGCAGTAAGAGATAATTCATGTATTACCAATCCTCGAATTTGTATTTTATCAGATTCAAAAAACTTTGAAATTCCATCAGAATCTTTGATCGAAGGATCAGGAACTCCATAGTTTCCAACAAGAGGATATGTCAAAGTAAGAATCTGACCATTATAGGATGGATCAGTTAGTGCCTCAGTGTACCCAACCATTCCAGTATTAAAGACAATTTCACCAAAAACAGTTGAAGAATAACCAAAACCTTGACCATCAAGAACAGTACCATCATCAAAAATCAGCTTTCCAAACTTTTTTGCGTGATTTGATTTCTTTGTAGTAATTGTGACCCTCGTAAAGTCCGAGTTATTGTGAATTTAAGTTTTGTCGTAGTTAAGATATGAAAATAGTTGATCGCTAAATAATTTTAACAATCAAAGTGCTTTGAACTCTTCACTCCATTTGTGATATGCTCGAATCATTTCAGTTGAAACACTAGGTTTTCTTCTGACCATAATATCTTTGAAATCACTAGTCGTAAGTTCTCTTGGTTGAACTGCTTCCTCACCATCTACTGGTTCATGGTAATCAGGGGAATCAAAAATTTCATGAACAGTTTTGATCTGTGCAGCTTGACAAACATCTTTGATATCACTTGCACTATACCCATCAAAGAGTTTTGCAAGATCAGTATCATTAACTCTATAATCTTTTCTTAGAGGAGCAGTATATTGATTAAATAAATTCTCTCTTGCTTCTTGTGTTGGGAGTGAAACATAGATTCTCTTTTGGAATCTTCTCAAAAATGGCCAATCAAGACTCCATGGTTTGTTTGTTGCACCAATTACATACAACATCAAATCTTTTCCTTTACCATTAACACCATCCATCTCAGTTAGGAATTGATTTTTGGTTCTTACCTCTCCACCTACTTCACTATTTCTAGAACCTAACAAGGAATCAACTTCATCTACAAATAATATAACAGGTTTTCCTTCTTTTTCAGCATATTGTCTTGCCATAGCAAATAATTTTGAAACATTCTTTTCTGCTTCACCTAACCATTTACTCATCATAGATGATGCATCCACATTAATGAAATATCCATCCATCTCATTTGCAGTAGCTGCTGCAAGCATTGTCTTTCCAGTTCCAGGTGGGCCATAAAGCAGCATTCCTTTTGGCCATCCCAATGGGAACAAATCTGGTCTTTTGGTTGGATAAATAATAGATTCACGTAATGCACTTTTTGCATCATCTAAGCCAATTACTTGGTCCCAAGTAACATCAGGTTTTTCTTTCATTACTAATTCTTCAAAATCATTTTCATTTTCTTGTCGCTGAACAGATTTCTTTTGATCTTCATCAGAGGCCTTAGGGTCTACTGCAGGCTCAACACCATGAGCCTGTTGTAATGCATTTATTCGATTATGATACGAATTACACCTGTCTTTGTAAATTTGATTTAGTTTACTGTTTGGATAAAGTTGTAATAATTTTACCAGAGCATCAATTGCATGCTGATAGTGCGTAATTGCCATTCCACGGGCACCCTGGGAGTCAAATTTGATTGCTTCAGAAGCATATTTGCTTGCTGTGTTTTCTAATTCTTGTGGTGCTAAACTCATCTTAATTACCTACGCATCATCTTCTTGAGAATTTTGTTGGTATTCTACGGTGTTAATCTCTGTAACAAAATTGGTTAAATTAATTGCACTTGTTTCATGTTTGCAGTAATCAGGTCCATCATGGTAATTATTTTTAAAATCAGATTTTTCAGAAATATGAGTATGCATGTCTTTTACTTTGTTAATAGAATCTTCAGC
>Ga0209992_10004997_pt1 | contig 10065 bp, 8 predicted proteins | sample 2SBtaG_2_FD_182564 | JGI IMG/M metagenome (GOLD analysis project Ga0209992, IMG submission 182564) | Deep subsurface microbial communities from Kolumbo volcano to uncover new lineages of life (NeLLi) - 2SBTROV12_ACTIVE470 metaG (SPAdes)... | ecosystem: Environmental > Aquatic > Marine > Volcanic... | reverse complement strand
CTCCCGCGCCAGCCTTCAAGTTGATTGTCTTTGCCATAGATCGGATAAGTGCTGTGGCTGCCACTGCTGGATTTGACTGAGGCGAAGTCAGCCGCTTGTTCAAGTGCATGGTTGAGTGTGTTGTTAAGCCGCTGAGCAACGCGGGTGGGGGAGGGGTCACTGACTTCAATATTCATCTGGGCCGTCAGCAGGTCATTCGATACTTCAATCGAAGCTTCGGTTTGAAAATCGACACGGTTGTAAACGGATTCTTCCGCATGGCTGATGGCAGCCAAGGTAAACATGACAGTAAGCAGGAAGGAACGCAGCATGATGACCTCCTATGTTGTTAGGTGAGAATATTAATTTATCAATTGGTCTGGTTGTGAGCGATTAAATTAGTTCCTTGAAAAATTGAGTGATCGCCAGCACGCGCTGTTTCAAGTCGCCATACTGTAATTCGATACGTAGTTTGTCCTGCCCCGACATTTTGATGTGGCGTTTGCTCTGGATCATGGTGATGATCTTCATCGGGTCTATCGGCGGTTCAGGCACAAACTGAATGGCAATCGCTTCGGACGAGGCATCGATTTTACTGATGCCCAGCGGTTTAGCGAGGATGCGCAGCCTATGACAATCGAATAATGCCTCTGTAGGTTCAGGAAGCAGATTGAAACGGTCGATCAACTCCATCTGCATCTCTTCTAATTCTTCGAGTGAATTGCAGTTGGCGAGGCGTTTATAGATCACCAGCCTTTGGTGTATATCGCCGCAGTAGTCATCCGGCAACAATGCTGCGGTGTGCAGATTGATCTCGGTGGTGACACCCAGCGGGTGCGCCATGTCAGGCTCTTTGCCCTGGCGTAGTGACGCGATGGCAGTTGAGAGCATATCGTTATAGAGCGAAAAGCCAATCTCCTGCATTTCGCCGCTCTGCGATTCGCCCAATACTTCGCCTGCGCCGCGTATCTCAAGGTCGTGCATCGCGAGATAGAAACCGCTGCCCAGTTGCTCCATCGCCTGAATCGCTTCCAGTCGTTTTTTTGCCTGCGCCGAGAGGCCATCCATGCTGTCCACCAGCAGATAGGCATAAGCCTGATGGTGCGAACGCCCGACACGACCGCGCAACTGGTGTAGCTGCGCAAGGCCGAAGCGATCAGCACGATTCATGATGATGGTGTTTGCAGTGGGAACGTCGATGCCGGTTTCGATGATGGTGGAGCACAGCAGCACATTGAAACGCTGATGGGTGAAGTCGCGCATCACGGTTTCCAGCTCGCGCTCACCCATCTGACCGTGAGCAACTCGGATGCGTGCTTCCGGCAATAAGGAGGTGAGCTTCTCCTCCATGTTTTGTATGGTGGCGACTTCGTTATGCAGAAAATATATTTGTCCGCCACGTTTGAGTTCACGCAGCACTGCCTCACGAATCACACCTTGGCTATAACCGCTGACAAAGGTTTTGATCGACAGGCGTCGTTGCGGCGCAGTGGCGATCACCGAGAAATCGCGCAGACCTTCCAGTGACATCGCCAAGGTGCGCGGGATAGGTGTGGCGGTTAGCGTTAGTACATCCACCTCGGCACGTAGTGCCTTTAACCGTTCTTTTTGCTGTACTCCAAAGCGATGTTCTTCGTCGATGATGACTAACCCGAGGTTGTGGAACTTCACATCCTTTTGGATCAGCTTATGGGTACCGATGATGATGTCGATCTTGCCGTCCGCCATTTCTTGCAATGCCTGTGATGATTCCTTGGCTGAGCGGAAGCGGGATATTTCGGAGATTCTGACAGGAAAGTCGGCGAAGCGATCAGAGAAGCTTTGAAAGTGCTGTTCTACCAGCAGCGTAGTCGGTGCCAATATCGCGACTTGCTTGCCATCCATCACTGCGACAAACGCTGCACGTAGCGCGACCTCAGTCTTGCCGAAGCCGACATCGCCACAGATCAGCCTGTCCATCGGCTTTTTGGATTGCAGGTCAAGGATGGTGGCTTCGATCGCAGCCACCTGATCCGGTGTCTCCTCGAAACCGAAGCCGGCAGAGAATGCCTCGTAATCGTGATAATTCAGATCGAAAGCATGCCCCTTGCGTACGGCACGTTGTGCATACAAGTTCAATAATTCGGCGGCGGCATCGCGCACCTGTTTCATTGCTCTACGTTTGGCTTTGTCCCATGTACCGCTGCCTAATTTATGCAGCGGTGCGGTCTCAGGTGCGCCACCGCTGTAACGGCTGATGACATGCAATTGTGAAACAGGCACATAAAGCTTGTCTTCCCCCGCGTATATCAACAGCAGGAATTCGTTTTCACCCTCGCCGAGATCGAGATTCACTAACCCCTGATAGCGTGCGATGCCATGTTGTTCATGAACTACCGGATCACCGACCTTGAGTTCCGACAGGTCGCGCAACATGCCTTCAACATTGCTCTTTTTTGTTGCGCGCGACACACGGCCCCGGCTCTGTGAGGCATACAGCTCGCTTTCGGTGACGACCGCAATATTCTTATCGGTCAGGCTGAAGCCGTTGCTGACCGTTGCCACGGTGAGCATGAATTTCTTTTTTGAAGCAAGAAACTCGGCATAGTCTGTGCATGGTGTTGGATCAAGCTCGTAGCTTTGCAGGTATTCAGCCATGATCTCGCGCCGTCCCAAGCTGTCGGCAAGTAGCAACACCCGACCTGAATAATCAGACAGGAATTTTTGAAAGGCTTGTGTCGGGATATCTGCTCGTCGATTAACGGCGATGTCGGGCAGTGATGCCGTCATGCAGGTGGTGTGGCTGTCTCCTTCTGTGCCATTGGAGAGTACATCGACTCGCGTAAATTCTTTTGCCTTTAGATAAAACTGCTCCGCATTCAGGAACAACTCATGTGTTTCCAGCAAAGGATGTTGTGGATCGCCACGTAACAGCTTGTAGCGCGAGGCGGTGTCGCTGGTGAAACTGGCGATAGCTTCATCGACATCGTGATGCAGGCACAGTGTGGTGTTCGGTGGCAGATAGTCGAACAGCGTTGCGGTCTGCTCGAAAAATAACGGCAGGTAATACTCGATACCACTTGGGGCGATACCTTTGCTGATATCTTTATAAATGCGCGATTTTGAAGGGTCACCTTCGAAGCGATCACGGAAGCGCTGACGAAAATTCTTCTGACCGTTTTCTCCAAGTGGAAACTCGCGTGCGGGTAACAGGCGAATCTCCTGAACGGGATAAAGCGTGCGTTGTGTATCCACATCGAATGTAGAGATGGTCTCTATCTCATCGTCGAACAAGTCGATACGGAACGGCAGCACGCTGCCCATCGCAAACAGGTCGATCAATCCGCCCCGGATGCAATATTCCCCCGGCGATAGCACCTGCTGTACATGGGTGTAACCGGCAAGCGTCATTTGCTCGCGAAAAGCGTCCAAATCAAGATTGCCACCCTTTTTCAAGAAGAAAGTATAAGCCGCCATATAGCTGACTGGTGGTAGTGGATACAGTGCAGTCGTCATCGGCACGACCGCGATATCGAATGCCTGGGTGCGGATATGGTGCAGGGTTGCCAACCGCTCGGACACTAAATCCTGATGCGGAGAAAAATGGTCGTAAGGTAGCGTTTCCCAATCTGGTAACAAATGGATATTCAGGTCGGGAGAGAAAAATGGAATCTCTTCAACCAAGCGCTGTGCTTCTAGCGCATTCGCTGCGATTACCACCAGTGGGGCTTTTTTACAGGCAAGCTGAGCCAGACCGAGTGCATCGGAAGAACCGTGCAGGTTTGTGTAGCGTGGACGTGAGTGTTTTGAAGAGAACAGCATGTGGAAGGATTGAAACAAAGGGGCGCATTATATAAGGGAAGCGTGGATGTGATTTGCTAATTGCACATGATATTATCAGCTAAGCTGAATCCGGTTTAATAAAATATGGCATGGGTGGATGCAGATTGATAATTTGGTAACTTTATAACTTTAAAGGGGAAAATAATGAAACTTGAATCACTTGCGTTGCATCATGGTTATAAGTCAGAAGCTACAACCAAAGCTGCTGCCGTTCCAATCTATCAAACCACCTCCTACACCTTTGACGATACACAGCACGGTGCAGACCTGTTCAATCTGGCCGTGGTCGGCAATATCTATACGCGTATCATGAATCCGACAAACGCAGTGCTTGAAGAAAGGCTGGCTGCTATTGAGGGTGGTATCGCTTCACTGTGTGTTTCGTCAGGTATGGCAGCAATCACCTACTCTATCCAGTGCATCACCCGTACCGGAGATAATATTGTCAGCACATCCCAGCTTTATGGCGGCACTTACAACCTGTTTGCCCATACCTTCCCTCAGCAGGGCATCGATGTTCGCATGGCGTCGCATGATGATTATGCAGGCCTTGAAAAACTCATTGATGACAAGACCCGTGCATTGTTCTGTGAGACGATAGGCAATCCTCTGGGTAATGTGGTAGATCTGGAGAAGCTCGCCGAGATCGCACATCGTCATGGTGTGCCGCTTATTGTCGACAATACTGTGGCAACACCATATCTGTGCAAGGCGTTCGAGCATGGTGCAGACATCGTGATCCACTCTCTGACCAAATACATAGGCGGGCATGGTACTACCATAGGCGGCATCATTATCGACTCGGGCAAGTTCGATTGGGTCGCCAACAAGGCTCGCTTTCCGATGCTGAATGAGCCTGATCCTTCTTACCATGGCGTGGTGTATACAGAAGCATTGGGTGCGGCGGCCTACATTGGCCGTTGTCGTGTTGTGCCATTGCGCAACACAGGTTCAGCCCTTTCGCCCATGAACGCATTTATGCTGCTGCAAGGATTGGAAACTTTAGCGCTACGCATGGAACGCCATTGTGAAAATGCTTTGGCAGTAGCAAAATTCCTGAAGGGACATTCACAAGTCGCATGGGTCAATTATGCCGGCTTGGAAGATAGTGAGTTTTATACAACTTGCCAGAAGATCACTAAAGGTAAAGCTGCTGGGATTTTGACTTTCGGTATCAAGGGTGGACAAGCTGCCGGCGCAAAATTTATCGATGCCTTGGAAATGATATTGCGGCTGGTAAATATTGGCGATGCGAAGTCTCTGGCTTGTCATCCGGCCTCGACTACCCATCGCCAGTTGTCTAGTGATGAACTGGCCAAGGCTGGTGTGTCAGAGGATATGGTCAGATTATCAATCGGTATCGAGCATATTGATGACATTCTTGCCGACATTACTCAGGCTTTAGAGGCGGCTGCTTGAAGTCGAATCTGAACAAATCAGAAAAATATTAATGGACTGAAATGTCGGAATTTTCTGCTCTTGTTCCCGCTGCCGGTTTCGGTGCCCGTATGGATAATGAGCTGCCCAAGCAGTATCTTTCCATCGACGGGCAGCCGATGATTGGGTATGCGTTGAATACCTTGTGTGCCAATCCGCGGATCAAAACAGTGTTTGTGGTGTTGGCACCGGATGATAGTCAGTTTCAGCAATACGATTGGTCGGAATGTGGTGATAAATTACAGCCGCTTTATTGCGGTGGTGAAACCCGTGCAGAGAGCGTGGCGAACGGTTTGCTGGTTTCCGAACTGGAGCCGGATGATTGGGTGCTGGTGCATGATGCCGCACGTCCCAATCTGACTCAAGCACATCTGGACAAGATGATCTCCGAGTTGCAAGACGATAAAGTGGGCGGCATTTTGGCCGTGCCGGTCGCAGATACTTTGAAACGTTCCGATTCATTGCAGCGCATAGAATGCACTGAGCCGCGTGAAAATCTCTGGCAAGCACAGACGCCACAGATGTTCAGGGCAGGACTGCTGGCGCAGGCACTCCAGCAGGCATTTCAATTGGGCAAGCGTGTCACCGACGAAGCGTCAGCAATTGAGGCGATGGGTTTGCAGCCCAAGTTGGTGGAAGGTGATAGCAATAATTTTAAAGTGACTTATCCGCAGGATATCCGGCTGGCAGCGTTGCTACTTCAGGAAGGGAAATAATCATGCGTATCGGGCAGGGTTTTGATGTCCATCAATTAGTTGAAGGTCGCAAACTCATCATTGGTGGCGTGGAAATTCCGCACGAAAAGGGTTTGCTCGGCCATTCAGATGCAGACGTATTATTGCATGCGATCTGTGATGCGATGTTGGGTGCGGCAGCACTAGGCGATATCGGCAAACATTTTTCCGATAGCGACGCAAAGTTCAAGAATATAGACAGCCGTATCCTGCTGCGTGAGTCGCTGCATCTGGTGCGTGCTCAGGGATGTCGTGTTGGCAATGTCGATGTTACCATCATCGCGCAAGCACCCAAGATGGCACCACATATCCCGCAGATGGTAGAGAATATCGCTTCTGATTTAGGCATAATGAAAAGTGCAGTCAACGTCAAAGCGACGACAACTGAACAACTGGGATATACCGGACGCGGCGAGGGGATTGCTGCTCAGGCGGTGATTCTACTTTTGACTGAATAATGAACATTTCTAAAAACCTAGTGCGCGGTGCTCGCATCCTCGCATACCGTCAAGGCATGTCTTGTCACTGTGCGCCGAGCGCCTTGCGATCGTACCGCTCGCTACGATTTTCAGAGATTTTCTGATGCAGATTCTTGCACTAGACACCTCCACTGAATATTGCTCCGTCGCGCTGTGGCAGGATGGTGAAGTCATATCACATTGCGAACTGGTCGGGCAGAAGCATTCAGAGATATTGATGCCCATGCTGGACAAACTGTTGCACGAGGCGGGTGTGAAAGTGGCTGATCTGAATGGCATCGCCTTCGGTATGGGGCCAGGGTCTTTCACCGGCGTTCGTATCGCATGTGGTGTGGCACAAGGACTGGCTCTCGGCGCAAACCTGCCGGTGGTGGGTATTTGTACGCTGGAGGCACTTGCCGAAGGTGCCGGCAAACCTAAGGTGATTGCGGCACTGGATGCACGTATGAGTGAGGTGTATCACGCTGCTTATATCAAACAGAACGACGTATGGATGAATGCAAGCGAACCGTTTTTGTGCAAGCCTGACGATGCGCCACCACTAGAGGGTAAAGACTGGTTCGGTGCAGGAAGTGGATTCGCAACCCATGGCGAGCAGTTGAAGTTGCAGTATACGAATAATCTGAAAGGAGTCGATGAAACAGCGATTCCTCAGGCTGCAGCAATCGCAATGTTAGGGGCAGCTCGCTTTGCAGCAAGGGAGGGAGTAGATGCAGCACAGGCTTTGCCGTTATACCTGCGCGACAAAGTGGCGTTGAAAACTTCCGAGCGGGAAGCGCGTTGATCAGACCGATGACTGCGGCAGATGTTGATGCGGTGCTGGGTATCGAGCAAGCGGTGCAAGGTTACCCTTGGTCACGCGGCAACTTCACCGACTCGTTAGAAAGCGGCTATCTGTGTTTCGTGGATGATGTGGCGCTTGTAGCAGGACATCGGGAACAAGGCGTGGAAATACGTGCCTATGCGATACTGATGACTGTGGTTGATGAAGCCGAATTGCTGACCATAGGGGTTGCTAGCGGTCGGCAGCGGCAAGGGTTGGGACGTCTGATGTTGGGCAATATGCTTGAAGCCGCACGAGACAAGGGTATGCGTTGTGTGCACCTGGAAGTACGTGCTTCGAATGAAGCTGCAATTGCACTATATCGAAGTGCTGGATTCATCAAGGTCGGTGTGCGGCACGATTATTATCAAAATGCTGAGGGTTGCGAGGATGCGATGACGATGGCGTGTAATCTGACAGGTGATTCAAATGGATAGAAACGAAGCAATGTTGCGCGAACTACATCTGCTCCCGCAGTGGAAGCGGCGTAACCTGCCCGAACCTATAGTTTCTGAACATGTTGTTGAGGAAGCTGTCGTTGAGGAGCAGGCCACTACTCAACAAGCACAGCCTGCTGAAGTGCCTGTTATACCTGCACAAACTCCATCAACACCACCCCAATCAGTAACTAAAGGTGCAGAAACACCCCAAGATACAAAAATAAGTGATACGCCAGAACCGCAAGCCGAAGCCAAGATGGCTGAACTTGCCACGTTGAATTGGCCCGAACTCAAGCAACGAGTACACGACTGTGCTGAGTGCAAATTGCGTGCAGGCTGTACTCAGACAGTATTCGGAGTGGGAGACGAACACGCTGATTGGTTGTTCGTGGGCGAAGGGCCAGGTGCGGATGAGGATGAGCTGGGTGAGCCATTCGTCGGTCAGGCGGGCAAGTTACTGGACAATATGTTGATGGCGATCAAGCTCAAGCGCGGGCAGAATGCCTACATCGCCAATGTTGTGAAATGTCGTCCACCGAATAACCGCAATCCTGACTCAAGTGAGATTGCCACTTGTATGCCATATCTACAGAGACAGATTCAACTGATACAGCCAAAACTGATCGTTGCATTGGGTAAGGTGGCGTCAAATACGCTGCTGGGAAAAGATGCGACCTTGGCCAGTTTGCGCGGCAAGGTGCACGACTATAACGGGATACCTTTGGTCGTCACCTATCATCCCGCCTACCTGTTACGCAGCCCTTCAGAAAAGGCCAAGACTTGGCAAGACCTCAGACTTGCGGTGCAACAATTCGATTAGCTTGATATTTAAGCAGTACGCTTGAGGACGTAAATATCGCCCGATATCCAAGTTTCACCTTCTTTTCTGAACGGGTGTGATGTACGGGAGATGACGCTGAACTGGTTCTGCTCTGCCAGCCTGTTTATATAGGCTTGTGATTGTGCATAGCGACCGCTATTCAACAATTGATAATCCTGACTGTTATCCAGTTGCTCAACCGAGAACGTCAATATGGCATTCTCGGAAGCATGTGCAGCGATATCAGCAAAAATCTTATCCAATGCGCCAACATAGATAAACAAGTCCGCCGCGATGAATAAATTATAGGTGTTGTTACTTTGAGCCAGACACTCAGAGATATCGCCTTGCAGTAATTCGTTGTATATCGATTTTTTGCGGGATTCCTCCAGCATTCTGGGTGCCAGATCACAACCGGTAATGTGTGCTGATATATCTTTGAATACTTGCCCTGATAATCCTGTTCCGCAGCCTAAGTCTATGGCCTTGTCAAAGCTGACTGCATCACCTAACGTTTCAGTGACGGATTCTCTCAACAGCTCTGGCACCTTATATCCCAGTGTATCGACCAGATAGGATTCAAATTTGTCCGCGTGTGTGTCAAACAATTCGAGTACATATTCTTTCGGGGCAGTCTCGGGGTTGTTACCGGTCAGTGCATCAAGATGATATTGCGCTGAGCGATGGTTGGGGATGATCTCCAATACCCGGCGGTAGCTTTCTTTGGCTTCATCAGGCTTACTGAGTGCTTCCAGACACTGCCCCAGATGATATTGGGCCACCATTTGTCCGGGGTGCAGCTTGAGTGCTTGTCGATAGTAGGTCGCGGCCTCGCTATGATTGCCTAGCCTTTTAGCAGCCAATCCCATGTTGACATAAGCTTCAACCAGATTGGGGTCATAAACCAACGCTTGCTTATAGCTTTGTATGGCAAGGTCAAAATCACCCTTGATACGATATAAATTTCCTAGGTTGTTAAGGATGGCAGGAGATTTAGGTGCTAGTTCGGCTGCACGTTTGAGGAACTTCAGCGCGGTCGGATAGTTGCCGCGTTCTGCGTGCAAGGTGCCCAGCAAATAGTTGCCATCAATATGGTCGGGGTCTTCTTTCAGGATTTTTTCGTAAAAAAATCGCGCTTTATCAAAGTCTCCCGACTTGTGTTTTGTCAGCGCCTTTTTCAGGTGTTTGGAAATGTTTGCACTATTTTGAAAAGCAACCACACTAGGCCTCTATCAATATCAGTAAATCAGGTTAAATCCAGCAAACATCGCTGGAATGGTTTAGTTCGTAGAGGGTAATAATATCGCAATAATTGGGGTCAGCGTTACAACTGCCCCTCATCCTGATCATGCCCGTGCTTCTTGTAGATTATCGACATGATGCTAGCCATCAACAAGCCGAAGACGAAGATGATGATGTAAATGTGAAATTCGAGTTTTTCCATTACGGCATATAGTCCCAACATCGCAAAGATGCTCAGGTTCTCGTTGAAGTTCTGCACTGCGATCGAGCGGCCTGCACCCATTAACAG
>Ga0209992_10004995_pt1 | contig 10070 bp, 10 predicted proteins | sample 2SBtaG_2_FD_182564 | JGI IMG/M metagenome (GOLD analysis project Ga0209992, IMG submission 182564) | Deep subsurface microbial communities from Kolumbo volcano to uncover new lineages of life (NeLLi) - 2SBTROV12_ACTIVE470 metaG (SPAdes)... | ecosystem: Environmental > Aquatic > Marine >... | reverse complement strand
TGGCGATTTAATTCTTCTTATTTTGGCTATTACAGGCTTATTTATTACATTCTTTTATAAAACTTCACCTTTTTCAGTTAAAGAGTTAAAGACTTTTAATTGGCTAGTGCTTGGATATTTTGCAGTTATTTGTATTTCGATCTTATTTTCTGGCAAGGCGCTAGAGTTAGCGCATTTTATTTCTAGAGAGTTGTATTTTTTTTTTGCACCATTTGTGGCGCTGGCTATTTTTAAGGCCAGGATTGATATTTCAGTAGTGCTCTACGGTGTTAAAGTTGGCTTAATTGTGCTCGTTACACTAATGTATTTGAATGCTGGTAATTTTGATGTTCGTTATTCCGGTTCAATCAATGCGAATCCTTATGGCTTGATTGCTGCTATATTAACCTTATTTTCAATAATTAATGTATGCAAAGAAAGTCTTGTTAATCGATTAATAACTTTGGTTGCGTTTGTATCAGGAGTGTTAATCATTATTATGTCTGGCACTAGAATGGCATGGATAGCCTTTGTTATTTCTTTTTTCTTCTACTTATGGAATGCGTATATAAGAAAAGAATTGAAATGCTTTTTCAGGCTTTCTTTTTTGCTTGTTTTATTGTCCTTAATATTTAGTAGTTTTTTTCAATCTAGTCTTATAGAAAATAGAACTTTACAGGCAAAACAACAGGTAATGGCCTGGTTTTCAGGTGAGGATTCCACTTCGTCAGTTGGAGTAAGGCTTGAGATGTGGGACGCATCCATTGATGAGATAGTTGAAAACCCATCTTTAACTGGAATTGGTTATAGAAATAATATTAATAAGACTGTATCCAAGCATGCAGTAAAAGAGAGTCGGAATGTAATAGAGTCTTATAATCATGTCCATAACACCTATTTGAATCATCTTTTAGCAGAAGGTTTGCTTGGATTAATTGCTATCATATCATTACTATTCATACCATTTAAACGTTTTATTGTTAGCGCAAGATATTATAAAAGTATTAATAGTAACTCCTTTGCAATAATGGGTGTTTTGATGATACTAATGTTTATTTTGTTTGGCTTCGCAATGAAATTATTTGGCGATGTTTTTATTAATGCCTTTTATGTCTTTTATATCGCCATCCTACTGCCTAAAGCTGAAAAACTATCACGAAATTGAGTTATAAATGAGGCGTTATACCTTTGTAGGTTTTTTCAATTTTCAAAATATTATCAACTGAATCTTGAGTGGATTTTTTCCAAGGCTTTACTTTATCAGCTACAAATAGCCCATTGATTTCTTCATCAATATTTAACGACTTAAATCCTGCACAATGTGCAACATTTTTCAAGGTATTACTTGTAAAGTCGGTGACATGAGCAATATGAAAGTATCGTCTTAGATCATTTTTATAATCGCCCTTGGCGACCATATTAAGACCAGGTACAGCGACAAATAGATAGTCACCTATTTTTAGCAATTTTCTTAGCTCTATTAGAGTTTCTAGTGGATTGAATACATGCTCTAAAACATGTGACATGATAATAATCTTCCTGCCCTTTGGAAGGGTTGATGGATACATACCAACTTCAACATTAAGCTTGAAATTTTTACGAGCAAATTCAATAGCCTCAATATCTAAGTCGCAACCTTGTACAGATTTAACGTGAGATTTCAGGGTGTTAATTGTTCCAGAAGAGCTACAGCCAACTTCAATCACAGATAAATCTTTAAGAGCGTTATTTAATCCATTATCTTTGAAATATTGTAAATATTTTTTGCCTTTATTGGTTTGCTCTTTAATAACAGAATTGTAATCAATTTTTTTATTTTTTAAGTAAAGCGGGCGATAATGATAGCTATAGAATTCTTGATGAAATTTTGGAGAGGGGGCTGGATATGTTTGCACTAATCCGCATTGATTGCAAAGTTGCTTATTAAGATCAAATCCATAGCGATCACCTTCACTAATTAGAGAAAAATCACTACCTTTACATAAGCTACAGCCATTGTTAGTTAGTCCAAATTTTTGATATAAAGAGCGAATTTTTTTTATTTCAACTCTTCTACTTCTAAGATGTCTATTTATCCAGGCAAAAGAATTGCTAAAACGATAATGTTTTAAAATTCTTTTAGACATGAAAGTCCCCTTTATTAATTTTAATGTAGCGTCTTTCTGACTTGATAATTAGTATTAATTGACGCAAGCCTAATTTTATTTGAAAGTATATTCTTTTAATCCAAAAAATCCAATTCCCTTTAGGGTTGTTTGTACTGCTAACAGTAGAGCTAGAAGTGGAAGAGCTAGCATGGTTATCAATGCCATAATGCTCACAGTGATCTAATTGAACAATAGGAGAGGGTTCTACCTGATAAGCACTTAAACTATTGCAGGCGGTAATATGTGCATCAGCTAAAGCAATGCCTTTTATTTTCTCACATTGGATGAGTTTTCTCGCTCCAGATGGCCATAATATATAGCCAGCAGCACCTGTTCTATCTTGATAAAGCCTAACAAGCTTTGAGTTGCAAGCTATAGATTCGCTAGATTTGGATACAAATTTTTTTCTACCTCTATTTTCAAGGTTAATTAGATCGACATTTTTTTTAATAGATAAACTCTTAAGTAGGGCGGGAGTGCATCTAGACAGTAGCGCATCATCTTCCAAGATTAATGTTGGCTGATTAGATTGAATAACACTATCCCATGCGTAACGATGAGAATAATAACACGCAACTTCAGTTTCCTTTAGCGGTCTTTGCCAATCTTGATAATGCTGTTTATAAGTTGTTTTGCTTATATCATTAGTTGCAGTTGCATCTAGAAAATTAAAATCCAAACCTAGTTTGGATAACTGTTCTTGTTGGAAATTACGTCGTTCTTCTGCACTTGGCAAACTGATAACTAAAATATCCATCACCACCAACCAGTCTTGTCTCTAACATGGCGATCTTTAGTTCGCTTGTAAATTGTGTCATGCTTTTGCAATCGTTTGAAAATCTCTAGTAATATTTCGCCAGCAACATTTAATTTTGCAACTTTATCAATTCTCCAGCGCATATTTCTGAGTGTATCGTCAGTACCAAACTTAAACACTGATGTGCCATCAAATAATGCAAATCGTTCTTCATTATCAAGTCTGTTGATTTTTTCATCATCATCTTTATAATTCTGAGCGTTAGTAATAAAACGTTCTGACTCTTGAAGTTTGACGGTGTTAAGCAAGCAAACGCACGCAACAGACAAGCTTTTTATAGCATCATCGTTAGAATGGTCTGCAAAGGTATCAGTGGCCGCAATAAGCCAGCGAGTATTTAAGTTTTTTAGTAAATGTTCTTTTTCCTCAAGCCAAAGTTGTTTAAATAACTTAAAGTGATTTTTAGTTTCAAAATCACGCCTAATAAGTACAATAATTTTAGCGTGAGTATAACAAAGTCCACTTTTCCCGGAAAACTCCCTTTTGAGTGCTGTAAAGTGCTCTTCTACACTGTTCGAACTACCATGCGTATAAGTAATTTCATTACCTAATATTATTTCCCCTCGCTGTTTTTTGAAATCTGTTGAAATAAGAGATGAAAGCTCTTTGGCGCCAGCTCGCCTTTGATGGCGCGATAACGAAAACCATTTTTCAAATTTGGTTTTATCTCTTCTGCCCACTAATTTTTAACCCAGGTAGTATCTTTCTTTCTGTCACTATTTAAATATGCTCTTTTTTGTTTTTCATTCATAATATCTAAATTTGGAAACCAGGGTAGGTGTATGGCGCTGTAGTTTCCGGCAACTCTTAGGGCGTCATAAAAATCACCTCGGTAATTGTTTTTATTGTATATTGCAAAAGTAGAGTCTATAGGGGCATAATACACTTCTAGCTTGTTGTGTTTTATTGGCAACCTCCAGAATCGATCCTCGTATTCGCGAACGCCAAAGGCTTTTTGATAGTTAAACGGCTTTGTTTGCGATACATTTTGTGCAACGTCAATAACGCCTTCGTTATCGAGTAAATCTAACGAAAATCCAGCCTTATAAACTCTATATTCTTGGGTTAATTGAATTAAATCCTGAATAAAGGTTTGTGGTAGATTTTTATTGAGATCTAAATCTGGATCAGTATAGGCAAAATAATTAGGTAGTTGTTGATAGATTGGATCAAGTAACCCAACAAAATGACCGAAGTTTTTATAAGAATATGCTACATATGCAATTTCATCATTAACCAATCTTTTAAGAGTTTCAATTGTGCCACTATCGGAAGAATTGTTATCAATAATAATTGGTTTTATATTGAATTTGTTAAATTGGCGAGCTAAGTTTTCCGCATAAACACCGTTGTTATAACAAATAATGATTACTGGAATTTTATCTTTAAGGTCTTCTAAAATTGTCGAAAATTGTAACGCTAAGTGTTGGCTTTTTTTCTTTCGATATGCGCTAATGAGCGGTCTATACCAAGCTTCTTTTTTCATGGTTAATCCTTTTTAAGTCTGCGACTTTTCCAGCTTTTGTTAATAAAAGCATGAAAATAATATTGAATAGATGCATTTAATAATAATAAGGAGGCCCGCCCCTTATTTGTCCATGCAAAAGGTAGGCTAATCAACGCCATAATTAGCTTTGAACTTAAGCTAATAGTTAACATGCTAATATGCAGTAATATGCGATTAATGCCTGAATAAAATTTTTGAATATATACATGTCTTGAAATCATTACTTCTGATTTGGTAATGGCTGAAGTTTTTGGGTTTATTCTTGAAGAGCCGCCGTGTTGATGTTTAACTTCTACATTTCTGATAAGTGTAATGGTTTTATTGATTTGATTTATTTTATGAGCCAAATCCATTTCTTCAAAATACATCCAGTAATCTTGTTCAGATAAACCACCTATTCGCTTATAAACGTCGTTAGCAATAAAGAAAACAGAGCCGGTTAACCATTCCGGATGCCAAATATCAGCATTTTTAGGATATGTTTTATCGATGGCATTTTTAAATATTTTTTTGTAAAGACTTCGAACAATGCCCAAGGTAAGCCACGGGTTAATGAAAGTAACCTCTCTTTCTAATTTATTACCTGGCTTAATCTTTCTGCAGGAAATAATCCCAGTATCTTGGTTGTTTTTTGCGAATTCAACCATTGTGTCAATAGCAGGGGAGTCGGTTAATTCTGTATCAGGGTTTAGGAATGCTAAATATTTTCCACGTGCAATTTTTGCACCTAAGTTACTACCGCTAGAGTAGCCATAATTACCCGAATTTTTTATGCACTTAACATGACTGTATTTATTGCAAAAATCATCAAATTTCCCATCTTGAGAATCATTATCCACAACAATAATTTCATAACTATCTTTTGGCGGGTGTCGGTCGATTGAGTTAATGCAATCAGCAACATAGCCCAGGCTACGGTAGTTAAGAATAATAATTGAAGTTGTAATATCTGACACTATTCTTTCCAATGTTGGGCAATCCATGGAGATGGCTGTATATGTCGATACCATTTTCCACTAATACCTTTAATTGCCTCCGGAGGATTGGGCAAACCATGAAAAATAATAACTTTTGCATTATCTGGAATAAATGGCGCTTTAAACCAAGATTTTATCCATGATGGGCAGCATCGATACTTGAAGCTAGGCACCCATGCATCAGGCCAATATTCAAGCTTGCCGAGTTTATGGATTTCTCTAGATAGGTATGCTTGCTCATGGCGCACTTCCGATTTAACTTGCTCTGAATTTTTTTCAAAATAATCTAGTATCTGCGGATACTTTCCAGCCTCAAATCTAAATACAGAAGAGTTTCCCTCTATTTTTGTAGGATTCTTCTTGTCGTGTGCAATCAAAAATTCACCGGGATGAGTAAAGAATTCATTAAGCGATCCAACAATAACAACATCTAGGTCTAAAAATAAGGTTTTTCCTTTTAAGTTACCAAAGTCTTCTTTAAAGACGGTGAGTTTTCTCCATCCTCGTTCAGGGGCGCCTGGTGGTAGATCCAATTCAGGCAAGCCCTGTATTTCAACTTCATCTCTAATATCATCATCATTTTCGGTAAAGCAGACAAACCTAAAAGGCAGTGACAAGTTTCGACTTACCATTCCGTAGAGTCGATTAACATATTCAGGTGGGAATTTATCGCCCCACTTCATGCAAATAATATTAACTTTATTCATTTTTGATTACACCTAAACGTTCACCCATATAGCTACCATCCTGTATGTTTTTACACCAAGTTGCGTTGTCTAAATACCACTGTACAGTTTTTTTAATGCCACTTTCAAACGTCTCATCCGGCACCCATCCTAGTTCATCAGCAATTTTAGAAGCATCAATGGCGTACCTAACATCATGTCCTGCTCTATCGGTTACATAAGTAATTAATTCTTTATAGTTGCCTATCCCCTCTAATACACTAGGAATCAGCTCATCTAATATAGAGCACACAGTCTTTACAACATCAATATTTTGCATTTCATTATGACCACCAATATTATAAGTCTCTCCAATTTCACCAGTAAGAGCAACATGCAAGAGTGCTCTTGCATGGTCATCAACATATAGCCAATCTCTAATTTGTTTGCCATCACCATATATTGGCAAGCTTTTACCCTTTAGTGCGTTAAGAATTATAAGCGGGATGAGTTTTTCTGGAAACTGGTACGGCCCATAATTATTAGAGCAATTGGTAATTAAGGTTGGAAACTTAAAGGTGCGCTGCCAAGCGCGTACTAAATGATCAGAGCTCGCCTTGGCAGCCGAATAAGGCGAGCTCGGTGCATAAGGCGTGTCTTCGGTAAACAAATCATCCATACCTTCTAAATCACCATAGACCTCATCAGTGGATACATGATGGAATCTAAAGGTGCTCTTCTTATTGTGTGTTAGAGTTGACCAGTAGGCCCTAGCCTCTTCAAGAAGTACATAGGTGCCAACAATATTAGTTTGAATAAACTCACCTGGCCCGTCTATTGACCGGTCAACATGAGATTCAGCTGCAAGATGCATTACAATATCGGGCTGGTATGCGTTAAACACACGCCTAATCTCACCAGCATCGCAAATGTCAACTTGCTCGAATACATATCTTTCATTATCTTTTACAGAGGTTAATGATTCTAGATTTCCGGCATAGGTGAGCTTATCAACATTAACAACATAATGGTCTGTGTTGTTAATTATATGGCGAATAACAGCGGAGCCAATAAAGCCGGCGCCACCAGTAATTAATAGTTTTTTATAATTGGACATAAAATTCCTTAATGCTATTTGTGACTAGATCAACATCTTCATCAGACAAGGATTGATGCAGGGGAATATTGAGCGTGTGAGAGGCTGCATAATCAGAATTTGGATAGTCTTCAATTGCATATTCGGAGAACAGTTTAATTTTATCGAGCGGCCAATATCTAAAAGTTGTATAGACGCCTTTATCTAATAAAAATTTTGCCAGTTGATCACGGTGTTCAGTTTGAATCCAAAAGAAATAATAAGAAGAGATATGTTCAAATTCAGGTGTTGGTGGCAGTCTTATATCACCAATATTTTTCAACTCTTTAGTATATTTTTCAAAAATATTTTTCCGTTTATCAATAAAAGCACTCAACTTATTTAGTTGAGATAAGCCCATAGCAGCCGTGACATTATTCATAATGGCGCGCCTACCTGTTCTATTCATCTCGAACTCCCACCAGTTGGCGGCATTTTCTGATGATGAATCGAGGCCACTCTTGCTTTTTACTGGCAAACCAAGATACAAGCTTTCTTCTGCCTCTATGCGCTTATCAGTATCTTTTATATACATCATTCCACCATCAGCAGTAGACAGTGTTTTCATTGCATCGAACGACCACATACCCATGTCGCCAATTGTGCCACAAGCTTGACCTTTGTAAAAGCTACGTACTGCACAAGCAGAATCTTCAATCATTAGAATGTTATTCTGATTGCAAAGCTCAGAAATCTCATCCATTTCGCAAGGAATTCCACCATAGTGAGTAATGTAGACGGCCTTGGTTTTGCTAGATATGGATTTTTGAATATCTTTTGCTCTCACATTGAGAGAGTGCTTATCAACATCACAAAAGACTATTTTTGCCCCGGATTCAATAATAGCACTACCAACAGATGGGAATGAAATTGTCGGCACAATAATTTCATCACCTTTGGAAAAATTAAATAACTTAGCAGATAAAAATATAGCCTCAGTGCAACTAGTGGTTGATAAGAATTTTTTAGTATTGCTTGATAAGCTTTCGGCAAATTTATTTTCAAAATCTTTAACACTATTCCCCTTTCCCAGCCAATTGCTGGCAAACACATCTTTAATTAATGCAATCTCATCATTGCCAAGGTTTGGTTGAAATAAATTTATCATAATAATTTTCTTTTTTAATGATTGTCTATGTAAACAATTGATTTTGATCACATAAATTAGAGAGCTTTGCGTCCTTATCTGAAAGCTGAAATTCTTTTGTTGTCAGTCTCCAATCAATATCTAATTTAGGGTCATTAAACGCAATACCTCGATCATATTTCGGTGCGTAGTAATTATCTACTTTATAAGCAAAGGTAGCACTATCACTCAAAACAACAAAGCCATGTGCAAAGCCATGTGGTACAAACAACTGGTGCTTGTTCGTGCTTGTTAGTTCAGCCGCCACATGCTGGCCATAAGTTGGACTTGACTTTCTGATATCAACAGCCACATCTAACACGCTGCCTTCAATCACTCTGACTAGTTTAGCTTGAGCATGAGGTGGAAGTTGGTAATGCAAGCCTCTAAGCACGCCTTTCTTGGACTTAGACTCGTTATCTTGAATAAAGTTTACTTTATAACCTATTGCTTCTTCAAATAAATCCTGTCTAAATGTTTCAGAAAAATATCCACGATCATCTCCATGAACTTTTGGTTCAATAAGTATAACTTCTGGAATTGATTGAGGTGTAAATTTCATTGTATCTCAGTAGCGCGCTTTAATAAGTATTGACCATACTGATTTTTCTTCAATGGCTGTGCAAGATTAATGAGCTGCTTTTTATTAATGTATTTCATCTCAAAAGCAATTTCTTCAATACAAGACACTTTCAAGCCTTGTCTTCTCTCAATGGTTTCAATAAAAGTTGAAGCTTCTAACAAGCTCTCGTGTGTACCTGTATCTAACCAAGCATAACCCCTTCCCATTAACTCAACAGTTAAGCGCTCTTCATCAAGATACATTTGATTCACAGTCGTAATCTCTAACTCACCTCTGTCAGAGGGTACGACTTCCGCGGCTTTTTTAACCACATCATTTGGATAGAAGTACAAGCCTGTTACTGCGTAGTTGCTTTTTGGATTGGCAGGTTTTTCTTCAATACTAAGTGCCTTGCCAGTAGCATCAAAATCAACCACACCATAGCGTTCAGGGTCATGTACGTGGTAGCCAAACACAGTAGCCATATTGTGTGAGGCATTATTAACCGCAGTATGTAGCATTTCAGGCAACCCGTGACCATAATAGATATTGTCTCCTAGGATTAGACAGGCATCATCATCGCCAATAAAATCTTTGCCTAAGATAAATGCTTGAGCTAGGCCATCCGGAGAAGGTTGAACAATATATTCAAATCTCATGCCAATATCTTCGCCATCACCTAATAATTGCTCAAATCTTGGCAGGTCTTCAGGAGTGGAAATAATAAGCACTTCTTGAATACCCGCAAGCATTAATACTGACAAAGGATAGTAGATCATCGGCTTATCGTAAATCGGCATAAGCTGTTTTGATACACCTTTGGTAAGAGGGTATAAGCGCGTACCTGAACCGCCTGCTAAAATAATTCCCTTCATTTGTCTTTTTTTTGGTTAGTTAAATAAAAATTTTCTATCTGAATTTAATTATAAATAAATACAAGAATAATAATGTTTATAAACTAAACTTATTTAGAAAACCTTGTATAAGGTGTCATGTTAAACGTTAAAATCCAACAAGCTATTGTTTATTGTGAATATATATGGAATATTGTAAGAATTTCTATCAAATCAAATCAAACGCTGAGATTTTTGAGCGGATTAAAGCCGAGCGCGAGAGTATCGGTTATTACAATTTGCCCGATCAAGATACAGCTGA
>Ga0209992_10004994_pt1 | contig 10071 bp, 13 predicted proteins | sample 2SBtaG_2_FD_182564 | JGI IMG/M metagenome (GOLD analysis project Ga0209992, IMG submission 182564) | Deep subsurface microbial communities from Kolumbo volcano to uncover new lineages of life (NeLLi) - 2SBTROV12_ACTIVE470 metaG (SPAdes)... | ecosystem: Environmental > Aquatic > Marine >... | reverse complement strand
TTGGTGGGGCGGGGACTACCAAATATGATTCATAACCTTTTATATTTAAAGCGTTAACTAGATTCTATTTTGTTAGGATGCCCCCAAAGTTGCCCCCAAATAGCTATGATGATCTACTCTAACCGGCACATATCAAGAGCAACAACCTTGATAAATTATACCACATCAGAAGCAGGTTGTTTGAGGTGTGGCTAAGTCTTAGATGGTCTCCCTTGACGATGTTTCCTTACTTCTCTATAGCAATAAAAAATTGTTAGAATTTTTTCATGACCAAGATTCTAACTCCATGCCTTTATTTGCTGGAGCGTTAATAGCTCAACTGGCTCTTAAACATTAGGTCCTCGGTTCAGTCCTGAGACGGCCCACCAGTTAAAACAATGGTTTATGGTCTTATGACTGTAGCCCATTTTTTATTTGTGTAGGCACAGTGTAGGCAAGAGAGATCAAACAGGTGAGGGTTTAAGCTGGGTAGACAGTGTTCATATTTTTTGTTTGGGGTGGCATCTGGGGTGGCAAATGAAGGGTAAATTAAATTAAATCTTCCTCGGGTCTTTAGCTCTTTCTTGTCAGGAAGGGTTCTGGTACAAGCCCCTTTTTCTGAGTCGGTTTCTCCGCCAAAGACAATAATGTCATCATCTGCCAGTAGTGTGGGAGATTATAGGTTTTTACCCAAACATCCTTCATGCAGGTCATCTTGGTTGATTTCTACAAATGCCAAGCCCAACTCTTCCAGCATTTGTCTTGCTAGCTTATAATTTGGGCAAGAATCAGAATATATCAGTGAAAAATGCTTCATTTTTGTCTGATGAATGTAAAAAAATGAACCTGACTAATCCTTCTTGGGCAACGCTTTTTATTGATTAAGTGTTAAAATGGTCGGGTCGAAGAACATCGACATCCAATACAAAAAGATTTACTGAGTAACGCTCTATAATTGGTTTGATGCCAGCGAGAATAGGTTCCAGTTTCTCTTTGGGGATAACGGTCAAGATCATTTGCAAGCTACTTGTGTCATTATATAACAATTGCCCTCTATGATAACCAGTATGCCCTTTTCCTGAAAGGTCGTTGAATACCGTATATCCGCTCGCCTTGATGTTATCAAGAACAGCCGTGATAAAATGAACATGTTTTCCTTCGACAATGATCTTTAACTCTTTCATTGGATAAAGGATTATTTTTGACATTTTCCCCTAAAGTTAAAAGTTAGATAATTAGCTTCAGCTTTTTCTGAAGAAAAAAAGAGAGTTCAACTAATGGCCTGCATATTGGATTCGTTAAAATTTGTTTGAACCAATTTTGCTTTCTTGAAATTAACTCCTATTAAAGTCCTCCTGCTAAAATCAACTCCACTAAGGTGAATTCCTCTTAGATTTAATGCATATCTTTTTTTATGCGTTTCCATATTTATAAAAATAAAATATTCAAAATTTTATATTTAGTTAATGATAAACTAATTTTTATCCCATATTTTCCTAAATTAAGGATATTAAGTCATGTCAATGATAATAATATATATAGTTTTTCTGGAATTAGCAATAAAAATTTGATATAAAAAAATAAATACTACAATTATTTATATAAATTTGGTGGGCAGAATCAGTTTAACTAAAGAAAATATGAATTATATGCATAGAGGCAATTGAATTTATGGTTGGAAATATTGGAGACATTCAATTTGTTTCATTTTTAGAGGCAATTGTCGATCTTTTAGAAGAAAAAGATCTATTAAAAGGAAAAAACAAAGAGTGTTTTAAAAATTCCTTGTATGACATGTATATGGTTTCGCAAGAAAAACCGGCTATGAATTTTAGCCTTAGAAAGCTCCTTTTGGAGTTTAAAATTTTCAGATTAAACTTGGCCGGTCATAAGTTTGAAATGACAAATTTAAGTAATTTGAATTTAAGCATGTGTAATTTTGAAAAGGTTAATCTATCTCATTCGAATCTAGAAAATATAAATCTCAGTTTCTCTAATTTAAACGGAGCCAATTTGGCTGGAGCAAAATTACAAAACGCAACCTTTAAGGGGGCTCAGTTAAAAAGCGCGAATTTAAGGGGGGCACACCTTTCAAGGGCAAATTTTGAAGACGCAGATCTTAGAGAAATAAGAATGGGTACAGCAGATTTACATTCAGCAATTTTTTTAAAGGCAGATTTAACAGGGGCCCGCCTTCATGGTGCTGACTTTAGTGATGCAAATTTTCAATATGCAAATTTATCTGGCGCAATATTTAATTCCGCAATTTTAAGCAATACTATTTTTGACCATGCTGATATTAAAGGAACAGACTTTACAAATTCAATGGGCTTATCCCTGGAACAAATTAACAAGGCTCACTTTGCTACTTACGCACAGCTGCCAAACAATATCTAAAAACGCTAAAAATGTATTCATACAATACGGCAAGAAAATTATTTAGAAAATTACTTGGAATATCCTAGGTGTACAGGCTCGTAATAAGAACACATAATCCAAACTCTGTTGAAAAAAGAACTCATCGAAATCAGTTTTGAACCGAAACCAATTGATTTAAACCATTTGCTCGTTTTTGCCAATCTATTACCCTTTATTTTTTCGTTGACAAGCTATTGTTTAATATATAAAAACGTTGCCATTAAGTGCATGAGGAGGAAATGGTTTTAAGATTGACTATCATGCGACCCATATTTAATTATTAAAGGCGGTTTTTCTAAAAAATCTATCTTATGCCAGATCGAAAAGCTAAAATGCTCTCTGATGTACAGATTAAAGGTATTCTGCATTATTTGGAAACCACTCGATATCCCATAAGAAACCGTTTCATATTTTTAATAAACCTTAAAGCTGGGTTGCGAGCTAGTGAAATGGCTGATCTTCGCTGGAATATGGTCTTAAATGAAGAGGGAGACATAGGAAGTGAAATTAAATTTGAAGACTCAGATGGAAAAAATTCCAGGTCCATTCCGATAAATAAAAAATTAAAAGATGCTCTCCTTAATCTAAAAAAATTAATACAAGATGAAAGTGATTCAGTAGATCAACTTCCAAGGCCTTCAGATTATATAATTCAATCTGAGCGAGGTGAAAAAATGTCATCTCATTCTCTGGTGCTTTGGTTTGCCAAGCTTTATCGCAATTTAGGGTTTGAGGGATTTTCCTCTCATTCCGGCCGAAGAACATTCATTACAAATTGTGCCAAGAACATTCTGAAAGCAGGAGGAAGCTTAAAAGATGTTCAAGAAATGGCAGGGCATCAAAGTTTGCAGATGACTCAAAGCTATTTATCAGAAGAATTAGGGGCCAAGAAACGTGTAATAGAAATGCTCTGAGCTTTAATTTTGGTTTCTATAATTAATTCCAATGCAAGGTTTGTATTTACTTTCTTTTTGTTTCCCTTCTTTTTATTTTGACATTTTTTACAGCTAACGAGTCATTCTTCACTCAAAGACAGCAAAACGTATAACAACCGTAATAACTTTAATCCTATGAGGAGGTTAAAATGAAACAAACATTGTTTAAGTCTATCTTTATGGTAAGCGTATTGAGTTTTGCAGTACTTGGTTTAATGGTATCAACTGCTATAAGTGGTGGACCAGCTGATGGCTATACGATTCATGTTCAGGCTCCTCATATGATGGCAGATGGAAAGGTTGGGGGTCCTTATCACCATTATTGTAAAGGAATTCAAAACGGTGAGGTTCTTCAGTGCCTACTGTTTGAATCCACTAAACCCGATGCCAAACTGGTCGCCGTTGAATACTTTATAGAAAAAAACTTGGCCAGAAAAAATGTTCCTCTCGTTCAGTGGAATCGGACCTTCCACGACCATCAAGTCGAAATAGATACAGGCCGAGTAACCATTCTCGATATTGATGACCCTAAAGAAGTTAAGGCGTTAGCTGATGCCGCTGCCAAAACAGATGGTGTGATATTTCATCTATGGGGAAAAGATCAGGTTGTTCCAGATGGAACCGTAACCACACCTACCTCTATAGGTCATGTATATAGAACAGAGTAAATCATATGAAGCAATGGGGGAGTTAATCCCTCTTGCTTTATTATAAAATCTATAAATATTAGAAAAGCATTTAATGGCTAAAAAAAAGTTCTTGTTGCGGGCGATCTGTTTCGTTTGGATCAGTTTTCTTCCTGTTATTGTAAAAGGCTCTGACCCTCAAATATTAAGACCCCGAGTCCCAATTGACCAGATAGACGAAGTAAGGAAATGGAAAAACCCATTGCCTTCAACACCTAAAAATATCGAGAAAGGCAAGGCACTTTTTCATGGCAAGGCGTATTGTGTCACCTGTCACGGTAAAGATGGAAAAGGGTACGATCACATTCCCGGTTTAGTTGGAAAACTTCCTAGAAATTTTACAGACAAATCGTGGCAAGCCGTACGTACCGATGGAGAACTAATGTGGATTTTAAAAAATGGGAGTTCTGGCACAGCAATGGTTTCCTTTGTCCCAGAAACTTTAACCGAAAAAGAAGCTTGGCAAATTATTTTGTTTATTAGGACATTTGGGAAATAAGGAAAGGTTTTATATGCTATTTCGAGCTTTTGTCATACTTTTCCTCCCATTTATATATTTAAACGTTGCCTTTGCAGGGGAAGGTTCTCTAAATCCTTGGGGCTATGAGGGTGGAACCGGACCCGATCATTGGGGTGAATTAGAAAAAGACCATGAAAAACACCTCATGTGCCGGGAAGGTAAAAATCAATCACCTATTAACATCTCGGATGTCAGAGGATCAAAACTTGCTTCCCTAAAGTTTCATTATTTTAATACCCCTATAAAAATAATCAACAATACGCATACCATGCATTTAAACTATGACCGTGGAAGTTATGTGACTTGGGGTAACCAAAGATTCAAGCTGATTCAATTTCATTTTCATCACCCAAGTGAACACCTTATTGCTGGAAAACCTTATGCTATGGAAATGCATATGGTCCACAAAACACCCCAACATGAGTATGTGGTTATTGGCGTCTTTCTTAAAGAAGGAAAGTATAATCCTCATTTGGAAAAAATATGGGATCGCTTCCCCTCAGAAATTGATAAAGAAACGGTCTATCGTGAGGATACTGTAAACCCCATAGATATTCTTCCTGAAAAAAAGACATATTTTCATTACTTTGGTTCTTTAACCACTCCGCCCTGCAGTGAAAACGTCAACTGGTTTGTATTGAATACCCCTATTGAAATCTCAAGAGACCAAATTCGTTATTTTCAAAAGTTTATTGACCATAATTCACGGCCTACGCAGAAACTAAACCATCGAGTAGTTGTGAAGGCTAAATAAATAGAAATAGTAGCAGTGAACAATTACAAGAAAAAAAATGGGCTTCGCCATAACAAACCAAATTGCTAATAAACTTCACGCAATCACCATTGCCATAAGCAGTTAACTCTCCTCATGCTTAGCTTCCCGCTCATCATCTAAGCATGGGATTTATTTAAAACAATGGGCTTGGAACTTTTTCTAAGACCGCTCCTGAGACCTACAGCGGACATTCGCACCGAAAGCAGTGGCTATAGGAATGGGGTCAGATTAGAAATTAAGGGCTTGGGTCACTCAGATGAGCAACATCCTGCTTGACCGAATACGCCCTCATAGGGAATCTCCCCCTGCAACCTCTTTACATATTGATCCGGATCTTTTTCAAATACCTCAGGGCAATAAGGGCATCGGCAAAAGAATACTTCCCAACCAGCAATTTCCTTTCGAACAGTCCATTGAACTGGTTTTTCAGCCAAACATGTCGGGCACACCACCAAATCCTTAGTTTCTTTAAGATATCGTGGAGGGTCTTCATTGAAAAGGTCGGTGCAGCCTTGGCAACAAAAATAGTATTTTTTACCTTCATAAACGGTTGTGGTCCATCTGTCTTCACCTATTCCAAGTCTGACTAAAGAGCAACCACAGGTGGGGCAAACGGAAGTCACAATTTTTTTTGCTGTATCAGTTGTCATTACATTGTTTCTTTTCTGTTGGATTCATTTCATCACAACAAGACGGCTCCTTTTTCTTTGGTAATAAATCCATTACGAAATCAATCATTGATTGCAGTTTGCTTCTTGTGCATTCACAAGCCTCTGCTGAAGAAACGGTTTCTTCTTCTATCTTGTCCCAATCCACATATTTTTTCATAGTAACAACGTGCCTCCGTAAACTAAAATCAAGAATACGAAAATTTTTGCAAAAATCCCGCCTGATTGTTGATTTTGTCCCAAATGCGAGTGTCCTTGAGCATCATAACCAATATAACCACCCAGAGCAATTATCCCCAAAGCAGCTTGGATTTTTAGAACAGGATCTGAAATTAATGTGATAGCCAGAGCTAAAATTGGAAGTGATAATGCTATTCCTTTATATAGCAGCCTCTCAAAAGGAATAAAATGTTCAACCAATTGCATAGAAAAAGCGAAATACCAGACTATTGTAACTCCTTGTATCCACCAGTCAGAAGCGAATATTAATATAGGTACTATACAAACCAAGGTACAGAAAACAGCGTGACTGAGGCCCATTTTAAAACGTTCCCAATAGCCATACTCAAGAGCTTGCATATCTTTATTTTTGGTCAGGTTGTTATTTAAGAATTCTTTTAAATCTGTAAAATAAACAGGGCCATAAATTCCTTCCCAACCATGTTCTTTGAGTTCTTTTCTTTTTACTCCCGCTATTGATAATTGAGGCAGTATTATTTTTTTGTGGTTTACCAATTTTTCTACATCATAAACTTTCAAGTGGGAAAGAACTGTGTCTGTAGTGAAAACTCCCTCCGCTGCAGCACACCATACGTTGGTGCCTTTGGTATTAACCACCAAAAGAAAACAATTTAAAGCTTCTTTTTTTAAATATTCTTTTAAATGTCTGACTGTGTAATCAAAATTACAGGTAACTAGAATTGGAGAAGTCTTATCGGGATTACCTACCGCAATGGTTTCTGGTTCGCAAGGGAATCTGGCAAAACGAAACAGGGTTTGGTAAATATCCTTAATCCATCCAATCATTTTTTAATTTCCAAAAGAATGAACATGCCCAGCATATAGGATTTAGAGTTAGCTATTTTCATGCCAGCCTCCCGAACCTCTTTATCAAAACTGGGAATTGCATTGGTTGTAGTTTGAGTTATTATCCAGGTAAGAAGTCGCATGGGTAATCTGAAGGCATAGTAAAAGCATTTTGCTAGAAGGTTTTCTGGAATTATTTCATCTCCAATAAGAACTTTTCCGTCATTCTTTAAAATTCTTTTAATCTGCTTCATTAAATGAATCCGTTCTGCGCGAGTCAATTCGCTGAAAGCAAGCGTACTTAAAACGATATCGAACGATTCATCCTCTAAATGCTCATCGAGGTTGCTTAAAGAAATATTCAGGTAGTTAGCGGCAGGAGAATTTCTTTTTGCTATTGCAAGCATACCGCTGTTGGCATCCACTCCAGTTACCTTGGCACCTCGTTCAATACACATTTGCGCCAAAGTCCCTGTACCACAACCTAAATCCAGAACTTGATCTCCAAACTTTGTTTGAGCAGCAATTTGCTGTTTGATTTTGGTTAAAGATCCTAGAGTCAATAAACCCATACCAATATCGTAACGTTCAGGGCGAGACTCAAGAATCTTCATGTAGACAAACGACATAAAAACAACCGAAAAAATTAAACTGATTCAATCTGTAAAAAAATATTAACCCGTTATATTTTTCTTATGATCTAAATAAAAACCTTTCATCTCATTATTTGCTGATACCGTTGTTTCGAGACTGGTTAGGAAAGTGTCAATGTCATTACAATTTAGCGTAGCCAAAATATGCTCATCACTGATTTCCGTAAAAGTACGCATTCCAGTGCAGCCCAAGGACATCCCAAAAGGCGATTTATTCATAGTGGTTGGAATCACGGCGCAGGCTGGTCGGCCCAAAGCCATGGAATCCATGCTTTCAGACCATTTGCAGCAACCCAAGACTTCGTTATAAATCATGGCTTGCGATGGTTTTAACCACATTAAAATCAATTGGGGTTCTACGGGAAAGTCTTTTAAAGGGCCATAAACTACGCCACTTATTTTTTGGGAAAGGGTAGGAATATTTGCAGGCTCATCTTCTGATAGGTAAGAGCATTCGCACATCTTTTTAACCAAACCACCAAGTTGCTCCTGCACTTCTTTAGGCATCTCTATCCCAAGTATCATCGCTCCAATCGGGCAGTTGTAATGTTTGTTTGCGGGAGCAAAGAAAGTTTTTTTCTCTGCCATTCGCCAGAAAGTACAGAAAGATGGAACTTCCTCTTCCATGGTTTCCACCCCCTGCGGTTGATCATCCACAAAGGACATTGCTATGAGGGGGATATCAAGCCCAAAAGCTGAAGAAATTTCCTGGTCAATCTTTACGTTGTCCATGGTCGCCTCCCTTAAATTTGATAAGCCTTTTTAATGGATAATTTTTCATCTATAATATACAACCTGTAGTAACTACAGGTTCAAGGGAGAATATGGCGATTAAAGAAAAAAATCTAAGCATTGGGTTTTTATCCTCTGAAACTAACTGTAATATTGAAACAATCAGATATTACGAAAAAATTGGAATTTTCCCAGAACCTCCTAGAACGGAGGGTGGACACCGGGTATATAGTGAGAATCACTTAAAGCGACTGGTATTTATTCGTCGAGGCAGGGAACTGGGGTTTTCGCTTGAGGATATCCGAGCCCTTTTGAAACTAATTGATGGGGGTGCATCAACCTGTCAGCAAGTGAAAGATATTACTATTCATCATCAAGATAATATTCATCAAAAAATTTTGGACTTAAAAAAGCTTGAACAAATACTGTCCAAAATATCATCTCAATGTGAGGGTGGAGTAGTACCAGATTGTCCTATTCTGGATGTGCTATTTGACCAAAGAAAATAAACGTTCAATAATTAGAGCGTACCAAATGGACTAAATATTTTTTTTAAGATTATCTTAGGTTTGTCTTAATTAAACATAGGCCTTTAGAACATAACGTCCGCTTTTGGCCGATAGAAGTCACTCAACCTTAATTGTTAAATAAATAAGACTTCCTTCTTCTTTCACCCAAATAAATTTACTCAACGGCAATTTAAAACTAAAAAACAATCTAGTAGTAGAGCCTGTGGACCCTGTGCAAAAATACAAAGTATTTTTCACAAGTCCACAGGCTTGTGTAGTCAGTGCCATGTTGTTGTGTTAGCTCGGTGACCTGGACTGTGTATTTGTAGTAAAGGCTGGTTCTATTAGTCTGTGTATTTAGCTAAAAAGAATCCTTTGTTAGGTTGGTGATAGGGGGGGGGATGATTCCGTTTCAATTGAGCTAAGGAAATATACTGCCACTATACCTAATTTAATAAAAATCCTTACGGGCTAATAAAGAAAATATTTAAATATATCACCAACAAATTCCAACATTAAAGAAAGATATTAAATTAAGTGGGGCTAAGTTTAAATTGCACCATAAACATCAGTTTTGGTATTTAAGCTGGATAGCTAATGTAGAAAAATGTTTATAAATGCATTCCTATAAGGAAGAGTTGAAACTTAAGTCCTGTACAGTGATTGATTTGTGTAATTAAGAGAGCTACTAAATAGCTTATTATTTAGTAAATAAATTAAGATAATAAGGAATTAGTAAAAATACCCCCCCCTGTAAAAACCTAAAAAACCGGAAAAACCTAAAAAACCCCATTATCATTGGGTTTCCCGGTTTTCTTGGTTTTCCGGTTTTAGAGACAGGGGGAGGTTTTTAAAAAGGAGTAATTGGATATAGATCCTCATCTACTCCATATAACCCTCTCTGATTAAATATTCTTTCTCATCTTACTCTTCATACTCAACCTCATCTCGCGAAAAATAACCTTCACTTATTAAATATTCTATTACGTCTTCTTCTTCATCCTCAACCTGATCAGGGTTATCATTAGTTCTCAGAGAGTAATTCTTACTATTATTAGGGCCTTTTTCCAGATCCCATAAATCTCCTTCCAATAGTTCAAGAGTAGTCACAATATATCTGCGAGATAAGCCAGTATCTTTAACAAGATCATCTACCAGCTTGGTTTTCTG
>Ga0209992_10004993_pt1 | contig 10071 bp, 10 predicted proteins | sample 2SBtaG_2_FD_182564 | JGI IMG/M metagenome (GOLD analysis project Ga0209992, IMG submission 182564) | Deep subsurface microbial communities from Kolumbo volcano to uncover new lineages of life (NeLLi) - 2SBTROV12_ACTIVE470 metaG (SPAdes)... | ecosystem: Environmental > Aquatic > Marine >... | reverse complement strand
GCTGCTTGTACCGGGATTTGATCGCGACGATCAAGAATACGATTTTGCTCGTCAACATAGATAAGGTCGGGATGATACTGTTGCAACTCTATTTCTGTATAGCTCGCATAAGTCACAATAATCAATAAATCGCCGGGACTTGCCTTATGTGCTGCTGCACCGTTCACGGAAATGACACCCGAGCCACGTTGCCCTCGAATCGCATAGGTCGTAAAACGTTCACCATTGGTGACGTTATAAATCTCAATCTGCTGGTATTCCTTAATGTCAGCCGCATCCAGCAAATCATCGTCTATCGCACATGAGCCCTCGTAGTGCAATTCGGCATGTGTAACATGCACCCTGTGCAACTTCGATTTAAGCATCACTCTCTGCATGGAAAATCTCCTGTTTCAACTATGGTACGGATTATACCAAAGGCATGTAATTGACACTATCTCACGCTGCCAACAACCCTCAATCCGCCAACGAAACTTCAACATTATCAATCAAGCGGGTATCACCCAACTTCGCCGCTGCCAATATCACAAGCTTACGTTGCCCCGGAGCAGCACGTAGCAAATCAGACTGGTTGCGTACCGCCACATAATCCACCTGCCAACCACGTTCTATAAGGGCTTTGACTGCTCTCTCCTGCAAACGTTCAAAATCGTTGCCGCCCTGAAGCATCTCCTGCTGCATTCCTTGAAGGCACTGGTGCAGAAAAGCCGCCTCAGCCCGTTCGTCCGTATTCAGATACTGATTACGTGAACTCAATGCCAAGCCGTCCCCAGCCCGCACTGTCTCACCGCCGACAATACGAATCGGTAGATTCAGCTGATCTGCCATTGTCTGAATAATGCGTAATTGCTGATAGTCCTTCTTGCCGAACACGGCTGTGTGCGGCTGCACAATGTTCAGCAGCTTCAACACCACCGTCGCCATCCCACGAAAATGTCCGGGGCGGGATGCCCCATCCAACTCATCGGCAATCGGCGGCGGTTCGACGAATACCGTCTGCCGTACCGGGTACATCTCAAGGACTGACGGGGCAAACACCACATCCGCCAAACCTTGCAACTTCTCGCAATCCGCCGCCAGCGTGCGCGGGTATTGGTCAAAATCCTCACTCGGCCCGAACTGCAACGGATTGACGAAAATACTCACGACTACACAGCCACCCTGCTCACGCGCCATCCTCACCAGATCAAGATGCCCCTCGTGCAGATTACCCATCGTCGGCACGAAAGCGATAGCGGTTTCGTTGCTCAGGCGAGCGCGTAAATCGTCAGTGGTAGATATTATTTGCATATTCATTATGAAGCCATCTGGCAGTGGGGCTTATGCACCGTAATCACGCGGCTCACGTAGCGAGGCCAACGCTTCTGCCACAAAACTCACTGGCAAATCCGAATTATCTAATGCTGCGCATCCCACAGCGGCCCAATACTCGATCCGACCTTCGATTGTGCGATGTTCAACTTGAGCTTCAGTTTTTGCCCGCTCATACAATGCGTCATCAATTTCAACTGTCATGCCCATTTTGCATCTCCAATACCTCTTACAACAAATGTAGCATCACTGTATCCCTACCCGATTGAACCATGCAACCAATTTAGGATATATCAAATCAAGGCCAGTTATCTCCCTCGAATCAGGATTTTCCTTATATACAGTAGACGAAGATAAGCGTAGCTTTTGTGAAAGCAAAAAAAGCGCTCGGCTCCCGCACCTTTCATGATTGGATTAAATGTGATTAACACCATTGATATGTTCGCCAGCCGCCTATCCCAACCCATGCTGCGCTTAGTCGGGCTGTGGCAACAATTCCAACAGGCCAACCTCGCCGTACAGCGCATGGGCGACATCATGGATGCGCCCCCCGAACCCTACTCCGTCCTGCCGACCCGATTGCGTGAAGGCAAAGGCCAGATAGACATCGCAAGCCTGAGCTTCAGATACGCCGACAACCTGCCTTTCCTATATGAAAGCTTCAACCTCAACGTCGCCCCCGGCAAGATCATCGCCATCATGGGGCCATCCGGTTCCGGCAAAAGCACCCTCACCAAACTACTGCAAGGTTTTTATCAACCCGCAGGTGGCACTATCAAGATAGACGACAACGACATCCGCTATCTGTCAGCCAATGAACTACGTCACTACTTTGGTGTAGTGCCACAAGAAACCATCCTATTTTCTGGCACCATCTACGACAACCTCATGATGGCGAACCCCCACGCCAACTTTGAACAAGTCATCCACGCCTGCAAAATGGCCGAGATACATAATGACATCGAACAACTGCCACAAGGCTACCAAACCGAGATCGGCGAACGTGGTGTGGGACTATCAGGCGGACAAAAGCAACGCATCGCCATCGCAAGGGCATTGATCAAACGTCCCAAGATACTCATCTTCGACGAAGCCACCAGCAGTCTGGATGCTGCCACTGCCGAACAATTCGCCAACACCATCAACCAACTCAAAGGCAAAGTGACCATGATGTTCATCACCCATGCCATGCCCAAGAACCTGTTGGTGGATGAGGTGGTGAACATTGGGCAGGGGGCGTTGAGTGCGGTGGGGAATGGGCAGGCAGGAAGCCAGCAGGAGGGTGGAGTATGAAGCTGTTTGGTTCACCCATTCAAAGGGAAAACATCAAGAAAATTGCTATCAAAAAAGTTTGAAAAATAGTCCGAACGGACTATATGAAGATATCTCGATTGATAGTATTTTACGTTGTTGGAATTGTGGTTTTGAATTTTGTGTGGGATAGGGTGAGGAAAATGCTTTGCAGCGGGTGAGGGATTCGGCAGGAGGCGAGGCTGCGAATGCTAAATGTGGTCTGCTCCAAATTGTTATGCGAGTTGAAGATCAATATGAATTCGGATTCTGAGAGGAAAGAAGAAGTGATAAAAATTAATGCGGAGCTATTTCCTTTAATTCTACTTGGCATCCTGTTAACGGTTGGGCTGCTCGTCTCACAGTCCGCCGACAGTATTCAGTATAGCGAACAAGAGCAACTAGTCGAGTGTGCTAACGTCACCTTAGGTGAAGTGAAACTAAGTGTACCTCAACAACACATGACGCCAAAAACACCGCGAAAAGGCAATTCCGGCAATTTTATTTTCGCATTTGATTCATCTGTAGAGGGTATTGAGTGTCCAGTCGGCTGTAAAGAATTGTTTGTGAATATTTCGGCTATAGGGTCCTCGCCAAAACAGAAATGGGAATACCTAGAACCTGAATTTACTGGGCGAACAACTGGGAAATATCATATTTATCTTACTCGTTTTGATCGAGAAATTTCAAAACCTTCGTTAGAGATATTAGTCCCCTTGGACGCTGTTAACGCACAGAATGAATTTTACCCTTGTGGGTTGGAAGGTTCTGTTCCCAATCCGGGTTGCTATGTGTTTATAGTTGCAAAGAATGGACTTGTGGCTGATTTTTCAATTCAACGCAAAGTGCTTGTTAGGGCGCGAGACGCTGCTAGTTTTGTGGCGCAATCAATAGACCAGTTCTCCGAAAACTACTCAAAAGGGATATGCAAATGACGCTCCAAATTTCCGTGCAACAAATCCTGCAAGCACAACCCGTGTAAGGCGTACTAAATGTAGGGCGACAATAAGCGTAGCGCATTGCGCCGTATGAAAATTCCGCATACTTCTATCATGCCTGATTACCGTCGCGCCTGGCATCCGGGCGGCACTTATTTTTTCACCGTCAATCTACTGCAAGCCCGGTGGTTTTTATTCAATATTGCTCAAGCTTCAGCTACAACCATTGAAGTAGCAGCCGCTGGGCGGCGACCCTTCGACAAGCTCAGGGCGAAAGGTAAAATCAAAAACCGTGTTCCTCACCGGGAAACTTACCCGCCTTCACTTCGCTCACATAGCTTGCCACCGCACCCGCGATAGATGCTGAGCCTTGCATGTAGTTCTTGACGAAGCGCGCTTTTTTGCCCGGATAGATGTCGAGCATGTCGTGCAGCACTAGCACTTGACCGGAGCACTCTACGCCTGCGCCGATGCCGATGGTGGGGATATTCAGTTGCGCGGTGATCTCTGCCGCCAACAGTGCTGGTACGGCTTCCAGCACGATCATGCCTGCACCGGCTTGTTCAAGTGCGGCGGCGTCTTCAATTAATTTCTGCGCAGCGGCATGTTCTTTGCCTTGCACGCGATAGCCGCCTAGTTGATTCACTGATTGCGGCGTGAGCCCGATGTGTCCGCACACTGCGATGCCGCGTTCGGTGAGGAAGCGTAAGGTTTCTACCATCACCGCACCCCCTTCTATCTTGACCATTTGCGCACCGGCGACCATCAATTTTTCTGCGTGTGTAAAGGCTTCTTGCGGGGTGACTTGAAACGTGCCGAATGGCATGTCGGTGATGATGAAGGCCTGCTTCGCACCACGTACTACGCAACCTGTGTGATAGGCCATATCGTCCAGTGTGACCGGCAGTGTGGTCTCGTGCCCTTGCAACACCATGCCGAGCGAATCACCCACCAGCAGGACGTCCACCCCTTGTGCTTCTAGCAGTGCAGCAAAGCTGGCATCGTAACAAGTCAGCACGGCGATCTTTTCGCCCTTGCCGTGCATTGTTTGTACTTTAGTTAGCGTGGTTCTCATGTTGCCCCCATGCTGAAAAATTCTCTCGGCCCGCGCATTTCCTCTATGCGATTCAATAGCAGGTTGAAGTCTTCATCGCCATCGACAAAGTTCAGGTTTTCGTTGTTCACTATCAATACTGGTGCTGCATCATAATGATAAAAGAAGTCGCTATAACTTTGCGAAAGCCGCTCAAGGTAATCATCGCTGATGCCGTTTTCATAAGATTTGCCACGACGCTGAACGCGTTCTATCAGCGTGTCAGGATTAGCTTGCAAATAGATCACCAAGTCAGGCTCTGGGGCTTGTAGTTGCAGTGTTTTGTATATCTGCTGATAAAGCAGAAATTCTTCATCATTCAAGTTCAGTCGTGCAAACAGCGGGTCTTTGTCGAACAGGTAATCCGATACGGTGCTTTGACTGAACAAATCCATCTGCGCCAGATCACGCACTTCATTGCCGCGCTGGAACAGGAAGAACAATTGTGTCGCCAGTGCATAACGCGACGGGTCATTATAAAACTTCGCGAGAAACGGATTTTCGTCTGGTTTTTCCAACAAGGTGTCCGCGCCAAGGTGCTCTGCCAGCCGAGTCGCCAAGCTGGTCTTACCGACGCCGATCGGCCCCTCGACGACCACATAATGAAATTGATCAAACTGCATCGGTGATTCTCTCCAATACCTGATCTGTACAATTATCCAGTGCTAGTTTAGCACTGCCTATTCCGGGAATGGTTGCCTCTGGTGATATTTCCAGCAAGGGTTCCAGTACGAATGCACGCATATGCATCTGCGGATGCGGGATGGTCAAACCCTGTTCATGCATTTGCATATCATCATAAAGCAACACATCTAAATCCAATGTGCGTGGTGCATTACGAAAAGTGCGCTCACGACCATGTTGTTGCTCGATGTCCAGCAATGCTTGCAGCAAATCCTGCGGCAATATAGTTGTTTCAATCTTTACCACCGCATTCACAAAGTCCGGATTTTCCAAGCCCGGTTGCGCGACACAGCCCAATGGTGCACTTCGATATAAAGAAGAATTGTTCAATACACGCGTGTCCGGCAGTTCGTTTATGGCGGTTACTGCGCGTTGTAACTGACTGACGGGATCCTGCAAATTGCTACCCAGACCGATAAAGGCAAGATTTGCCATTACGCGTCTGGCTCTGTAGCTTCAACCGGCGCAGGTTTTTTGCGCGGCTTGCGGCGACGGCGTTTTTTCTCGCCAGCTGGTGCAGGCAGTAGCATTTCATCTCGACGCGCAGCACTCGCATCCTGAAATTCATCCCACCATAAACCCAATTCATCATCCACTTCGCCACTGGCACATCTCAACAGCAAAAAGTCGTAGCCTGCGCGAAATCGCTGCTGCTCCAGCAAACGGAAAGGCCGTTGGCCGGAACGTTGTGTGAAGCGTTGCTGCATCAACCATATCTCTTTCATCACCGCATGCTGACGATGCGGAATGGCAAGGCGGGCACGCTGCTTGTCCAGCACCTCCTCCATCGCTTCGTGCATCGCGCCCACCGGACGGGCACCCTGCTTCACGCGTAGATTACTAGCCACCAGCACCTCATGCCACAGTAATGCAGCAAACAGGAACGCAGGCGAAACACTTTTTTCATGGCTGATACGTTCATCGGTATTGCGCAACGCCAGCATGATGAATTTTTCACCCATCGGCTGCTCAAGGATGACATCCAACAGCGGCAATAAGCCGTGATGCAAATTCATCTTGCGCAGATGCTGGATACACACCACAGAATGACCCGACAACAGCATTTTCAACACCTCGTCGAGCAAACGCGCTTGTGGCACGTTGTCGAGCAGTGGCTTCATCTTCGCGATGGGTGCTGCGGTGGCTTTATCAATCTGTATGCCCAGTTTTGCTGACAACCTCACAGCCCGTAACATTCGAACCGGGTCTTCCCGATAGCGGACTTCAGGATCACCTATGATGCGCAATAAGTGATCGCGCGTATCAGCATAGCCGCCGTGATAATCGTAAATCTCCTGTGTGGAGGGATCATAAAACAGCGCGTTTGCCGAAAAATCACGCCGGGCCGCATCTTGCTCCTGATCTCCGAATTCGTTATCACGAAGTAGGCGACCGTGTTTATCTGTCTGCGCATCTTCGGCTTCTATCATGCGGCGGAAGGTGGACACTTCCACCATCTCTCCGCCAAACATCACATGCACCAGACGGAATCGTCGCCCGATGATGCGGGATCGACGGAACACCTTGCGCACCTCTTCAGGTGTGGCATCTGTTGCCACATCGAAATCCTTTGGAACACGCTCTAGCAATAAATCCCGAACTGCGCCGCCCACCACATACGCTTGGTAGCCTGCTGCTTGCAGGCCATCGGTGACCCTTAACGCACCGTAGCTGAGTTCATCACGTGCGACCCCGTGCAAGCTGAAAGGTATCACTTGTGCATTGCCGACAGACTTGACTTTAGCTGGCTTGCGGAGCACCCGTTTGAGCAATTTTTTTATCATGCAGTCTTTTGAGGGAATAAATAGTTTATTAATCTTGCGAAGAGCGCGGATTATACATTCCTAAACAAAAACGCGCCTTGCGGCGCGCTTGTCGAAACATATGATGTTAAGCCTGAATCACGTTTAGTCATCGCCTTCATCTTCGTGCTTGCCGCCATTCTTTTTTATACTTTTCAATTGCTTAGGCTGGCCACCCAGTTAGCATACAATCTCCTGGCAACGCTATTCATCTGCGGCAATAATTCGGCTGTTTGCTGCTGCGTATCTAATCCACTCTTGACCGCAGGGCTGCCCAAATTTGCCTCAATTTCACCCGCCCCTGCCTCACACCAAGCGGTGATCATTGCAGAGGTCATCTCAACGTGGCATTGCAGTGCCAAGTGTTTGCCGATGGCCCAAGCCTGATTGACGCAGTGCTGGCTTGATAGAATATGGGTCGCACCTTGCGGCAGGGCAAAAGATTCACCATGCCAGTGAAAGGCGGGAAATCCTTTTAGATCACCAAACCACGAGCGGGCAATATCGTTATCCGAGACAGACACTTCCCCCCAGCCAATTTCCTTCACCGGATTGACTGTCACTTCACCACCGAGCGCCTTGGATATCAGTTGACCGCCCAAACAGTGTCCCAGTAATGGAATATTTTTTTCGAATGCTTCTCTGATGAGCTGTTGTGCATCAAGCATCCACGGCAGATTGTCATTAACGCTTAACGGGCCACCCATGAATACCAGGCCCGAAAATTGACCAGCATGACAAGGTACGGACTCCCCTGCATCAATGGCAATCAATTGCCATGGGATGTTTTGCTCATCAAGATAATCCCCAAGATATCCGGGACCTTCTATGGCCACATATCGGAAGATGGCAACTGGCTTCATGTTCAACAAGAAACAACTAAGCAATGAGCAATCTGTTTACGGCTAAGCATCCAACGTCTTGTCTTTTTCAATCAATGCATAAGCCGAATGGTTATGGATTGATTCAAAGTTTTCCGATTCGACCACATAAGCATCGATACGCTTGTCTGTATCCAGCACACCGGCAACGTCACGCACCATGTCTTCAACAAATTTCGGATTGTCATAGGCACGCTCAGTGACATATTTCTCATCAGGGCGCTTAAGAAGACCGAAAAGTTCGCATGAAGCCTGCTCCTCAGCAATGCGGATCAAGTCTTCTATCCACACAAACTCATTGCTACGTATGGTCAGCGTGACATGGGACCGCTGATTGTGTGCACCGCGCTCGGATATTTTCTTCGAACATGGACAAAGGCTGGTAACAGGCACCAGCACTTTCATTGTTACTCTAGGCTTGCCGTCGAGAATTTCCCCAATCAGTGTCACATCGTAATCAAGCAAACTCTTCACCTCAGAAATAGGTGCAGTCTTGTTTACGAAATATGGAAAGCTCATTTCTATATAGCCGGACTCTGCCTCCAGACGAGCCACCATCTCACCAAGGATGGTCTCGAACGACTCGACGGAGATTTCTCGTTCATGCTCGTTAAGTATTTCGACAAAGCGTGACATGTGCGTGCCCTTGAAATTATGAGGCAAATGAACGTACATGTTGAAAGTTGCGATGGTGTGTTGGACACCAACGCTTTTGTCTTGAACTTTAACCGGATGGCGTATTCCCTTGATACCCACGCGATTAATCGCAAGACGACGGGTGTCTGCGGAGCTCTGTACATCAGCAATATGTTCAGTATTCATGACCAAAATCCTGTCGGGCTATTATGTAATAGAGGCCTATTATAACAATTCCCGATTAAATTAGTTGGTTAATGTTGATTGAATGCTTGCTAACAATCCTTTGGCATCAAGCCCACAATCCGCCAGCATCTGGCTGGGTACTCCCTGCTCGATAAAGCCATCAGGCAAACCTAGTTGCAATACCGGCACCTGAATATTGTGCTGCAACAGGCATTCCGCTACTGCGCTGCCCGCACCGCCTTGCACAACATTTTCTTCCACCGTAACCAGCAGCTCATGTTCACTACCAAGTTGCTTCACCAAATCAGTATCCAATGGTTTGACGAAACGCATGTTTGCCACTGTCGCATCTAACTGTAGTGCAGCTTCCAATGCGGGAATCAGCATACTGCCGAATGCCAGTATTGCTACACGCTTACCCTGCCGGCGTAGTTCGCCCTTGCCTATCGGCAAGGTGTTCATTTCTTGCTCAACTGCCACACCTGGCCCCGTACCACGCGGATAACGCACGGCACTCGGGGTATTCAACTGGTAAGCGGTGTACAACATCTGTCGGCATTCATTTTCGTCAGCAGGCGTCATCACAGTCATGTTTGGAATACAACGAAGGTAGGAAAGATCAAAGCTACCCGCATGTGTCGCACCATCCGCGCCGACCAATCCACCACGATCAATAGCCAGCATGACCGGCAGATCCTGTATCGCAATATCATGGATTAACTGATCATAAGCACGCTGCAAAAAGGTAGAGTAAATCGCCACTACCGGTTTATAGCCTTCGCAGGCGATGCCCGCAGCAAATGTCAGCGCATGTTGCTCTGCAATACCGACATCAAAATAGCGCTCTGAAAATTGTTCAGAAAAATCCGCCATCCCTGAGCCTTCACACATCGCAGGCGTGATGCCGACCAGCTTCTCACTCAGCTCGGCCATGTCACACAGCCACTGACCAAACACCTGGGTATAGGTAGGCAGGGCTGAAGGTGCTTTAGCAACGATACCCTGAGTATGATCGAATTTGCTCACACCGTGATACAGCAGGCAATCCTCTTCAGCTAATGAATAGCCTTTACCCTTTTGCGTTACAACGTGTAAAAACTGCGGACCCTCCAGTTTTTGGATATTGCTCAAAGTATCAAGCAAAGCATCTAGATCATGGCCATCAATCGGGCCGATGTAATTGAAGCCAAATTCTTCGAATAAGGTACCGGGAATCACCATACCTTTGACATGCTCTTCGGCACGTTTGG
>Ga0209992_10004992_pt1 | contig 10073 bp, 5 predicted proteins | sample 2SBtaG_2_FD_182564 | JGI IMG/M metagenome (GOLD analysis project Ga0209992, IMG submission 182564) | Deep subsurface microbial communities from Kolumbo volcano to uncover new lineages of life (NeLLi) - 2SBTROV12_ACTIVE470 metaG (SPAdes)... | ecosystem: Environmental > Aquatic > Marine > Volcanic... | reverse complement strand
AGCCCGTCAACTGAACCGGGCGCCGGCTCGGGCGATGGTGACGTGCGTCTTACGGTCGGCTGAATCGCGAAACGCATTGCCGATGAGTGCGGCGACGCTCACGTCCGAACAACTCCGATCCGATCTGGGTTGAACTGCCCGGCTCGGTTGAACGGGGTGCGGCACATGCTAAAGTGCCCGCTCGCGATCCCCGCAGGCTCCCTGACCCGACTTATGGTCTACACCCGAGCGCCGCAAGAGCCAGTGCCCCCAAGGTTGACGTGAACAGACCCCACACGAAGGCCCAGCCGGTGCAACACGGCCCCGAATCGACACCGTTTGGCCTGGTCGCTGTGCTCGCCGTGATCGCCGTGATCGGTGGCTGCTTCGAGACCACGTTCGAAAAGGACGACTCGGCCACTTGCTGGCAAGACCCCGACAAGTGCGGAACCGTCGACACCGCCGCGCTCGACGCCGGCAAGGACACAGGCGACCGGCTCGACACGACCACCGACGCTGGCGATGAAGACACGGCGAAGGTCGTCGATTCAGGACCTGCCGACACCGGCGTCGACAAGGACACGGGCGTCGACAAGGACACCGGCGTAGACAAGGACGTCGGCGCGGTCGATGCCGGGCAAGATACCGGGCCTGAAGACACCGGTCCCGAAGACACCGGTCCCCCCAAGCTCAAGCTCGGCGAGGCTTGCCAGACCGACGACGAGTGCGCCGGCAACGTGTGCATGAAGCTCGACGACGGCAAGTTCGTCTGCTCGAAGGTCTGCGATGGCCAGTGCGAAGCGGGTTTCCGATGCCAGCTCGCGCCACAGACCGGCTCCGATTCCATCCACTATTGCCTGCCGCTACCCGGCGATCTCTGCCGATCGTGCGTCACCGACAAGGACTGCGTGGGCGGGCTTTGCCTGACGATGGAAGGCACCGGCGAGAAGCTCTGCGGTTTGTTCTGCGACGCGAAGGCGGGCGGTTCGAGCGTTTGCCCGGTCGGCTTTGACTGCCAGAGCTTCCTCAAGGGCGAGCTCTGTGTGCCGACCACCAACACATGCACGTGCAAGACCGACAAGAAGGGCTCGTTTTGGCCATGCGGTGTGAAGACGCCGCTGGGCACCTGTACCGGCGCACAGGCCTGCGGCGATGATGGCTGGAACAAGTGCACGGCGACGCTGCCGCAGAAGGAACAGTGCAACGGCCTCGACGACGACTGCGACGGCAAGACCGACGAGGGCTACTCGCTGACTTTTGACGGCGTGGACGTGCCGCTTGGTGGGCCCTGCGGAAAGGGTGTCTGCGCTGGCGGAACGGTGATTTGCGCGACCGGTGGCAAGGGCGCCACGTGTTCGACCGACCTCGCGTTCCCGCCAAAAGATCTGTGCGACAAGCTCGACAACGACTGCGACGGCAAGACGGACGAAGACTGCCCACCCAAGGACACCGACGCGGACGGCACGCCCGACACCAAAGACTGTCAGCCCTACCACGCCGAGGCGTTTCCGGGCGCGAAAGAGCCATGCTGCCAGCTGCCGATCAAGGCGTCCGAGACGTCATACGAGCTCAAGGTCGAGCCGTTCTTCGCCGACTGCGACTTCAACTGCGACAAGAAGGTGATGGTCTGCAGCAACAAGGACACCGACGGCGACGGCCACGCGGCGCCCGGCGATTGCGACGACAAGGACCCGAGCCTCCACCCCGGCGCCGTGGAAAAGTGCGACGACGGGGTCGACCAGGACTGCAACGGCAAGGACCTCAAGTGCAGCGACGCCGGGCTCGATGACGACAAGGACGGCTACGTCGCGGCGCTCGACTGCAACGACTCGGCCAAGCAGATCCACCCCGGCGCGCCCGAGCTCTGCAACTTCATCGACGACGATTGCGACGGCATCACCGACAACGGCAACCCGTCCGCTGGCTGCGACGACCCGCAGTACACGACCAAGCTGACCTGTCTGGCCGCCGGCAAGAAATGGCTCGCTGCGGGCAGCAAGTGTGGCACTACCGAGGGCGCGTGTGAGGCCGGATCGCGGGTCTGCAACCACGTTGGGCAAGCGGCGAAGGTCACCTGTGTCGACGCCAAGGGCCCCGAGCCGGAGCTTTGCAACGCGACCGATGACGACTGCGACGGCCAGACCGACGAGGACTACCCCACGCTGCTGCAAAAATGCGACGGCGACGACGCCGATCAGTGCCAGAACGGGCTGAATGTGTGCGCGGCTGACGGCATCGGCGTGACCTGTGGGCTTGAGAATAAGACCGACCAGATCGAGGCCTGCAAGCCCGGTGATCCGCCCGAAGGCAACGGCAAGGACGAGGACTGCGACGGCATCACCGACGAGATTTGTTTCGGCCAGGACAGCGACGGCGACGGCCATCCCAAGGGCAAGGACTGCAACGACGCGGACTCGTCGACCAACCCCGGCATCAAGGCCGAGGACGAGCCGTGCTGCGACCCCGCGCTCAAGGGCACCGCGGCGCAGGACGCCGTTTGCGACAAGAACTGTGATGGCAACGTGAAATTCTGCGACGCCAAGGACAAGGACAAGGACGGCTACTTCGGGCCCGACGACTGCGACGAGACCAACCCGGATCGGCATCACAAGGGCATCGAAAAGTGCGGCGATGGCGTTGACCAGGACTGCGACGGCAAGGACCTCGAGTGCACGGCGATCACCGACAACGACAACGATGGCTACAGCAGCAAGGTCGACTGCAATGACTTCGCGCCCAAGATCTACCCGGGTGCCGCGGAGCTCTGCAACCACAAGGACGACGACTGCGACGGCTTCACCGACGAAGAGAACGCGGGCGCCAAGGCCGGCGCGTGCGGCAGCTCGCTCGGTGAGTGCAAACCCGGCAAGGAGGTCTGCGTCTTCCAGAAGTTCAAGTCGGTGCTGCTCTGCGTGCCCGACGTGGCGCCCAAGGCGGAGCTGTGCAACGGCAAGGACGACAACTGCAACGGCAAGGTCGACGAGTATTTCACCAAGCTCGGCAAGCCCTGCGACGGTGACGACAAGGACAGCTGCAACAACGGCACGTGGACGTGCGCACCCGATGGCAACGGGCTGGTCTGCAACAACGAAGCGGTTATCGATCTCGTTGAGCTTTGCGACGGCGTGGACAACGACTGCGACGGCCAGACCGACGAGGGCCACACCTACTTCGGCAAGTCGATCGGCGCTGAGTGCACCGGGTTGGGCGGCTGCGGTAAGGGCAAGGTTGTGTGTTCACCGGAGCTCCAGGTTGCGGTTTGCAGCACCGATGCATACGGCACCGAGCCCAAGTCCAAGCCCGAGGCGTGCGATGGCGTCGACAATGACTGCGACGGGCTCACCGACGAGGGGATGACCTTCAACGGCAAGAAGATCGGCGAGCAGTGTCTCGGCAACGGCGCCTGCGCCAACACCGTCGGTGTGGTGCAGTGTCCGCAGGCGGTGACCGGGACGGATCTGTCGGTCGCGATTTGCTCCACGATGCTCGGTGGCAAGGACTACAAGGGCACGTCCGAGAAGTGCAACGGCATCGATGACAACTGCGACGGCCACGTCGACGAGGGGCTGACGGTCGCTGACTCGGACTGCAAGCAGCAGGGCATCTGCAAGGGCGCGGGCGTCAAGGCGAAGTGCCGGGGCGGCAAGTGGCTGTGCAACTACGACGCGGTGACCGGTTACCAGGGTGACAAAGAGGTCTTCTGCGACAACGTCGACAACGACTGCGACGGTAAGACTGACGACGAGTTTGGCATCGGGGCGCCTTGCGACGGGCCGGATAGCGACAAGTGCGCGTTCGGCAAGGCGAGCTGCAACGCCGACAAGCTCAGCGGCACCTGCGGTAAGGAAACCAAGACCGACATCGTGGAGATCTGCGATGGCAAGGACAACGACTGCGACGGCCTGACCGACGAGGGCTTTGACATCGGCAAGCCCTGCGACGGTAAGGACAGCGATCTGTGCAAGCTCGGCACCTGGACGTGCACCACGGACACCAAGGGCAAGGAGTGCGTCAACGAGTCGACGACCAACATCAAGGACCTCTGCGACTCGGTCGACAACGACTGCGACGGCAAGACCGACGAGGACTACCCGACGCTCGGCAAGGCTTGCGATGGGCCTGACAGCGACAAGTGCAAGAACGGCAAGAGCGTGTGCAAGGCCAACGGCCAGGGTGTTGTTTGCGGCAAGGAGACGAAGACCGACATCGTCGATATCTGCGACGGCAAGGACAACGACTGCGACGGCAAGACCGATAGCGACGCCAAGTACAACGTCTACAAGGACGACAAGGGCAAGTCGACGACGCTCGGCCAGAGCTGCAAGGGCCAGGGCGGCTGCGGGCAGGGCAAGACGGTTTGTCAGCCGAAGGCACCGTTCAAGGCGACGTGCAGCACCAATCCCGACGCGTTCCTGATCTTCGAGGGCAAGGAGCTCTGCGATGGGCTCGACAACGACTGCGATGGCAAGACGGACAACGGCTTGGCGTGGAAGGGCGTTGCGAAGGGCCAGCCGTGCCAGGGGTGGGGAATCTGCGGCAAGGGCGTCGTGGAGTGCGGCAAAGACAAGAACGTGACGTGTTCGACGCTGGGCAACGGCTCCAAGCCCGAGGCGAAAAAGGAGGTCTGCAACAACCTCGATGACGACTGCGACGGCAAGACTGACGAGGACATCCCGCTGGCCGAGACGGGCTGTGGCTTCAAGGGTGTGTGCGCTGCGGTCGGCGGCAAGAGCGCCGTGGTCGCCAAGTGCGATAGCAAGGCCAAGACGTGGTCATGCGATTACAGCAATGTCGCCGGCTACCAGAAGGTCGAGACGCTGTGCGACGGGCTCGACAACGACTGCGATGGGCAGACCGATGAGGGCTTCTTCGTCGGCGACGCGTGCGATGGCGACGACAAGGACAAGTGCAAGACCGGCACCTGGCAATGCAGCAAGGATAAGTCCAAGGGCGTGTGCACCAACGAGTTGATGACCGACATCGTCGAGGCGTGCGACGGCAAGGACAACGACTGCGACGGCGAGACGGACGAGGTGTTCACCTACGGGCCCAAGAAGCTGATTCCGGGCAAGGCATGCGACGGTATGGGCGAGTGCGGGGCCGGCAAGGTCATGTGTCATCCGAACAAGCCGATCGCCATCTGCAGCACCGATCCGGGCGGGCCCAAGTACGTGAAGGTCGCCGAGAAATGCAACGCGCTTGATGATGACTGCGATGGCGCGACCGACAACGGGTTCAAGTACAACGGGCTGCCGGTTGGTGCGCCTTGTTCGGGCATCGGTGAGTGCGGGCTTGGCGCCGTGGAGTGCAATCCGAAAACGGGCAACGTCGTGTGTTCGACCAACCCCGACGGCACCAAGAGCAACGCGATCAAGGAGCTGTGCAACCTCAAGGACGACGACTGCGATGGCACCACCGACAACAACGTCGATCCGAAGGTGACCACCTGCAACACCCAGGGCGTTTGTGCCAAGGCGCTCAAGACGACGTGCACCAAGGGCAAGTGGACCTGCAGCTTCAGCGGCGCTTCGTACGAGCAGAAAGAGACGTTGTGCGACGGGCTCGACAACGACTGCAACGGCAAGACCGACGAACCGTTTACGGCGAAGGGCAAGGCGTGCGATGGGCCGGACAAGGACAAGTGCAAGAACGGCAAGCTGATTTGTTCGAACAGCGGCAAGAGCCTCGTGTGCGGCACCGAGAAGCCGGTCAGCCCGATCGAGCTGTGCGATGGTCTGGACAACGACTGCAACGGCAAGACCGACGATCCGTTCCCCGAGCTGGGCAAGGATTGCGACGGGTCGGACACCGATAGCTGCGCCAATGGCACGTTCACCTGCGCCAAGAGCGGCAAGAGCGTGCAGTGCGTCAACGAGTTCCCGGCCGACATCAAGGAGCTGTGCGACGGCAAGGATAACGATTGCGACGGCGAGACCGACGAGGACTTCAAGATCGGCAAGCCTTGCGATGGGCCGGACGCTGATAAGTGCGCCAACGGGGTGTGGATCTGCGGCAACGACGGCAAGCCCAAGTGCGATGAGAAGGCCAACGCGGCGAAGACGGAGATCTGCAACGACAAGGATGATGACTGCGACGGCAAGACCGACGAGGGGTTTGAGCTCAAGGGCTTCATCTGCGACGGATCGGACACCGACAAGTGCAGCACCGGCACGTACGGCTGTGACAGCGGGGCGCTCAAGTGCCTCGGCGACTTTGAGTGCGCGGTCGGGTCGGAGTGCAAGAAGGGCGACGGCAAGAAGGTGCCCGACCAGTGTCAGTGCGCCGGCAAGGCCTGTTCGTATGCCGAGGGCGACGAGTGCAAGAACAAGGTCTGCCAGTGCGCGGGCAAGAAGGTATGCGGGTTCACCCAGGTTTGTGACCCGGGCAACGGCTGCAAGAACCCATAAGCGGCCGGTCAGCTAGATTCCGGTTGCGCTTGGCGCGGCCAACCCCGAGGCTCTGCGCGCGATGAGACTTCCCGCCGAGCGGCTGTCGATCCTTCGGCAGCGTGAAAAAGACCGCGACGACGACGCTGGCAAGGCCAAGCGGCGCTTTCCCAAGTGGCTGCGCGCCCCGCTCCCCGGCGGCGAACGGTACACCCAGATCAAGGCGAACCTGCGCGACCGTAACCTGCACACGGTCTGCGAAGAGGCGCAGTGTCCCAACATCGGCGAGTGCTGGAACGAAGGCACCGCGACGCTGATGCTGATGGGCGACACCTGCACGCGAACGTGTCGGTTTTGCGCGGTGAAGAACGCCAAGAGGCCACCGCCGCTCGATCCCGGGGAGCCCGAGAAGTCAGCCGTCCAGGTCGAGCTGATGGGTTTGGATTACGTGGTCATGACAAGCGTCAATCGCGACGACTTGCCCGACGGCGGCGCCGGTCATTTCGCGGCCACGATTCGAGCCGTTCGCGCGCGCAACCCAAACACGCTCGTCGAGGTGCTCACGCCCGATTTCGAAGGGCGTGCCGAGGACGTGCACACGGTCGTCGACGCGGCGCCCCACGTCTTTGCCCACAACGTCGAATGCGTCGAGGCGCTGACCAAGCAGATCCGCGACTACCGCGCGAGCTGGAAACAAAGCCTCGACGTGCTGCAGATCGCCAAACGACACCGCCCCGATGTGGTGACCAAGACGTCGATCATGCTCGGCATCGGCGAGACGGCGGAGCAAGTTGACGCGGCCCTCGTCGCGCTTCGAGAACACGACGTTGATGCGGTCACGTTGGGCCAGTACTTGCGCCCGTCGCCGTGGCATCACGAGGTCGTCCGTTTCGTCGAGCCCGACGAATTCACGCACTGGCAGACCCGCGCCGAAGAGCTCGGTTTTGCCTACTGCGCGTCCGGACCTCTCGTGCGGTCATCGTATCGTGCCGGCGAGTTCTATTTGCGGCGCCTTGTCGCCGATCGCTGAGCGTCGAGGAGCCTCGGATGCGTATCTCCCCCAAGACCGCGCGCATTGGCCGCATCATGGTCTATTCGGCGTTCGTCACATCGGCGATTTGTTGGGCGATTCCCGGCGATAGCGCGCTGCTGACCGCGGGCCGATGGCTGACGCCCGGCATGCTGGCGATCCATGTGCTCGAGTTCGCTGTCTACATCCCGATGTTGCGCAACGCCGGCCGCCCGGTCGCACCGGAAGTCTGGCCGATCTTCCTGTACGGCCTGTTTCACTTCTTCACGCTCGATTTGAGCGGCGAGAAGCCGACGCCTGAGCCTTCCTGATACCGATCGGACGGTTCTCCATGTGCGCTGCTGATCGCGATCCCTGGTCGTACCACCCGCGCTTCGTTGCAGGTTCGGAGGAGCTCTTTGCGGCGGTCCGTGACGACGTGGCCTGGACGAGCCAGATGAAGTCGCGGCAGACCGCCAGCATGGGCATTCCCTACAACTACGCGGGCGCCTCGTATCCCGAAAACGCGTGGCATCCGGGGGTGCGGCGAGTGGCCGACGAGGTCGAGCATGTGTTTGGGTTTGCGGTGACCAACTGTTTGCTCAATCGCTATCCGACCGGCGAACACACGATCGGATGGCACGCTGACGATGTCGCGATCCTCGCACCCGGCACCGGAATCGTGATCGTCAGCCTCGGGGCCACGAGGACCATGCTCCTGCGAACAGGCGAGGCTGGCGGCTGGGTATACGAACGGATTGCGCTGGCGGCCGGATCGGCGCTGTTCATGAGCGAGGGTCTGCAGGCGACGCACAAGCACGGGATCAAGCGCGAACAGGGCGCAACCGAGCGAATAAGCCTCACGTTTCGTCACCTGACCCACGCCCCGCCACCGGTCGATGCACCGCGGTGGTCGAGCGTCACGCCTGCGGGTCGAAAAAAAGAGCGCGAGGTTTAGATCGGTGGCGACGATGACGCGTCTATGCCTCCACCACCTGGAGGCCATCGATGTATGCCCGTCGCCTGAACTTGCTCTCTGTCACCGCTTGGACCTTCTTGCTGGTGCCGATCATCGTGGTCTCGACGGTCGACGCGTGCCCGCGAAGCCACGGCCACTACAAGGGCGGCCACACCACCGGCAACTGCAACGGCCGGCGCGTCGGGCCCGTGACATGGCTCGTTCGCAGCTCCCATCCCCTCGTTCATCGCGGTGAGCGCCATCGCACGTTCGTCGAGGTGCACCTGCGCGGCAATCGGGTCAAGAACGTGCGCCGCCGGCCTCTCAACGTCGCCCTCGTGCTCGATCGCAGCGGGTCGATGCGCGGCGCCAAGATGGCCGATGCGCGTGAAGCCGCCCTGCGCATGGTGCGTCAACTCGAGCCCGGCGATGTGGTTTCGGTGGTCAGCTACTCGGACAATGTGCGCGTGGATTGGCCGGCCAAGGTCTTTTCGCTGCGCGATGAAAAGCGGCTGCTCAACGTCATCCGTCGCCTCCGTGCGGGGGGCTCAACGTTTCTCGAGGGCGGCATGCGGGCCGGCGCTCAGCAAGCCGCTCGCTTCATGGACGATCGCCGGGTCACGCGGGTCTTGCTGATGTCGGACGGCAACGCGAACGTCGGTGTTCGGTCCGGTCGCGCGTTGGGCAACATCGCTCGCCGTATCGCACGGGATGGCATGTCCACGGCGACCATCGGTTTGGGGCTGGACTACAACGAAGACACGATGACCGCGATCGCCGACGGTGGCGCGGGCAGCTACTACTACGTGCGCCGGTCGCGTGACCTCGCCGGCACCATCAAGGACGAGCTCCGCAGCATGATGGCAACCGCGGCGCGCCGCATCGTCGTTCGTCTGCGCACCCGCCCCGGTGTCCGTGTTCGCCAGGTCCACGGCTACGACGCTGAGCGCGGCCAGCGAGGCATCTCGATTCCCGTGCCCGATCTCCCCGAACACGGCGAGCGCAGCATTCTCGTCGAGCTTGACGTCCGCAGCAGCCAGGCCCGCCGCTACGATCGCCGGCCGATCATCGATGTGCAGTTGTCGTTCGCTGACATCAAGGGCCGTCGCTGGTCCACGGCATCGCGAATCGATGTGCACGCCACCGACGATCGGCGCCAGGCCGAGCAAGAGCGTGATTGGGCCGTGCTCAAGCGCTGGGAAGAGCACCGCATCGCCCGCGCGATGGCCGATTCCGCCAGGCTGGTCGCCGAGGGCCGCGGTCGCGAGGCCAAGGAACGCATCCAGCGCGCGGTCCGCGACGCCGAAAAGGTGCAGCGCTTCGCCAAGGACGAGAAGCTCGACGGTGTCCTCAAAGCAGCGCGCCGCCGTGCCGCCGCCGCTCCCGCCGCCTCGACCGCCGACCGGTCCGCGCGCGAACACTACAAGAAGAGCATCAAGGCGCAGGCCTACTCTCTCTCGCACTAGCCTCACTAGATGTGCCGGGCGAGAATCGCGATCCGCTTTCCCGCTCCGCTCCCGCTCCCGCTCCCGGCTCAACGCTTCTGATGCCGCTTGGCCAGACCGACAAGCATCGCTGCCATCCGGTCGAGGAGTTCCTTTGCGGTCCTATGCCGGTCCTCGGCGACAAGCCGTAGCCTGAGCAGCACGTCGAAGATGGCGGCGCACTCGGCGGTGGAGCCGGCAGCGCTGAGGTAGTACCGCCGCTTGTCGGGCCCGGAGAACTTGCCGGCGCCCTCGGC
>Ga0209992_10004989_pt1 | contig 10077 bp, 12 predicted proteins | sample 2SBtaG_2_FD_182564 | JGI IMG/M metagenome (GOLD analysis project Ga0209992, IMG submission 182564) | Deep subsurface microbial communities from Kolumbo volcano to uncover new lineages of life (NeLLi) - 2SBTROV12_ACTIVE470 metaG (SPAdes)... | ecosystem: Environmental > Aquatic > Marine >... | reverse complement strand
CAGTATTCTGAATTTTACCCATCAATTCTTTAGGCTCAGAATCTGCCTGTTGTTTAATCATTGTAACCATAGATGAGACATTCATGACCTGATAGTATGTCTCTACAATTTCATGAATATTCATGTCATTTTTTGCATCAGCAGTATCAAAGAGACTTTCTAATTTTTGAGATTCATTCTCAAACATTTTAGAAATTTCTTCGGCAGAAGGCATATAGAAAAATTAAATCTCAAATTTTTAAAAATGTTAGGATTGTGCTTCTTTTTCTGCAGGTTTTGTATAGACGTAATTCATTATCACACCTGCAATGATTCCACCCAAAATTGGTGCTGCCCAATATAGCCAATGGAATTCCCAGAAACCTGAAATTAATGCAGGACCAAATGTTCTTGCAGGATTTACTGATGCACCAGTTAATGGCACAGCTACTAAGTGAATAAGGAAAATCATTCCACCAATTGTAATTCCTTGAATTCCAGGGGTTGCTTTCTTGTGAACAGCAACCATAAAGATTACAGTAACTAAGAAGAATGTCAAAATAGCCTCTAATGCAAATGCAGAACCAACACTATTGTTGATTAAATCACTTGGACCACCTTGAGTTGCAAAGTTAACTTTTGCTCCAAGTTCAGGCAATATTGCTGCAAGTGTTGCAGCTGCTGCTACTGCACCAATTAATTGTGAAATTATATATCCAACACCATCGACGATTCCAATTTTTCTTGTAATTATCATCGGAATAGTAACTGCAGGGTTAATGTGAGCACCTGATACATGGCCAAAGGCATAAACTCCCAACCCAATAGCGCTACCGTGTGCAAGAGAAATGAACAATACAGATTGTGTTGTTAATTCTTCGCCAAATGCAGAAACTGCTAAGATTACTGAAAGAGGGCCAAAAAACACCAAGCCATAAGTTGCAATTGCTTCTGCAAGATATGCTCGTGGATTAACCATTAAGCAAAGCCTCGTGTATATCCATATAAAAGATTCGACTTTTGTTTGTGATCAGTTGATCTCAAAAAGTAATTAATTACAGATTATTCCATTTGAGAATATATGGTTTCTGAAGGCGATGCTGTTCCAAAATTTGCAGTAAATGATGCAAATGGAAACAAGATAAAATCTAGTGATTTTAAGGGTAAAAAGCATGCTATCTACTTTTATCCAAAAGATTTCACTCCAGGATGTACCACAGAAGCAGACGAATTTTCTAAAGATTATAAAAAATTCCAAAAAGAAGGAATTGAAATTATCGGAGTAAGCCCAGATGATGTTGAATCCCACAAAAAATTCTGTGATAAAATGGGAATCAAATATCCACTATTAGCAGATGTCGATAAAGAAATATCAAATTTGTTTGGAGTTTGGGGAAAGAAAAAATTCATGGGTCGAGAATACATGGGAGTTATGAGAAGTACATTTCTTGTAGATGAGAAAGGAAAAATTTTCAAGATTTATCCAAAGGTAAAACCTAAAGGACATTCAAAAGAGGTTCTTGAGGATTTTCTAAATTTAAAATAAAGTAAAGAAAAGGTTGTAAAGATTAGAAACCTTTTGGAAGTGTACCTTTAGATTCTTTAGGTGCTTCAGGTTCTGGTTTTGGTTCAAAACCTTTTGGTAAAGTACCTCTTTGAGCTGTTGACCTAGCTTTAGCTTCGGCTTCAAGAAGTTTTTGGAATTCTGCTTCTTCATCTATTTTTTGTTGTTCTATTCTTTTCAAGTAGTCTGCTTCATAGTCTGCGAGTTTTTCATCTCTTGACTTTCCATCATCACTAGAACTTGTTGTTTGTTGTGCAGATGTTTCGCCCATACCTTTTGGAAGTGTACCTTTAGGTTTTGGTGGTTCTGGTGTTGGAGGTGCTTGTTGTGTTTGTGCTGCAACGCCTTCAACAGTCATGTTGACTCCACTAAAACTTCCAAATGTTTTATCAGCAGGATGATATGCCATTCTTGCTCTTGTTGCAAAGTATTGGTTTGATGCTGCGGTGTAACCTGTTACTGTTGCTTTTTGGTCATTCCAATTTGTGGTTGGAACTTTTCCTACAGGAGCAGTTAATCTGACAAAGTATCTGTTAGGAGCTGGTGTATATCCAGTTGTCTTTGCTCTGTAATGATGTAAGTCAGTCATCGGAGCAGTATAGTATGCATTCTCTAATGCTTCCTGAACAGTTGCTGGAGGTTGTGCTTTAGTTTCAGCTGGTTTTGGAGCATCCTTTGGTTTAGGAGCTTCTGCAGGTTTTGCCTCAGAACCTTTTGGTAAGGTTGGTTTTGGTTTTGTTTCTGCTGGTTTTACTTCAGCTGGTTTAACCTCAGCAGGTTTTGTTTCTGCTGGTTTAGGTTTGGCTTCAAGTTGTGTAGAGAGTTTTGTTAGTTTTTCCTCTAATTCTGCGATTTTAGATTCTAGATCTTTTTTCGTACTTGCTTTTTTTGCTGCCATTCCTTACAGTGAATACTGCATTGTTTATTTACATTTTGATCATCTGAAATTTTTATTCAAAATAATTAGTAAAATCTAACAATATTTTGTAAAAATTACATTTAGATGAATTAGTCAGGTTCCCAAAATTGTAGGACATACATACAGTTGTTACATCTCCACAATCTAACGTGAATTCCATTATTGGTATCAGCAGCATATGTTCCATCATCCATTTTCATAACTGTTGGTAGATAGCTTAGTTCGTTATTTTCAAGCCATTCGTTTTGTTGACAGTTAGGGCATTTGATTTTTGGAGCCATGTATAGTGTAGAATATGATCAAAGAAGAATATTACTATTAAAAATAGAAAAGAAAAGATATTTTTGAATTAGAAACCTTTTGGAAGTGTACCTTTAGGTTTTGGTGGTTCTGGTGTTGGAGGTGCTTGTTGTGTTTGTGCTGCAACGCCTTCAACAGTCATGTTGACTCCACTAAAACTTCCAAATGTTTTATCAGCAGGATGATATGCCATTCTTGCTCTTGTTGCAAAGTATTGGTTTGATGCTGCGGTGTAACCTGTTACTGTTGCTTTTTGGTCATTCCAATTTGTGGTTGGAACTTTTCCTACAGGAGCAGTTAATCTGACAAAGTATCTGTTAGGAGCTGGTGTATATCCAGTTGTCTTTGCTCTGTAATGATGTAAGTCAGTCATCGGAGCAGTATAGTATGCATTCTCTAATGCTTCCTGAACAGTTGCTGGAGGTTGTGCTTTAGTTTCAGCTGGTTTTGGAGCATCCTTTGGTTTAGGAGCTTCTGCAGGTTTTGCCTCAGAACCTTTTGGTAAGGTTGGTTTTGGTTTTGTTTCTGCTGGTTTTACTTCAGCTGGTTTAACCTCAGCAGGTTTTGTTTCTGCTGGTTTTACTTCAGCTGGTTTTGTCTCTAGCTGAGTAGAAAGTTTGTTTAGCTTTGCTTCTAATTCGGCAATCTTGTTTTCAAGATCTGCTTTTGTTTGCTTTTTAGCAGCGGCCATAATTTTGATGGTCAATCCGGGGTTTATGTACATTTGGGTTGATTACGCCAACTAATTTTGATCAAGTTTTATATGCTAAATTACATAATTGATCTCATGGATGACTTTGAAAAAGAATATCCTGAATTTGATTGGAAGAATACCCCAGCCTACAAACATCCTGGAGGCAAAGACTGCCCATGTCCAAAACATGAATACATTCGAGAGCAGATCAATTTCACAAAACAAGTCAATGAAAAAGGCAAAGAGCCATCCAAGGTCACTCTAAAGTTCTGTCCAGATCATTATAGAGTATACATGGATGAGGTAATTCCAGCAATGCCGCTAAAATACAAAATTCTAACAAAAATTGCACTCAAACTTGGAGCAATTCAAGTTGAGCAGTTAAAGTACATGGAGTCAGAATTATGCTTCTACTGTAAATTCGGTTCTGGCGGACATGACAAAAAAACAGAACTGCCACCAATGTAAAATCGAGTTAAGCTTATACTTGATCTGACTAGAGACTCAACGTGGTAATAGAAGATATCAGAGATTTCATTTCAGAGCTTGAAAAACAAGGGGAATTAAAGAGAGTAAAGACTGAAGTCGATTCTGATTTAGAGATTGCAGAAATCATGAGAAGAGAAATGTATTCTGATGGTCCAGCAATACTTTTTGAAAACGTCAAAGGTTACGACATGCCAGTTCTAGGAAATGCGTTTGGCTCCATGAAGAGATTAGAGATTGGATTAGAGATGAAAGACTTTACTGAAATTGGTCAACGCATTGCAGATATGACAAAGATGGATGTTCCATCAGGATTATTAAACAAAATTAAAAAACTTCCAGAGCTCACAAAGATGACTGCTTCATTTCCTAAAGCAGAAATGAGTGGACCAGTAACTGAGATTACTTCAAGTGATGCATCATTTGATGATATACCAATTCTAAAATCATGGCCTGATGATGCAGGACGATTCATCACTCTAGGACTAGTAGCAACAAAGCATCCAGAAACTGGAGTTAGAAATCTAGGAGTGTATAGAATGCAAATTGTAGACAAGACTCATGCTTTGATGCACTGGCAAAAACACAAGAGAGGTGCACATCACAGTGACATTTCAAAAGACAAGGGCGAGAAAATCCCAACTGCAATAATTATTGGAGGAGAACCAGCTACAATATTTTCATCAATTGCCCCAGTCCCAGAAGGCTTGGACAAATACTTGTTTGCAGGAATTACAAGAAAAGAAGGAATCAAAACGGTAAAGTGTAAAACAATTGATTTGGATGTTCCAGCAAATGCAGAAATTGTTTTAGAAGGATATGTTGATCCTGCAGACGTTAGAGACGAAGGACCATTTGGAGATCATACAGGATACTATACTCCAGTTGAGCCATATCCAACATTTACACTAACAGGAATTATGAGAAGGAAAGATCCAATTTACGTAACAACAGTTGTAGGGAAACCAATTCTTGAGGATGCATACATTGGAAAAGTAATAGAGCGTTCATTTTTGCCATTAATTCAAATGTTCCATCCAGAAGTTGTGGACTTTAGCATGCCAGCAGCAGGATGGTTCCAAGGATTTGCAATCATTTCAATTAAAAAAAGATACCCAGGACAAGCCAAAAAAGTAATGATGGGATTGTGGGGAATGGGACAGTTATCCCTAACCAAGATGTTTGTGGTAGTAGATGAAGACATTAACGTTCATGACATCAATGATGTCATTTGGGCAATCACTACAAGAGCAGATGCAGCAAGAGACACTGTAATTATCAACAATACACCAACGGATACTTTAGATCCAGCATCACCACATGTAAACTTGGGTTCTAAAATGGGAATTGACGCAACTCAGAAAACAAAAGAAGAAGGATACGAAAGAGAAATTCAACAACAAGTCAAAGTTGATGATGAAACAAAGAATCTAGTCGATTCAAAATGGTCTAGTTATGGACTATGATACAGAAATGGGATTATAGAAATTATCTCGCTCTTCTACTTGATATCCAATCTGATGAATAGCATCAATGATTATTTTGTCAGTAAGTTCAGTGGAACGTGCTCCAGTACATGAAACAACTTCTTCACCAATTAGAGTACCACCAAAGTCATCAGCACCATATTGTAAGGCAAGTTGAGCCATGCCAACGCCATTAGTTAGCCATGAGGATTGAATGTGAGGGATTAATCCATCAAAGACAAGTCTAGAAATTGCAATCATTTTCAAAAGTTGAATTCCACCAGTACCATATTCAACAATGCCTTCTTCATGCATCAAAGTGTTGTTGGGTTCAAAATTCCATGGGATAAATGCCATGAATCCTTTGGTTTTCTCTTGGAGTTTTACAAGTTTTGAAAAGTGCTCAACAATATCATTATTGTTTTCTACATGACCATACATCATTGTTGCAGAAGATGGGATTCCAATAGAATGAGCTTCATCCATTATTCTAATCCAAGCATCACTGGAAATTTTCTTTGGACTGATAATGTCTTTTACTGAATCAGTAAGAATTTCAGCTCCTGCTCCCGGCATAGATTGTAAACCGGATTCTTTTAGTCGAGATAAGATTTCTTTTGTAGAGGATTTTTCAACTCTTGCAATCATGTCAATTTCAGATGTAGATAATCCATGAACACCGACTGTTGGGAATTTTTCTCTAATCATTCTAAAAGCATCTTCATAATATTCAATCTTCAAATTTGGATTATGGCCACCTTGAATCAAAACTTGGCGAATCTTAAACATGTCATGAGCTGCTTTCACCCTAGCTTCAATTTCATCAAGAGTTAATGTGTAAGAGTCTTCAGCACCAGGAGATCTATAAAATGCACAGAACTTACAATCGGTGATACAAACATTGGTGTAATTTAGGATAATATTATTTACAAAGGAAGCTTTTTTGCCAAATTGCTTTCTTGTCAAATGACCAGAAACTAGACCCATCAAATGAACGTCATCAGACTCTAATAATCTCAAGACATCTTCAGGACCAGGTCTTTTACCATTAAGAGAATTTTCCAAAATATCTTTGATGTCGCTTTTTTGTATTTGTTCAGTAGTCTGACTCAAGTGATTTTCATCCTTTGGAATTTCTATTTAATCCTTGATAGAAATAATGAACAAAAAAAGAATTAAACCAAATGAGTGATTTGTGCGCAATTTTTGAGAAAAGTGAGTTCAAAGATTCACGTTATTTTTAAGTAGGGCACAAAAATCAGATCAAATCATGGTATCAGGAAATCAAATTAGACTTAATCGAATTCTCAGAAAAGGAAGAATGTTATGCATTCCAATGGATCATGGAATTTCAAACGGACCTATTGAAGGCCTTGAAAACCCAGCAGATACAATTTACAAATGTGAGGGACACGGACTCACCAGTGTAATAATCAACAAAGGAATAATCAAATCATTACCAAAACCACCCAAAGTAGGAATTTTAGTTCATTTTTCAAGCAGTACATCATTATCATTATCACCTAACCGAAAGATGCTAACAGGAACTGTAAAAGAAGCAGCTGCAATGGGAGCTGATGGAGTTTCATTACACATCAACATCGGAGGTAAAGAAGAACCAGAAATGCTTGAACAGCTTGGAATGACTGCAGACCAATGTCACAAATGGGGAATGCCACTTTTAGCAATGATGTATCCTAGAGGAGAGAATATCAAAGACCCACATGATCCTGAAATTGTAGCACATGTTGCAAGAATTGGAGCAGAGTGTGGAGCTGATATTGTCAAGACATTGTATACTGGAGATATTGATTCATTTTCAAAAATTGTAAAGAGCACACCAGTTCCAATTGTAATTGCAGGTGGACCTAAAGCTAAAACAGATTTGGATATTCTTCAGATGACTGAAGATGCAATGACTGCAGGAGCTAAAGGAGTCACATATGGTAGAAACATCTTTGCACACAAAACACCTGAAAAAATGGTAGAAGCATTAGCTGAAATAATTTTCAGAAAGAAAACAGCAAAGGAAGCAATGAAAAAAATTGAATAAAACAAGAGAATTAATAATTTCACCCAAAGGATCTCAGGCACAATTAGCTAAACTTCTTCCCCAGTTAGAAGAGGAAGGAGTCAAAATGATATATCTTGATCCAAAGAAACTAGGAAAGAAAAAAACAAAACTTCAGACAGTATACCCATCAAGTTCAGCAAATTATGTAGTCCTTGAAAAAGACGGACCAAAGCCCAAAGGCAAAAAAGTTGGAAAGAAATTCCAAATTTTATCAAACTCTGATATCGATAATGTTCTAACTATTGCCAAGAAAGGATTAGACTTTGTAATAGTAGAAGTAAAGGATTGGAAAATAATTCCACTAGAAAACATTATTGCAAAATTACATAAAATTCACACAAAGATTTTCGCTATTGCGAGAACCCCTGAAGAAGTACGAAAAATGTTTTCAATTTTAGAGGTAGGAGTAGATGGAGTAATCTTTAGCACATCAACGATTAACGAAGTTCGAGAGGTTATGATATACTTGGGAACCAAGAGTTTTGAGATGAAACCAGCAAAGATTACAGAAATCAAAGAAGTTGGGGATGGCGAACGTGTTTGTGTAGATACTGCATCAATGCTTCACAAAGGAGAAGGAATGCTAATTGGAAGCAGATCAAACTTTTTGTTTTTGGTTCATAACGAATCAGTAGGATCATCATTTACATCACCTAGACCATTTAGAGTAAATGCAGGAGCAGTTCACTGTTACACATTATCACCAGATGGAACAACAAATTACCTATCAGAAGTTGAAACAGGCTCTGAAGTATTGATTCTAAATTCAAAAGGCAAAGCAAGAAGAGCAACAGTTGGCAGATCAAAGATCGAACGCAGACCAATGTTGATGATTAAAGCAACGTCAGGTGGAGAAACAGGAGGAATCATTGCACAAGATGCAGAAACAATTCGTTTTGTAAAATCAAATGGACAACTAGTTTCAGTTACACATCTAAAGAAAGGGGATACTGTAATGGTCCATTCTAAACCTGCAACTGGTAGACATTTTGGAATGGAAGTTTCAGATGAATACATTTTGGAAAAATGAAATACAAAACATGTGTATCAATTGCAGAGACAACGCCTGCAAAAACTAAAAAAACATTAAAGATTGCACTTTTAAAATCAGATTTTGTAGAAGTAAGATTTGATTTTCTAAAAGTTGAACAAATTCCTGAAACACTAGAGATTATCAAAAAAGATCTTAACAGAATAGTGTGTACATTAAGACCAAAAACAGAAGGAGGAAAATTTCCCGGAAATGAAAAAGAAAGAATTGCCATTCTAAAATTAATTGCAGAGTACAATCCATTTCTATTGGATGTCGAATTCAATACACTGAAGAGAAATGCGCCATTAACAAAATATCTAAAATCAACAAAAACAAAATTGCTTGTATCATGGCATGATTTTAAAAAAACACCAAATTCTTCAGAGTTGAAAAAGAAGATAAATCAAATGAGTAAATTTTCAACAAATGTCAAAATTGTAAGTACTGCAAAATCAACAGATGATTCAACTAGAATGTTAGAACTGTATAGCAAAAAAGGGAAAAATAATCTCATTTCATTTGCCATGGGAGATTATGGCAGAATTTCAAGGATTTTGTGCCTGTATTTAGGCAGTCCATACACTTACGTTTCACTAGGAAAGGCAATTGCACCAGGACAGTTCAGTGTAGACGAAGTGAAAAAAATTACAAATTTAAAAAAATAGTACCTAGATAGTTGAGAGTTTAAATCAATCATATAACTCAAGAAAATAAGATGGGCAAATCGTTTGCAGTAATTGGAGATCCTATTGATCATTCATTGTCACCAAATATTCACAGTGCAGCGTTTAGAGAATTAGATTTGGATTCATCATATATCGCATATAGAATCCCAAAAGGGGAATTAGAAGAAGGAATTGAAGGATTAAAAAAAATTAAAATTGACGGATTCAACATCACCATACCTCACAAAATAGAGATGATGAAGTACCTTGACAAAATAGATGAATCATGTAGTTTGATTGGTGCAGTAAATACAGTCTCAAACAAAGATGGAGTTCTAAAAGGATACAATACAGACATGGATGGTTTCTTGGAGCCATTTAAAAAAAAGGAATTAAACATTGTAGGGACCAAAGTTCTTCTACTTGGTGCAGGTGGGGCAGCTAGGGCAATCGTTGCAGGATTTGCAAAAGAGAAAGCAAACAGCATCACCATTGCAAACAGAACAATAAAGAAAGCAAACAGTCTTGCAGAATTTGCAAAAACAATTGGACTAGATGCAACGCCAGTAAAAATTGAAGATGTTAAAGACACTGCAAAAAATTATGACATTATTGTAAATGCCACATCTGTTGGTCTAAAAAATGAATCAAGTGCAATTTCTTTAGAAGGAATTGGTGAAAAAACAATTGTTTATGATATTGTATACATGCCAATGAATACAGATTTTATTAAAAAAGCAAAAGAAGAAAAGGCAATCATCATTTATGGATATGAAATGCTTCTAGGTCAAGCAGTCAGAGCCTTTGAGATTTGGCACGGTATAGAAGCACCTTATAATGCCATGAAAAAAGCATTGTTAGGAGGATTTTGATGGCAAAAGCAATGGCTACAGTCCA
>Ga0209992_10004988_pt1 | contig 10077 bp, 7 predicted proteins | sample 2SBtaG_2_FD_182564 | JGI IMG/M metagenome (GOLD analysis project Ga0209992, IMG submission 182564) | Deep subsurface microbial communities from Kolumbo volcano to uncover new lineages of life (NeLLi) - 2SBTROV12_ACTIVE470 metaG (SPAdes)... | ecosystem: Environmental > Aquatic > Marine > Volcanic... | reverse complement strand
CCGGCCAGGTCATCCTGTCGGGCAGCTTCATCCGCCCGGTCGAATGCCCGCCGGGCAGCACGATACGCGCCGATTTTGCCGGCTTCGGCACGGTCGACATTGCCTTTGCCTGACCGCGCGATCCCCAGAGCCCCGGCAAGGCCCGTCCGAAACGGCAACCCGCCATGAGCGCCGGACCGGGCCCGAGCAGCAGCGGCGAGTTTGACCCTTGGGCCTGGGCCGGCTTTTGCGTCATGGCGGTCTGCCTCAGCCTGTCCTTCGTGTTCATCAAGCTGTCGCTGGAAGGCTTCACGCCGCTCCAGTCGGCGGCGGGCCGGGTGGTGCTGGGGGCGGCCTTTCTTGTGCCGCTGGCAATGATGTTCGGCGACGGGTTGCCCCGCCGTCTGTGGTTCTGGAAATGGTCGCTGCTGCTGGGGCTGTGCAACACGGCCATTCCTTATTCGCTGCTGGCCCATGGACAGGCGCAACTGCCGTCAAACGTGGTCGGCGCGATGTTTTCGCTGATCCCGCTGACCACGATCGCGCTGTCGGTGCTTGTGCTGGGGGTGCGCATCACCCGGCGCAAGCTGGTGGGGCTGTTCATCGGTTTTCTGGGCCTTGTCGTGGTGACCGAACCGGCGCAATGGGTCGGACAGGGCAGCGCGGTTCATGCCCTGCCGATGCTGGCGGTTCTGGGCGCGATCTTCTGCCTTGCGATGTCGGCGATCCTGATCCGCCTGATGCCACCGGTTCACCCGCTGTCGCTGATGTGCGGCAGTACGCTGGTCGCCGCGCTGTTCGGGCTTGTCCCCTTCGCCACGGTCTTCGATGGCGATCTGCCGCCGCTGAAACCGTGGATCGGGCTGGTCGGGGTGGCGCTGTTGTCGACAACGATCGCGCTGTCGCTGCGGTTCTGGCTGATCCGGCGCAAGGGGCCGGTGTTTCTGGCGCCCAACGCCTATGTCGGTGTGGTGCTGGTCAATGTCTTCGGCATCGCCGTGCTGGGCGAAACCGTGACCCGGCCGATGATGATTGCCTTCGCGCTGATTGTTCTGGGGCTGTTCATCGCGCAGGATGGATCCGGCAACATGAAGCAGGTCTGAGCGGCCCGGCGGGTCAAAATCGGCCTCAGGCCCGACAAGGGCTGGACGACCGGCCCAGGTTCGGCAACATGGCCGGGAACGCAGGGCCAGCCGGTCGCGCGCGGATCGCGCGGATCAGGGCTGGCGGATACGGGTTTCGCACATGGTGGCACGATTGGGCGTGGATATCGGTGGGACATTCACCGACGTGGTGCTGGAACAGGGCACGCGGCACCATTCGGTGAAGGTGCTGACCACCCATGCCGCCCCGGAAGACGCCATCATCGACGGCTTGCATCAGGTTTGCGCCCGGGCCCGCATCGGCCCCGGCGAGATCGGCCAGATCATCCACGGCACGACGCTGGCCACCAACGCGCTGATCGAGCGGCGGGGCGCCAAGACCGCTCTGATCACCACCGAAGGCTTTCGCGACGTGATCGAGATGCGGACCGAAAGCCGGTTCGAGCAATATGACCTGAACCTGAACCTGCCGGAGCCGCTGTTGCCGCGCCAGATGCGGCTGACGGTGGCCGAACGGGTCAATGCCGCCGGCGAGGTGATGATCGCGCTCGACCGGGCCGAGGTTGCACAGGTGGCCGACCGACTGGCCGCGGCCGGGGTCGAAAGCGTGGCGGTGGGGCTGATCCATTCCTATCTGAACCCGGCCCATGAACGCATGGTCCGCGACGTGCTGGCCCAAAGACTGCCCGGCGTGCCGGTGTCGATCTCGTCCGAGGTCAGCCCGCAGATGCGCGAATACGAACGCTTCAACACCGTGGTCGCCAACGCCTATATCAAGCCGCTGATGGCCTCGTATCTTGGCCGTCTTGAACAGCGGATGCACGGCCAGGGCGTCACGGGCCGAATTTTCCTGATGCATTCGGGCGGCGGCATCATCTCGATCCGCAACGCGGCCGAGTTTCCGGTGCGGCTGGTCGAATCGGGCCCGGCGGGCGGCGCGGTGTTCGCGGCGCATGTGGCGGCGCGCTATGGGCTGGACCGGGTGCTCAGCTTTGACATGGGCGGCACGACGGCCAAGATCTGCCTGATCCGCAACCAGACGCCCAAGACCGCGCGGGTGTTCGAAGTGGCCCGGACCTATCGGTTCAAGAAGGGGTCGGGGATGCCGATCTCGATCCCGGTGATCGACATGGTTGAAATCGGGGCCGGCGGCGGTTCGCTGGCGCATGTGGACGCGCTGCGCCAGATCCGGGTGGGCCCCGAAAGCGCCGGGTCCGAGCCCGGGCCGGCCTGTTATGGCCGGGGCGGCACCCGGCCCGCCGTCACCGATGCCGACCTGATGCTTGGCAAGCTCGACCCCGACAATTTCGCCGGCGGCACCATCCCGCTGATGCCCGAAGCCGCGGCCGGGGCGCTGGCAGCGCATGTGGGCGACCCGCTGGGCATGGACCCGGGCGAGGCCGCCTTCGGCGTGGCCGAGGTGGTCGACGAAAACATGGCCAATGCCGCCCGGGTGCACGCAGTGGAAAACGGCGAGGATCTGGCCGGCTATACCATGATCGCCTTTGGCGGCGCGGCGCCGCTGCATGCCGGGCGGCTGTGCGAAAAGCTGGGCATCAACCGGCTGCTGGTCCCGCCGGGGGCCGGGGTCGGCAGCGCCATCGGCTTTCTGCGCGCGCCCTTCAGCTTCGAGGCCAACCGCTCGGTCTATATGCGGCTGGGCGCATTCGACGCCGCGCAGACCCGGGCGCTGCTGACCGAGCTGCGCGACGAGGCCACGGCCTTTGTGCGCACCTGCGACGCGACCAGCGACATTCTGGCCGAGTTCAAGGTCTACATGCGCTATGTCGGGCAGGGTTGGGAGATTCCGGTTGTCCTGTCGCCCGCGCAGGCGATGGCGCCTGACGCCGCCACCTTTCTTGCCCGGTTCGAAGAAGACTATACCCGCCTGTTCGGGCGCACCGTGGCCGGGCTGGACGTGGAAATCACCGTCTGGTCGGTCAACGCGACCACACCTGCCCAGCCGGTCGACCCGGTCGGCGCCGCGGCCGGCGGCGCGCTGGCGGCCCCGACCGGCACCCGCCAGTTGTTCGACGCGGCGACCGGCGGGTTCGTGGCGGCGGGGCTTTACGCGCGCGACGATCTTCCCGTGGGCGCCCGGGTCACCGGCCCGGCGGCGGTGGTCGAGGCCGAAACCAGCATCATCGTGCCGTCCAGCCGCGACGCCATCTGCCAGCCGGACGGCTGTATCGACGTGGTCTTTAAGGGGGCATCGCAATGACAGGCAGGCAAGGGCATTCCGACGTCGCCTGGCAGGTCATGTGGAACCGCCTGATTTCGGTGGTCGAAGAACAGGCGCAGGCGCTGGTGCGCACCGCCTTCTCGACCTCGGTCCGCGAGGCCGGCGACCTGTCGGCGGGCGTCTATGACGTGCAGGGCCGCATGCTGGCACAGGCCGTCACCGGCACGCCGGGCCATGTGAACGCCATGGCCGAGGCCGTGGCCCACTTCATCCGCCGCATCGGGCGCCAGAACATGTTCGACGGTGACGTCTATGTCACCAACGACCCGTGGGAAGGCACCGGCCACCTGCACGACATCACCATGGTCACGCCGTCCTTCAAGGACGGGCTGCTGGTGGGCTTTTTCGCCTGCACCGCCCATGTCGTCGACATCGGCGGGCGCGGCTTTGGCGCCGACGCCAACAGCGTCTACGAAGAGGGGCTGTATCTTCCGGTGATGAAATTCGCCGAGCGTGGCGTGGTCGACGAGACGCTGGTGCGCATCGTGCGCGGCAATGTGCGCGAACCCGACCAGCTGGTCGGCGACATGTATGCCCTGACCACTTGCAACCAGATCGGGCACCGCCGTCTGATCGAGATGATGGACGAATTCGGCCTGCGCGATCTGGACGGCATCGCCGGCTTCATCCTTGACAACTCGCGCCGCGCCACGCTGGAGCGCATCGCGGCGCTGCCCCGCACGTCGGCCAGTGGCGAGATGACGGTTGACGGTTTTGACACGCCGATCACCATGAAGGTCAGGGTCACGGTTGAACAGGACCGCATCGTGACCGATTTCGCCGGCACATCGGGCGTCGACAAGAAAGGCATCAACTGCCCGCTGGTCTATACCAAGGCCTATGCCTGCTACGCCCTGAAGGTGGCCATTGCCCCCGAGATCCCGAACAACCATGCCTCGCTGGCGCCGTTCGAGGTGACGGCGCCGGAAAACAGCATCGTCAACGCGCCGCACCCGGCGCCGGTGGCCCTGCGCCATATCGTTGGCCATTTCGTGCCCGACACGGTTTACGACGCCTTCGACAAGATCGTGCCAGGGCTGGTCCCGGCCGAGGGGGCGGGGTGCCTGTGCAACTTTCAGGTGTCGCTGCGGCCGCGCAGCGACGCGCCGGCGCCTACCGGGGCAAGGCGATCAGAGGTGCTGACCTTCAACTCCGGCGGCTCGGGTGCGCGGCCCGCCCATGACGGGCTGAATGCCACTGCCTTTCCCTCGGGCGTGATGACCATGCCCATCGAGGCAACCGAACATGCCGGCCCGGTGATCATCTGGCGCAAAGAGCTGCGCCCGGATTCGGGCGGCGCCGGCGAACGGCGCGGCGGGCTGGGCCAGTATATGGAGGTCGGCGCCATGGACGGGCACGAGTTCGACATTCAGGCCATGTTCGACCGCAGCCGCTTTCCCGCCCGCGGGCGCCGCGGCGGCGGCAGTGGCGGTGCCACCACCATCGCCCGCGACGACGGGGCCGCGATGCGGGTCAAGGGCAAGCAGTTCGTGCCCCATGGGCACCGGGTCAAAATGGCCTTCCCCGGTGGCGGCGGGTATGGCGCCCCGCGCGATCGCGACCCGGCACTGGTGCGCCGCGATCTGGCGCGCGGCTATATCTCGGCCGAAACCGCCGCCCGCGATTATGGCCTCGACCCGGCCGACATAGCGGCGGTCGAGGCGGCAGCACGGCGCGGCGAGGATATCTGATGGCTGCTCACCCCCACGCCCCGCAACATGACAGCTATGACGTGGTCATCGTCGGCGGCGCGATCATGGGCGCGTCGACGGCATGGTTTCTGACCGAGAACAGGGATTTCGACGGCCGGGTGCTGGTGGTCGAACGCGACATGACCTTTTCCGCCTGTTCGACCGCGCACACCAACAGCTGCATGCGCCAGCAATTCTCGACCGAGCTGAACGTCCGCATCAGCCAGTTCGCGGCCGATTTCGTGCGCAACCTGCGCACATACATGGGTGGCGATCCGCGCGTGCCGCAGTTGTCGATCCACGAATTCGGCTACATGTATCTGGCCGACACGCCCGCCGGGGCCGAGGTCTTGCGCCAGAACCTGGCGGTTCAGCACGCGGCGGGCGCGGCGACCCGGCTGATGACCCCCGACCAGATCGCCGCGGCTTATCCGTTCTATCAGCTCGACGACATCGTGCTGGGGTCGATCAACCCTGTGGACGAAGGCTATTGGGACGGTGCCACGGTCAACGACTGGTGGCGGCGACAGGCGCGCGAACGCGGGGTCGAATGGGTCGAGAACGACGTCGTCGCCATGACCCGTAACGCCGCCGGCACGCACGTGGACAGTGTCACGCTGGCCTCGGGGCAGGTGGTGGCCTGCGGGCAGGTCGTCAACGCGTCGGGCCCGCGCGCCGCGCGCACCGCCGCCATGGCCGGCATCACCGTGCCGGTCGAGCCCCGCAAACGCTTTACCTGGGTGTTCCGCGCCGAAACGCCGCTGGACCGCGACCTGCCGCTGACGGTCGACCCGTCGGGCGTGCACGTGCGCGAGATCGGCGGCGGCACTTATCAGGCCGGTGGCCATGCCGATATCGACCCGGCGGTCGCCCCGGACGATTTCGCCATGGACCACAGCTTGTGGGAAAACCACATCTGGCCGGCGCTGGCCAATCGCATTCCGCAGTTCGAGGCGATCCGCGTCCTGTCGGAATGGGTGGGCCAATACGCGATGAATACCCTCGATCAAAACGCCATCGTCGGCCCGCACCCCGAGGTCGGGAATTTCGTCTTCCTGAACGGCTTTTCCGGTCATGGCCTGCAACAGTCGCCGGCCATGGGGCGTGGCACCGCCGAATGGCTGACCTATGGCGCATACCGCACCCTGGACCTTGGCCAGTTTCACTATGACCGCATCACCCGCAACCGGCCCATCATCGAACGGGCGATCATCTGACATGGCGGAGAAGCCAATGACCAAAGTAGCACTCGTCACCGCCGGCGGCAGCGGCATGGGGGCCGACAGCGCCCGGGCGCTGGCCGAAGACGGCTTCAAGGTCGGCATCCTGTCGTCGTCGGGCAAGGGCGAGGCGCTGGCCCGCGATCTGGGCGGCGTCGGTGTTACCGGCAGCAACCGGTCGGTCGACGATCTGCAGCGGCTGGTCGACGCCGCCATGGATGCCTGGGGACGGATCGACGTTCTGGTCAATTCGGCCGGCCACGGCCCCCGGGCGCCGGTGCTCGAGCTGACCGACGAAGACTGGCACGAGGGGATGGAGGTCTATTTCCTCGGCGCCGTGCGTCCGACGCGGCTGGTCACGCCGATCATGCAGAAACAGGGCGGCGGGGCGATCATCAACATCTCGACCTTCGCCGCGTTCGAGCCCAGCCCGGTCTTTCCCACGTCGGGGGTCATGCGCGCCGGCCTGGCCGCGTTTTCCAAGCTGTTCGCCGACCAGTATGCGGCCGAGAATATCCGCATGAACAATGTGCTGCCCGGCTTCATCGACTCGCTGCCCGAAAAGGAAGAGTTCCGCGCCATGATCCCCATGGGCCGCTATGGCAGCTCGCGAAACGAGATCGGGCGCGTCGTGGCCTTTCTGGCCTCGCCGGGCGGGGCCTATATCACCGGCCAGAATATCCGCGTCGACGGCGGGATCACCCGCTCGGTCTGAGGGGCAGGCGCCTGTTGGCGCCTCGAGCCGTCCCGTTGAGGAGGCAGGCCGGCACAGCCGCGCCGTGCGGTGCGCGCAGGGCCGCCGCGCACCCGTGACGTTCCGCCTGACGTGCCACGCGCCGCGCGGCGCCGCGTGACGGATTGGCCGAAATTGTCCCCAGTCGCCGTTCCGAGCATGGCAGAGGTTGTCCTGACCACCCCGCAAGAAGGTTGCCGGGGCCGCCGCGCCGGCAGTGATTGCCGCGCCATGCAATCGGGGCCGACGCAAGCTGACCCGCCAGAAATGCCCCGCAGCGCGACCACGCCCCCAACGCAGCACCAGCGCCACGCCCCACGCCGCGGGAAGGCCGCGTCGCGCCGCAATTGGCCGGGGCTTTGGCACGCCGCTGCGCGCGCCTGCCACCCGCAGCCGGACCGCGCCGCGACTGGCCGGGGCTTTGGCGCGCCGCTGTGCGCGCTCTCCGCCGCGCCGCGCTGCACTTGGCCGAGGTTTTGGCGCGCCGCTGTGCCCGCCGGGCACCCGCAGCCGCGCCGCGCCGTAACTGGCCGGGGTTTTGACGCACCGCTGCGCGCACTCTCCGCCGAGCCGCAGTTGGCCGGGGTTTTGACGCACCGCTGTGCGCGCTCTCCGCCGCGCCGCAGTTGGCCGAGGTTTTGGCGCGCCGCTGTGCGCTCTCCTCCGCGCCCCAGCTGGCCCGTGCTTTGGCGCACCGCTGTGCGCACTTCTCCACCGCGCCGCGCCGCGCCGCAGTTGGCCGGGGCTTTAGCGCGCCGCTGTGCCCGTCGGGCAGCGCAGCCGCGCCGCGCCGCAGTTGGCCGGGGTTTTTGCGCGCCGCTGTGCGCACTTTCCGCCGCGCCCCAGTTGGCCGGGGTTCTGGCGCGCCGCTGTGCCCGCCGGGCGCCCGCAGCCGGACCGCGCCGTGACTGGCCGGGGCCGCACCGCAATGGCGCGCACGGCTCGAACGGGACTCTGCCGCAACACCGTGCGCGAGGGGCCCGCCCCAGGGTCGCGCGCCCAAGCCGCCAAGGGCTGAGCATGGCCACGGCTTGGCCGCACGTCTCTGCCCACAGGCCCCGCCGCAGGGCCGCGCCGCGACGGAGCGGGGCGCGGAAACCGGGCCTGTCACGCGACACGGGCGAAAAAACAATCGCTTGACAGACCGGCGGCGATAGCGCATCGCACCGCCAGCATCGCGCTGCTGCGTGAGCTTGACGCGCCCGGACCGGGCCTTCAGCGCCGATGCAGACTTCAGTTTCCCCGCACGCAGGGTTCCTGACGCACCGGCCGGATATCGCGGGGGTCCCCGCCAGTCCAGCGCCCGCGCGAACCCGCACCGGCTGCCCAGCAAGGCGGCCACGATAGATATTGCCGCGCCGGCGCCGTATGCCGGCCTGCGGCCCACGAAGGATACACCATGTTCGACTTTGACATGCTCGGCCTTGCGCCGGCCCTGAACAAAACCCTTAAATCCAGCGGCTTCTCAGAGCCGACCCCGATCCAGAACAAGGCCATCCCGCTGGCGCTGGAAGGTCACGACATTCTGGGGCTGGCCCAGACCGGCACCGGCAAGACGCTGGCCTTCGGGCTGCCGCTGATCGACCATCTGCTGGCCGAGCCCGGCAAACCGGCGCCCCGCACCGCCAAGGCCCTGATCCTGGCGCCGACCCGCGAACTGGTCAACCAGATCGCCGAAAGCCTGCGTCCGCTGACGGCCGGCACCAAGCTGCGCGTCGCAACGGTGGTTGGCGGGCAATCCATCAACCGCCAGATCGGCACCCTGGCCCGGGGCACGGATATCCTTGTCGCCACGCCGGGCCGCCTGATGGACCTGATGGACCGCGGCGCCGTCGTGCTGGCCGAGGTTCGCCACTTGGTGCTGGACGAGGCCGACCAGATGCTCGACCTGGGCTTCATCCACGCCCTGCGCAAGATCGCGCCCAAACTGGGCCAGCCCCGGCAGACCATGCTGTTCTCGGCCACGATGCCCAAGCAGATGGAAGAGCTGTCGCGCGCCTACCTGACCGACCCGCGCCGGGTGCAGGTGGCACCGCCGGGCAAGGTTGCCGACAAGATCACCCAGTCGGTGCATTTCCTTGCCAAGCCTGACAAGCCCACGCTGCTGCGCGACATCCTTTCGCGCGACACGCAGGCGCTGACGCTGGTTTTCGCGCGCACCAAGCACGGGGCCGAAAAGCTGATGAAGGGGCTGGTGGCCGACGGTTTCAACGCGGCGTCAATCCACGGCAACAAGAGTCAGGGTCAGCGTGACCGCGCCATCAAGGCCTTTCGCGCCGGCGATGTCACGACGCTGGTGGCCACCGACGTCGCCGCACGCGGCATCGACATTCCGGGCGTCGCCTATGTGGTGAACTACGACCTGCCCGACGTGCCCGAAAATTACGTCCACCGCATCGGGCGCACCGCCCGCGCCGGCCGCGAGGGCGAGGCCATCGCGTTTTGCGCCCCTGACGAGGCCGACCAACTGCGCCAGATCCAGAAGCTGCTGAAGTTCGAGCTTCCGGTTGCCAGCGGCGACAGCCCGCCGGCCGAGCCGTCTGGCGCGCGCTCGAAAGGCCGCGCACGCCCCCAACGCGGCCGACCGCAGGGCGCCAACAATGACAATGCCCCGGCCAAACCGGCCCGGCGGCGCCGTCCGCGCCGTCGCGCTGCCTGAGGCCCACTGGCGGCCGTCAACGGCTGACAGCCGGTCGGGGACGCTCTAACATCACCGGCAGCGCGCCCGACCGGGCCGTTGCCGGCAGACAAGGAACGCCCCGCCATGAGCCCCGTCGCGAATTTTTCCTATCCCACCGCCATCAGGTTCGGCGCCGGGCGTATTGCCGAACTGGCCGCGGCCTGCGCCGCCGCCGGTATCCGCCGGCCCCTGCTGGTCACCGACCGCCAGCTTGCGGCGCTTGACATCACCGCGCGCGCGCTGGCCGTTCTCGAACAGGCCGGGGTGGCGGCCGGGCTATTCGCCGACGTCGACGCCAACCCCCACGAGGGCAATCTGGCCGACGGCGTGCGTGCCTTTCGCGACGGCGGGCATGACGGCGTGATTGCCTTCGGCGGCGGTTCGGGCATCGATCTCGGCAAGATGGTGGCCTTCATGGCCGGCCAGACG
>Ga0209992_10004986_pt1 | contig 10080 bp, 10 predicted proteins | sample 2SBtaG_2_FD_182564 | JGI IMG/M metagenome (GOLD analysis project Ga0209992, IMG submission 182564) | Deep subsurface microbial communities from Kolumbo volcano to uncover new lineages of life (NeLLi) - 2SBTROV12_ACTIVE470 metaG (SPAdes)... | ecosystem: Environmental > Aquatic > Marine >... | reverse complement strand
CAACACCGCTTTAGGCAATCAAAGCATGAAGGCCAACACTACCGGTGGATTTAATACCGCTATTGGTGATGATGCGCAACTCGCCAATACCACTGGATCATACAACGTATCCAACGGCAACGGCACATTAAATAGCTCCAATGGTGACAGCAATACAGCCATTGGTTATCGTGCAGGCTACACCAATACTACAGGATCAAATAATGTCTTTATTGGGCACAAAGCCGGCTACAACGAAACTGGCTCCAACAAACTCTACATATCTAATGGTGATACTGCCTCGCCACTAATTCATGGTGATTTTTCCAGTGGCGAAGTTACTGTAAATGGTAATCTTACCGTTAATACCCTTAAAGACTCATCAGGCAATAACATGGTACGCAAGGTAGGTGATGTTGTACATATTGGCGCTAATTCATTTACCATCGAAGACGCCTCTACCTCTAGTAGTGGCAAAGATGAAATCGCCTCAAGTGTTAATGAGCTGCAAATTGGCACTAGCACTTCGCATAACACCACCGTGCTTGGCACACTCAGCGTACAAACGCCAACAAGTGACAATCATGCCACCACCAAAGCTTATGTTGATACTGCAACCAATACTGATTCAACTAACATCACCGGAAACAGCTCAAACATAACAACAAACGCCAACAATATCACTACAAATTCCAGCTCTATCTAATCCAATAGTACAAATATTACCAATAATGCAAATTCAATTGGCACGATTCAAACAGTTAATACAGCTCAAGACTCGTCAATTTCTACAAACAGTGGCAACACTGCAGACATCAGCACTAACATCAGCTCCATCAATAGTAACAATTTACTTATTACTACCAATACAAGTGCGATCGGCACCATCCAAAATATTAACGTCTCACAAGATGGTTTAATTACGACAAATCAATCAAATATCAGTATTAATACCAACAATATATCTACCAATGGCTCAAGCATTAGCTCCATCCAGTCTATCAACAGTATTCAAGATGGTGAGATTACAAACAATTCCAGTTCTATCAGTAACAATTCAAATTCAAATGTCAGTAGCATTTTAAGCAACAGTGCAAATATAACAACAAATGCTAGCGCTATTTTATCCAATAGCACTAGCATCACAAGCAACACTAATTCTATTGATGCCATCAAATTAACAAACACGTCTCAGGATTTATCAATAAATAGTAACACTTTAAACATCGCCACTAATATCGCTAATATAAACAATAATGTCAGCACCATTTCTAATAACATTTCAAATATCAATACGAATACCAATTTGATTTCATCCAATAATGCAAGCATCACCAATAACACAAGCTCAATTGGTACAAATACAGTTAATATAAGTAGCATTCAAGATACTAACACCGCACAAGATAACTTAATAACTACCAATACTGAAAATATTACAACAAATGCCAGCTCTATAAACAATCTAAATACCATTATTCGTCAAGATGGCAATGCAGTTCATATTGGTCAAAACTCAGTTGTATTTGAAGATAGTGGTAGTTATGATGCAATGTACTCTAGCAATGATCAACTAAACATTGGTAGAGTCGGACACAACACTCAAGTTGTTGGTACGCTCAGTGTACCTAATCCAACCCTGTCAGATCACGCCACCAATAAACGCTATGTTGATGCCGGTTTGGCGCAGGTACTTGCAGCTGCCGTATTACCACAAGCCATGCATGGAGAATCTAATGTCTCTATCGCCATGGGTCAACATAACAATGAAAGGGCTGTTGCTTTAGGCTTATCTCATCACGACAATGAAAACAATGTTATTTACCGCTTTATCGGTTCACGCTCTAACAATTCTTCAAGCTCTGCTGTATCAATAGGCTGGGGTTTTTAACTTCGAGTGCCGAAACGACGATCGCGCATCTGGTAGTTTTCAATTGCCAAATCAAGCTCGGTCTCATCAAAATCTGGCCAAAGCGTGTTAGAAAAGTACATTTCACTATAAGCCAAATACCAAAGCATGAAATTACTAATGCGCTGTTCACCACTCGTCCTAATCAGTAAATCCACTGAATTATGCTGTAAACTTAAACAGCTTTCAACTAAATTTTCATCAATCTCATCCAAATCAATCTCACCATGTGAATAAATTTCAGCTATTTTTTTTGTGGCCTGAACTAAATCCCACCTACCTCCATAATTGGCAGCCACAACTAGCTTCATTCCGGAATTACCAGATAATAACTCAACACCATTATGAATGGCCGTTTGCAATTTAGAATTAAAAATTGTTAAATCGCCAACTATCTCTAGCTGAATATTAGCTTTATTAAGCTTATTAAGCTCTAGTTTTAGTGTTGCCAAAAACAACTTGAATAACCAACCTACTTCTTCTTCAGTGCGCTTGTTGTTTTCAGTGCTAAATGCAAACAGTGTCAAGGTCTCGATACCAATTTCTACACAGTGGCGAACCACTGTACGGACAGCCTTTACACCTTGGCGATGGCCTTCAAATTTCGGCACGCCATGTGACTCGGCCCAACGTCCGTTGCCATCCATAATGATGGCGATATGCTTAGGAATATTCAAAGTAAAATAACATTTGATAAATATAGGTAATTATGACATTAATATGAAACTAATAAAACAAATATATTTAATTAAAAGTGTCGCGATTGCATGGTTAATTACCATCGCCTACTTATCACTCAAACCACAAGTAGAAATGCCAATTAATTTTGACCATCTAGACAAAATATTACATCTGGGAAGCTACGGCTTGGCTACAATATTGATTACACTGGCATATCCACAGACTAGTCAATATCAAACTGCAGCTCTACTATTTACTTATAGTTTATTAATTGAAATTGCACAACTATTTGCCATTAATCGCTACCTTGAAGTAGCGGATCTTGCGGCCAATCTCGTTGGCATCTTACTAGCAGTTCATCTAATAAGATTCATTCAAAAAACTGCACGGCAATAATTGGCAATCTCTATTACTTATATTCATAGTTATAGTTACCATACTTACCATAACCATACTTACCATAACCATACTTACCATAACCATACTTACCATAACCCTTACGCGGCTGTAGAGCATTAAACACAAAACCCCTTGGCTCAATACTGTTTTGTCTTAGGCGTTTAGTCACTGCCTGAATCTCTGCCATCGAATGCACACCATAACGCAACAACACAAACGTTGTGCCACACAAACGACCAATCACCGCCGCGTCAGTCACTGCAAGCAGCGGTGGCGTATCGATCAACACCAAATCATAGTCTTTAGAAGATTCACTCAAATATTTCTCAAAATTCTCGTGCATCAGCAACTCTGACGGATTTGGCGGCATATTTCCAGTAGTTAACACATCAACATTTTCAAAACCACTACTGCGTACCGCTACCGCCTTGCCTACCTCTCCAGTTATCAATTCGCTCAACCCTGGGCCACGTGTCATATCATATTCTTTGTTAATATGACCCTTGCGCATATCTGCATCAATTAGCAGTACTTTTTGGTTTGCTTGGGCAACCACATGTGCAAAGTTAGTTGAAACAAAACTCTTGCCCACGCCTGGCGCTGGGCCGGTAATCATGACAATATTATTCTTGGCTTCTAACAGTGCAAAATGTAGATTGGTACGCAAGCTTCTCAAGCCTTCAATGGCTTGATCTTTAGGGTCATGCTCACAAAGAATTGTATGCTTGACTTTGCCTGCTGCCACATCTTTATCAAACAATGCTTGCTTAATACTGAGTGGTACATTGGCATACACAGGAATGCCAATATTTTTCTCAATAGAATCTGGATCTTCCACACCTTTGCTCATCGCACGGCGTACGAACGCCACGGCAATACCTAGGAATAAACCCAGTACTAAGCTTAGTAGTACAATCATCGATTTGTTGGGCTTAATCGGCTTTTCAGCCGTCAGCGCTGTATCAATGATACGCACATTGCCCACCATGCCAGCTTTGGCAACTTTCAGCTCTTGCACTTTATTCAAAAGTTGGGTGTAAATTGTGGTGGCCACTTCAACATCACGAGACAAACGCAAAATCTCTTGCTGTGTTTTTGGCAAACTGTTTGCCCTAGTATTGATTTTCCCTAACTGCTCTTTAAGTTTAATCTCTTGATTGTTTAATGTCACCATAATCGGATGTACTTCAGTGTACTTCTTCGATAAATCTGAACGCTTCACTTCTAACTCAGAAAGCTTCGCTTCAATAGTAACAACATTATTTAATAATGACTGTGCTTCTAGGGTTAAATCCACTGAACTCTTGCTCATGCGATAGCTATTTAGCTCTATTTCAGCAGCCTCCATTTCGTCTTTAATCAATGGCAGTTGTTGTTGCAAAAACTTTAGTCCGCTTTCAGCTTCCTCTGACATGCGCTCAACATTCTGCCTAAGGTACAAGTTTGACACCACATCGACAACACGAGCAATCAACTCAGGGTTGTCGCCATCTAGGCTAATTCGCAAGATACCGGTTTTCTTACCGCGCTCAGAGACTTTAATATTTTCTTGTAGGTCTTTAATCGCCTTAATACGGCTACTTTGGTTTAAATTAAATTCAGTTCCCGCTCTGGCGACCAGCTCAGAGACAAAGATCTCAACACCTTTGACGCTCACCACCTCTCCAACCGTACCGGTAAGTAGCGGCTCGCCGCCGATAGCAGTTAATGTGTATTGTTGACCCTGACCAGCGACTAATATCACTCCATCTTCATTCAAATGACTTGGCAGAACTAGACGCTGTAGCTGAATGCGTTCTCCACCCCAAGCATAACTATCCATACCAAGGCTTGGTTCAGCTACACCAGGGGCACTACGTCTGCGAGCAATCGTCCTACCAATCACTGGAAAATATTCTGGCGAAGCATTTAAGGTTAAGTTAAGCTTATCAATAGTCCTACCAATAACATTACGCGACTTAATAATCTCTATCTCAGTGGCAGCTAGTGCATCAGTCGTAAGCATATCACCCAGATCGCCTAACCCAGGCATGCCGCCTGATTTTTCTTCAATTTGCAATACTGCATCAGCCTGATAAATTGGTGTCGCAATTAGTACATAAAACACACCACCTACTAAAAACATACCCGCAATAATACTAATTAGCCACTTGGCCTCAATTAGCGTGCCGAGCAATTCTGACAGATCAATCTCATCCTCAGTATTATTAAATTCTTGATTGTTCATCGCTACCTTGTTATCCACCAACTGCTCACTATTCATTGTTAATTGCCAAATGAATCAATCTTCGTACCCAGGCCAACCGATGGCAATATGTTGCTAATAACACGATTCCACGATACTACCCCTGCCGGCGCTACGAAAACCACATCATTAGCATTCAAGTAAAACTGCCCCGCTAACAACATCGCGTCAACTGATCCGCCATCAAATCGGTAGATCGCCGGCTTTGCCACGGTGTCGTTACTTGTTCTTGCACGACGAATCACAAAGATTTGCTCAGTATCAGCAGTGCGGTTATTGATTCCACCTAGCATTACTACATCAAGAATAGTCATTGGTGTATCAGTAATTTGATAGGTACCTGGCTTCTTTACCTCTCCAATAATATGAATACGCTTCGAGCGATACTCACTCACAACCACGCTAATCTGCGGGTCAGTAATAAACTTTCTTAACTTTTCGGTCAGTTGTATTCTAATCGCCTCGATCGACTTTCCGGCTACTTTGATATTACCCACATAAGGGTAGAAAATCGTGCCATTATTTTGCACCACAAAGCCGTCTGCTTTGGAATTACCGTCCTTGGCATCGCCACCTGTGCTTAAACCAGCATCACCCCATACTCTAATCATTAGTACATCTTGCACACCAACTTTATAGGTTGGATTGTTGTCATGGTCTACATTCATCTGTGCAACCAGTGCAGGGGTAATTAGCACCATATCAGGCTTATCATTTTCTTGAGTACTAAAAGCGCCGCGAAGATGGCTGTTTTCATCCATTTTCATGCCCGGCGCACAGCCTACCAATAAACTCAGTATTGACAACACGCCCAATATTTTTAATTGATTCATAATCACTTATTTTCCCTACTATTAATATAATCTAAATTTAGATCAAAAAATTATACTACCAATTCAGTCCAACTTGAAACACATTGGCAGCAAATGTTCCACCATCCATACCTTGCATTCTACCCACATCGATACTCAGATCCATCGTATTATTTACTGCCATCCGCGTACCCACTGTGTATTGATGAATCAGCCCCTCACCCACATCCATGCCACCACCGCCACCAACACCAAACTCATAGCCCACATGCACTGGCAGATCAAATGGCTTGACTTCAATACCAAACAAACCTTCAGCATACGCACCTACGTCGCCTTTATAGGCGCCATACGCACTACCTGAAACGCTTATCTGGTCATTTACTTGCTTACTCAAGCCAAACCCTAGTAATTCTATACGATCGGCATACACACCACCACTTTTAGTGCGTGCGCTATCGTCAGGCTGGTAAGTTTTATTCTTGATACCATATTCAGTCTTACCCTTGCCACCTGTCCAGCTTAAACCTAGCTCAGATGTAGTTGCCGAAAAATTGCCACTCGGTGCATAAGTCTTACCCAACATAGGCTTAATACGCCAACCATCCGCTAACTTAATATCTAGCCCTATCATCGGTTGCACAATCAAACCACCACCAGTATCAATACCACCACCACCGGCCATACCCACTGTTAGCTTAGTATCTAGCATAACTGAATCATCAACAAGCTCAGTATTCATTCCAAAGCCAGCCAATACCTTGGCATAACCATCAACCCCACCGGTGCCTGCACCATAGGTTTCATAAGTGCGATAGAGGGAATCGTTAATATAATCTTGATACTGGAAACCAATTAAAGTTATGTCATCCACCAAACTCGCACCACCTCGGCGCTTAGCGTCACTATCGGGATGATAGCGTAAGCTCACCGGGATAATCTTGTCTGCTTTCTTATTGGCAATCTTGAGGCCACCCTGACTTAGTACAGGACGATTAAATTGATAGGTTGGTATCACGATGCCAATACTCGGATGCGTGTCTTGTTCATAAGCACTATTAGAGGTATTGGGAAACTGTGTATTTACCATACCAAAACGCAAGGCCACATCACCAATCTCTTGCTCCAACATTAAGTGTGAGCGCAGCATAAGGCCACCACCAGGAAATGCACCCGCACCACCACCGCCACCAGCAAATAGCCCAGCATCAATCGCAAGTCCGTCTACTGCATCATTAGTAATATAGTGATGATAACCCAAGGTTACACCACCAGTGAAAAATCCACCGCGGTCGCCCGTTAACGCACCATAACCACCAAAACCCGCATACACGTCAGAATCACCAAAAGGCTTTACATCATAATGCACGCCCATCGTCCCCATATTCTCGGTTGCTGATACGGGTATATCTTCATATGAGACTCGCACTCGCCCTGACTCTGCATTGACCACTTGAACAAACAAGTACAAACAGCAGGATAACAATATTGAATTTTTATACATTAACTAAAAACCTTTTCTACCCATTCATCGATGCCACGCTCAATCAGCTCCAATGCCACCTCAAACTCTCGGCGCGACTGCATATAAGGGTCTGATATCTCAAAGTCACTCCATTTACCTAGCAAATGCACTTTACCCTTAGATGATGGCGCAATATTATACACCGCATTAATATGGCCCTTTTCCATGACCAATATTAGATCATATTCACTTAAAAGTTCGGCGCTCAACTGCCTAGCTCGATGTGCAGTTACGTCAATATTTTTCTCAGACATTAATGCTTTGGCAGTAGTATCGGCTTCATGCCCAACCAATGCACCAACACCAGCAGAGGCAATATTAACATTTGCATGCTTACCATCAGAGAGTTGATCAATCAGCAAAACCTCAGCCATTGGGCTACGACAAATATTGCCTACACACACCATTAAAACACTATTAAACAACCTGAAACCCATTGCATAAAAAAAACCTATTATCCCCCAATCTAATAATTCTAGTGCAATATCTGTTTCAGCCCAATATTTTATCAAAACTACATTCTGGATTTGACTATCAACAATTGATTACTGCAGAAGTTGATCTTTCGATTTTTTTTGGCATTCATTGCGAATGCGTTTAGAAAAGAAGATGACAAAGTAGCTGTTTAAAATTTAAGAAATTTCTTAAATGGCGGTATTTTAAGCCATTAAAAACCTAAAAAACCCTTTAAAAAAAACTATTTAGACTGTTTTTAAAGGGTTTTTTATTGAGAAATTACACCAAAATTAAAAATTTTGGAAATTCTTTAAATCGCCTCATTCTATGTATAATGAATTACAAATGCAATGCAACTAGGAGTTTTTCATGAAAACCGCCACCATACCGCCATTAAGAGTTGATCCAGAATTAAGAGCTTTAGCGCAAAATAGCCTTAAAGAAGGCGAAACACTGTCGAGTTTTGTTATTGAGTCTCTCAAACAAGGTATTCAAAACAGACAACTGAAGCAAGATTTTATTGCTCGTGGATTAGCATCTCAACTCGATGCCAAAACAACCAACGAATACTTTGAGTCTGGTGAAGTTTTAAACGAACTCAAACAAATGCTTGATGATGCCAAATAATAATGAGCTTTAATGTTCGTTATACCAAAAGCGCAAAAGATGATATTACAACACTCTATCAGTTTTTATTAGCGCAAGACATTGACTCAGCTAAACGTGCCTATGATGCTATTGCTAAAATAACGAGCTTTCTAGAAGAATTTCCATTTTCTTGCAGAAAGGCTGATGATAACAATCCATTTCTACGAGAGATTGTTATCTCATTTGGAAACAGTGGTTATGTGGCTTTATTTGAAATTGAAAATAATAACACGGTCACTATATTAGCTGTTAGACATCAACGAGAAGACGACTATCACTAAGCTGATGTTTTTTATTACCATTTAGACTGTGGGACTAAAAATTTAGCGAGTATTTTTAGTGGATTTCTAGGCAAATAGTTAATTTAGCGAATATTTTTTCTTTTAACAAGGCAGACCCTGAAAAACTTGATTGAACATAGATAAAACTATGTGATTGAAAGTTTTGCAGAGTCTAACGCAGTAAAAAGGAAAAAGATGAAGCTAAACGGTGTACATGCCGCCATTAACGTGTAGCGTCTGCGCCGTCACATAAGCCCCCGCATCACTCGCTAAAAACAACACCGAACCCGCAATCTCATCCACCGTACCTAAGCGACCCATAGGGATTTGCTTAGCTAGCGCTTCTTTTTGTTCTTCCGGTAGTGCATCGGTCATATCCGTTTTGATAAAGCCAGGTGCAACAGCATTAACCGTAATACCGCGCGGACCAACCTCGCGAGCCAAAGATTTAGTAAAGCCCATAATGCCAGCCTTAGCAGCAGCGTAGTTGGTTTGCCCTGCGTTACCCATGGCGCCTACCACTGAAGCGATAGAGATAATGCGACCGGCTTTTTTCTTCATCATCCCGCGTAGAACGGCTTTTGACATTTTGTAAACTGAAGCAAGATTGGTATTCATAATATCGTCCCATTCATCTTCTTTCATGCGCATAAGCAAATTATCACGAGTGATACCTGCATTGTTAATGAGAATATCAACGGCACCATAAGTGTCAGTGATATTTTTCATCACTTCAGCTATTTGCTCATTATCCGTTACATTGAGCGCCATGCCTGTGCCAGTTACGCCATTGTCTTTCAAGGTATTACTAATAGCGTCTGCACCATTACTACTCGTCGCTGTGCCAATAACCGTTGCACCAGCGCCACCTAAAGATAAGGCAATAGCTTGACCAATACCACGACTAGCACCCGTTACTAAAACAATTTTTCCTGATAAATCTGACATAATATTCCCTCTATTTAATTTCTTCTAAAGTAGCTGCAACACTGGCTGAATCAAATACAGCATTTGCAGATAATGATTTTTCAATTCTTCTAGTTAAGCCTGCAAGCACCTTGCCTGGGCCTGATTCAATTAATTTTTCTACGCCCATTGTATGCATAGTTTTGACTGTGCCCGTCCAGAGTACTGGCTTATGTAAT
>Ga0209992_10004985_pt1 | contig 10081 bp, 7 predicted proteins | sample 2SBtaG_2_FD_182564 | JGI IMG/M metagenome (GOLD analysis project Ga0209992, IMG submission 182564) | Deep subsurface microbial communities from Kolumbo volcano to uncover new lineages of life (NeLLi) - 2SBTROV12_ACTIVE470 metaG (SPAdes)... | ecosystem: Environmental > Aquatic > Marine > Volcanic... | reverse complement strand
TGACATACCAAACTGGATTCTTTATAGCTCCAACATAGGGCATTGCACTACACATATAATGATGTTGGATGTGCGCTCCTGAATTTAAAAATAAAACTGAAAAATCTGGCTGATTCTTTTTCCATAATGAAATAAAGACATCTGCAAGCAATCTATCCAATAGAATCGCTTTTGACCAGTGTTGTTTTTTCAGCGCTCCAAACAAGCTAATTACATATTGTGGCCAGCTAGTTAACTGTGATTTTGTAATCAAAGCTTCTAGCAGGGTGACTACCGTCTTAGCTTCTAATTTCTCTTGAGAATTATCATTGACAGCCTGCTTGATTGCTATTGCAATTCTTTCAACAAAACCTTTGCCACTTATTTTCGTGTCAACCCATGGGTCTGGTATCCAAAAGGGCGAATTGCTTGTTTTGTTTGCCGCATTAATTGGTGAGATGGCTGACACACTATAGCCTTGCCCCTCTAATATCTCCCAATGCTGTTTATGCTCACTTTTTTCTACATCACCAAGCCTAAAAATTTCATGTTCCTGGTATGTCAATCCTGTTCTCATTGTAGGCCACTGAATCCATGGCTCTAACTCATGATACGATTTCTCAGAGATAGTATTGGAAACACCATGTTGATCTATAAATTTTTTCCAATTCGGAAGCTTTCCACTTTCAATATACATACGAACATATTCAAAATTAATCTCGTTCATTTCCCAAAAAATCAATTTATTCATATTCGAGTGCCTTCCAAAAATCCATTAATTTAAGAATGATTAACATTGTGATTTAATTCCTCATATATAGATAATGTTTGCTTCAAAACTACCTTAATATCAAAAAATTCCTTTGCTAATTTCTGCCCATTTTTTCCATACATTTTCACGACTGAAGGGTTGTTAATTAACACTTCAATTGAGTCAGCTAAATGATTAACAGATTTAACTGGAACTAAGTCTCCACTAACCCCTGGTTTGATCGCTTCTCTACATCCAATTACATCTGTTGTAATAATTGCACATCCAGCTGCTGCTGCTTCTAATAAAGCCTTAGGCATTCCTTCTCGATATGAGGGCAAGCACACTATTTTTGCTCTAGAATAAAGTTCTGGCATGTTATCGACATTGCCTAGCCAGTCTACCACCCCCTCAGAAACCCATTGCAATATCACCTCTTTTGATATTGCACTAGGATTCTTATAGTCTGCAGTTCCTGCTAGAATAAATCGCCACTTACAACCTTTAAGCTTAAGTTTCTTGGCAGCCATATAGAACTCCAAAACACCCTTATCTTTCAGCATTCTTGCTGGCAACAAGACTATATCTTGTTTGTTGTAGAAAGAAATATTTTGGTAATAAGATAAATTTACACCAGAGCCTTGAATTAAGCATACATCATTACTCTTGATAAATTCAAAACCCTCTACAATTCTTTTATCATCTAGATTTTGGACTATTATTTTTTTATTCCGGTGTCTATAAACAAAGCCAAGAAAAATATCAAATACTTTCCTAACAACAGAGCGTTTAACAGAGTTGCCTCCCTCAGCATTGTCTGTAAAGCCATAACCCATTCCTGTAATGGCTAACACTAAAGATGGTACCTTAACTAATCTAGCAACTATTCCGCCATATAAAACCCCTTTTGGAGAGGCGCAATGAATAATATGTGGCTTCAATTTCAAAATTAAAAATAATAATTGAACTAATCCGTACAACTCTATAAAGACATTCATCCCGCCACTTCTGAAAGCAACTTTATAATGGTCTACCCCTTGCTCTTTCAGTCTTTTAACTGCAGACTCTTCAAGTGTGTCACTGCCAGGACTACCTGTGATAAGATTAACTTTATATCCACGCTTCTGTGCCTCAACTGCTACCGGAAGACGATGAGATACAAAAAAAGCGGCGTTATTTACAACAAACACTAACTTGCATTTAATATCTTTTCTATTTACTCTACTTTTCATTTTCAAGCCACGCTTGAAACATTAGAACTGGCCACAATTGATGATGCCAATCGTGCAAACCACTCAAATGCTCGTCCCATTTTTTTGAAACAATATCAGGGTGGAAATAACCTTCATTTTCAAGTCTGGACTGACTTATAAGATCAGAAGCCCATGATTTTAACGGCCCTCTTAGCCAATCGCCTAATGGAACCCCAAATCCCATTTTTGGCCTATCAATTAACTCTTTGGGAACGTGCTTATATAGCGCCTCTCTTAAAACATATTTTCCTGTTTTTTTATTAATCTTATAGTCTAATGGTAACGATAAGGCAAAATCAATGACCTTTGTATCCAGGAATGGACATCTTGTTTCGAGTGATGCCGACATGCCTGCTCGATCAACTTTAGTCAGAATATCTGTGGGCAAATAACCTATCATATCATGAAGCATCATTTTTTCAATTGATGAAGTTTCTGAAAAATACCCCCCTTCTTTCGTAAGGGGTGTGACATGCTCAACACCATCAACAATCCAATGCTCAGGAGAATCAATTTGAGATACTAGCTTTAAATATAACTCATCAATTCCTTTAGAAGATAACACATTTGAACCCTTGTGAAGCTTACTACCTATATTAGAATATTTTTTACCTAAAAATGGGCCAAGTAACAAATTCCAAGTTGGTATTGGCACTGTTTGCAAAATATTACCCAGTGGCGATCTCAAGAAGTAAGGAATTTTATCAATTTTATTCCACAAACCATCAGTAAATAAATATCTATTATATCCACCAAATAACTCATCTCCAGCATCCCCAGTTAGGCAAACTGTAACTTTTTGCTTGGCAATTTTAGAAACTAAATAAGTGGGAATTTGAGAAGAGTCTGCAAAAGGCTCATCATATATTTTGGGCAAATATGGAATGACGTCCAATAGATCTTTTTCGGAAACATACATATCAGTATGATCTGTACCAATATGATTGGCAACTAACCTTGCATGCTCAGCCTCATTAAAACTTTTATCATAAAATCCTATTGAAAAAGTCTTGATTGGATTTTTCGAATGCTTTTGCATTAAAGCTGTAACAATACTAGAGTCAACACCCCCAGACAAAAATGACCCTAAAGGAACATCTGACTCCATTTGACTTACAATCGACTTTTCTAAAACTTTTTCAGTTTCATTAATTGCAGATTTAATGTCACCTTGAAATGGTTGATTTAATGAATCATTATGTGCATTCTTAACAGACCAGTAGACATCTTCACTAACCTTTAATGTTTTAAAGTCGATTGACAAATAACAACCTGGAGATAATTTTTGAATATCTTTGTATATTGAATATGGTGCCGGAATTGAATTATATCTAAGCAATAATGCTAACGAACCTCTATCAATTAAAGGCTTGAAATCTGGAAATGCTTTTATTGCAGAAAGCTCAGATCCAAATACAAAAGAATCTTTGATTTTTCCATAATAGAGAGGCTTTTCACCCATTCGATCACGAGCTAAGAAAAGTTTATTTTCTTTATTATCCCACAAGGCAAAGGCAAACATACCTTTCAGCATTGAAAGTGATTTAATAAACCCAAATTCTGAAATACAGGCAATAATAGTTTCGGTGTCCGAATGCCCCAACCAGCCATAGTCTTTAAAACTCCTCCTTAGCTCATTATGATTGTATATCTCCCCATTAAAAACCAAAGTATACCTTCGACATTTGGAGTGCATAGGTTGTGATCCCGCATCTGATAGATCGATGACAGAAAGCCTATTATGAGCCAAAGCAATTCCTTTCTCATCAATCCAAACATTACTATCATCAGGACCGCGATGATTCAACAATACATGCATTGAATTAATTGTACTTATTAAATTTAACTCTTGCTTTGTTATAAAGCCCGATATTCCACACATAATTACAACCTGTTATATATATTTAAATAATTTTTAAGCATAGTATTAATTGAGTAGTTGTCTTTAATCAATCCAATCCTTAATTCTCTATTAAATGAATTAGAATGCAACTCATCTATAACCCTGATAAGTGTTAATGCAATATTTTCCACATCTCTTACACGACAAAGATAACATCCTGGCGCATTACACAAAATCTCCTCATTGCCGCCAACATTCGTCGCAACAACAGGAAGTCCTGCAGATAAATACTCCATGATGGCATTAGAAAACCCTTCTTCATGAGAGGCTAGTATTCCAACATCCATGGCAGACAACAACTGGGGGATGTCGTTAACAATGCCACAAAAAGAAACATTGTTTTCAATATTTAACTCTATTGATTTATTGGTTAACTCGTTTTGAATACCCCTATCATCTCCAGCCAAAAACAATTTAACATTCGGATTTTTTTTACATATAAAAGAAAAGGCAGTCAATAGGTCGATATGCCCTTTGTATGGGATCAAATTAGCTATACATATAATTGCAATATCTTCATCCAATAAATTTAATATTTTTCTTTGTTTACTACGCTGTATCAGTGAGTCAGAATAGTCTTCAAGATCAATTCCGTTGTAAACCAGTTTAATTTTATCTTTTATAAAACATTCTCTAGAGAGCGCGTCATTAAGAACACCTAATGAATTTGCCGTAACAACATTTGACAGATAATTAGAAGTATTATCGATATATCTCCAAAGCGAATTTTTATCTTGATGCGTTCCAAGAGCACGTTTCGAAATAATACACTTTACTCTAGAAAAAAAAGCAGTAGTGCTTGCTATAAAATTTCCAAGAGGCAAAAAGCCATGAATTACACAAGGTTTATATTTAATACTAATAAAAAATAACTTTAACCATGAAATAAAAATCAATATCACTCTCGAAATAAAATTATTGCCATAATTTAAATAACCGTAGGATATAGAGACGCCATTTTCTAGTAGCTTTGCAGCTAGAGCCCCACCTGAAGAAAGGGCAAAGATACGCACATTGATTTCATTTTGTTTTAAAGCTATAGAAAGTCTAGATAACTGCGTTTCAGCACCACCCTTATCCAAACTACCGATTACAAACAACACGTTTTTCATTAGAAATTAGACTGTCCTGAGATAGGTGTACGTAAATAAGATACACTTAGAATTAAAAATATTAACCAATGCAGCTGAAACAAAATATCATGATTAAACATCGAGAAAAAGATAAACATCGATATCGGCATAAATCCATTAACTGTATTTTTTATAAAAGCACCCCTTAGTAATAATGCAACGAGATATATGTACATTGTTAAGCCAATAACTCCGTACTCAACAATCAACAATAACAATGTATTGTGCGGCCTAACACTTCCAAATAACGGGCTGTGAGTGTAATTCATACCATTGCCAAACATTGGTGATAGCAAAAAATGATCAAAACTATTATTCACAACATCTATTCGAGAACTGGAACTATAATCCTCAATATTTAAATTAGTAAAAAAATCCAATCTACCTATTAGATTCTCTGTAACCGCCTCTGGTAATAATACTGAGTTCAAAATATTTAAATATGTAAAATAAATAATTAACAGGCTGATAATAAAAAAGAGAAAATATTTGAGATTTTTTACATAGATAAAAAAACCCATCAGAATGGAAAATAAAATTGCAGATCTAGAAAATGTCAGGACAATAGCGGCAAAAAAAATTATTAAAGTCCAGCTTTTGAATATATCTTTATCTTTAGCTGAAGCCAACACTAAGAGTATTAATAACACCTCTCCTGCTTGGTTGGAGTTAATATGCGTTCCACTACCTCGACCAAAAACCGAACCTGCTAATTCATAGTTATACAAAACTCCAGAATAGAAAAAATCAAAAAAAATCAGAGAAGACAATATTAATAATAAATATTTAAAAATATTTATATTTGAACTATAGTTCAAATATAACAGAGTAATCATCCAGGCCACTGTATATAAAAAAATAGTACTAAAAATTTCTAAAGAAGGATCAACAATAGAGTAAATAATATAAACCCCTAAAAACAAAACCAATGCCATTGATGGTAGTAGTAATTTACTTCTGTAGCCAGACATTAATATCGAATATAAAGCAATACATATTATTAATACTAAATACCAAATATTTGGAGTGAGGAAGTTATGAACGCTAAAAGCGTAAATAGGTATGTTAAGAAAAACAATACCCATAATAACAATAATTAAAAAACTATTTAATTGAGATACTTTCACGTTGATGAATTATAAAATAAACATAAAAGAATATTGAATTAAGCAAATAAACGCCTGTCCATGATAAGGCTACGCCAGCCAATCCCACAATATCGATTAAGATATAGTTCAATAAGATTTTTGTAGAGACGGCAAGTATTGCGGAATACAATATAACCTTATACTTAAGTCTACTAGCAAAATATGACACAAAAATCATCGACAAGCCAAAAAATGGAACCTGGATTATTCCATATTGAACAATTTCCACCACTTTTAAGGTATCTTCTATGGTGAATGAGCCGCGTTCAAAAAGTAACGAAACTAATTCATGCGAAAATATTTGTACAATTACTGCCAATATAATACCAACAATAAAAATAATTTTCGACCAGTAAAACACATTACTTATTATCTCGGCACGGTCTGAATCTTCCTTTGAAAAAACAGGTAGCATTGCTCGCAATATTACAACAGAGACCAGGCCTGTTAACAAAGAGACAATTCTATTGCCATATGACAAAGAAGAAATAGCGCCATGCCCAAAATTAGAAGCAAAATAATTATCGATTATTTCGGATGAACCTAAAAAAAATTGCCCTAATGCCAGAATCCCGGCAGATCTAAAAAACAATGTCCATTCCGTGCTTTTAATATAAAAGTTGGGCCTTACAGCGCCAAACTTATTTTTTACCACCAACAACAATAAAAGAAAGTGTATAGAATATCCAGTCACAACACCTATGAAAATATTCATGGAAATATATTTCTCAGGTATTAATATAATTATCATTAATACGAAAGACGGAGTCGCCTCCAATAACGTATTAACATTACTACCTAAAGCCATTATCCATACAGATAAAGTAGCTCCAACAACTCCGAAGAAAACAAGATATTGAAAATAACTCTTAATAAATTCTATTTCTTTAACTTTATTAGCTTCTATATTAACATCCAGTATAGAAAAAGAAGCCACTGTGAAAATAACAAATAAAACACCAGTCAATACAGAAAGTCCTAAAGATTCCCTAAAAAACAACAAGGAATCTGAGACAGACCTTTGGTGAATTTTAACAATAATCGGAATCAGAACAACCGATATAACCCCAAACCATAATGAAATTGGCCAATTTACAAATGCCAAAGTATAAATGTAGGAATCGACTAATGTATTTGTTCCGTATTTTTCAGCTAAAACAATCTCTTTAAATGCGCCAATAATTTTTGCAATTAGCAAAAACATAGCCACAGAAGTCAAGTTTTTGTATATCAAATTTTTCATATTGTAATTTAAAAAACGATATACTTTCTTCAGATCAAGATATGTGGTTTACATACCAATCCATGGCTTCATCCATTCCTTGAGATATCATGTATTTTGGCTGATAATCTAATAATGCCTGTGCCTTTTCTATATTAGCCTGTGAATGTCTAACATCTCCAGCTCTAAAATCTTGATAGATCGGTTCTTTCTTATCTAAACTTGACGTTCTCTGGATTAGCCTTTCTTCAATCATTTGGTAAAGCTTATTCAGACTAGTTCTATCATTAAGAGCGACGTTATATACTTGATCAGTAGCTTCATCATTATCAGTGGTTGCTGCGAGCAGATTCATCTGCACTGTATTGTCAATATAACAAAAGTCTCTACTAGTTTCGCCATCACCATTAATAAAAACATCTTCTTTATTTAAAATAGCTGCCACCCATTTTGGTATAACTGCAGCGTATGCACCGTTTGGATCTTGTCTTTTACCAAAGATGTTAAAGTATCTTAATCCTATGGTTTTAAACCCATAGGTCTTTGCAAATACATTTGAATAAAGTTCATTAACAACTTTAGTCACCGCATAAGGACTCAAAGGGTTGCCAATCTTATCTTCTACTTTTGGTAGATCTGGATGGTCTCCATAGGTAGAGCTTGATGCGGCATAGACAAATCTTTTTACATTAGCATCTTTACTGGCAACCAGCATGTTCAAGAAGCCATCAATATTAGCTCTATTAGTATTAATAGGATCTTCGATTGATCTAGGAACCGAGCCTAATGCTGCTTGGTGCAATACATAATCAACGCCATTACAAGCTTGCTGACAATCACTTAATTCTCTTATATCGCCATTGATAAACTTAAAATTACTACTTAAGTCTTTACTGGTAGCATTGTTCGCATCTTCTATTGCTTGATCAATATTATGCTGATGGCCTGTATCAAAGTTATCCAGACCCACCACCTTTTGATTAAGGATTAGTAATTTTTCTAGTAAGTTTGAACCAATAAAACCAGCAACGCCTGTTACTAACCAGGTGCTTTGATTATCTTTTAAGTGTTCTTGCAATTGTTCATATCTAGTCATTTATAATCTCCCATCAACTTCTTTAGCATTTAACAGATACTTAATATCATAAAGCACGTGATTATCTTTGCCAAAGGATTTTATTTGCTCTAATGATAACTCTTTAAATTCATCATGTGCAACTGCTAACAATATTGCATCATATTTATCCTCTACCGGTTGATCGATTGGCTTAATACCATATTCATGTACAGCTTCATCCTTATCAACCCATGGATCATAGACATCCACATTGCAATTAAACCCTTCAAACTCTTCAACCAGATCCACTACACGAGTGTTACGAAGATCAGGACAGTTCTCTTTAAACGTCAACCCCATGATTAATATATTTGCATCCACAACATGGATGCGCATCTTGGTCATTATCTTTGAGACTTGATCTGCCACATAAGACCCCATACCATCATTCAATCTACGGCCTGCAAGAATCATTTCTGGGTTGTAACCAACCTCTAGTGCTTTGTGAGTTAGATAGTATGGATCAACACCAATACAATGCCCTCCTACTAAGCCCGGTCTGAATGGCAAAAAGTTCCATTTAGTGCCTGCTGCCTCTAATACAGATTCTGTATCAATATCTAATTTATTAAAAATAAGCGCAAGCTCATTAATAAGAGCAATGTTTACATCCCTTTGGGTGTTTTCAATAACCTTGGCAGCTTCAGCTACTTTGATGCTACCGGCTTTATGTGTGCCGGCAATAATAATTTCTTGGTATAACTCATCAACTTCAGTAGCAATCTCGGGTGTTGATCCTGCTGTAACTTTTTTAATAGTAGTTACTCGATGCTCCTTATCTCCTGGATTAATACGCTCTGGTGAATAGCCACAGTAAAAGTCTTCATTAAATTTTAGACCTGATTGCTGCTCAAGAATTGGCACACAAACTTCTTCTGTTGCACCTGGATAGACGGTTGATTCATAGATAACTATATCGCCTTTTTTAAGAATGGATCCTACTACCTCACTAGATTTTTCTAAAGGGATTAAATCAGGTCTTTTATGCTTATCAATTGGCGTTGGAACGGTAACGATAAAAATCTCACAATCTTTTACATCATCAAGATTAGTTGTATAGATTAAATGAACCGCATCTTTTAATTCTTCTGAGGTGGTTTCAAGAGTTGAGTCAATGCCATTTTTAAGGTCGTTAATTCTAGACTGGTTAATATCAAAACCAACCACTGTACGTTTTTTACCGAACTCTACTGCAAGGGGAAGGCCTACGTAACCAAGACCGATTAAGGCTATTTTTTTTCTATTATTCATAATTAGTTTTTTGAGATGATTTAATAATTTAAGGGATTTATTTAGGAATTAGATTTTTTAGAGTGTTAAAAGGTATAAATGACGATAATGGCTATTATCAAAACTAAAGGTATTGCCAACTTTAAAAGTGTTCATTTGATTCGCCACGGCTACCGCACTATAAGCCTGAAATTTTGACTTATAGTTCAAATTAATTAAATTATTTTAAACTATATAATTCCTTGTATCTGGGCAAATTCACAGGTTGCCTCAACAAAACCTTTGACGCTTCCGCAATCATATCTTGTGCCTTCAAACTTGTAGGCAATTACCTTGCCCTGTTTA